>Ga0105244_10001768_pt1 | contig 16978 bp, 12 predicted proteins | sample KBSM44metaG_FD_80423 | JGI IMG/M metagenome (GOLD analysis project Ga0105244, IMG submission 80423) | Miscanthus rhizosphere microbial communities from Kellogg Biological Station, Michigan, USA - KBS M4-4 metaG | ecosystem: Host-associated > Plants > Roots > Rhizosphere > Soil | place... | reverse complement strand
CGGGATCACGGTGTTGTAGGCGCGGGCCAGGCGGGTGATCGAGTCGAGCAGGATCACCACGTCTTTTTTCATTTCGACCAGGCGCTTGGCTTTTTCCAGCACCATCTCGGCAACCTGCACGTGGCGGGTGGCCGGTTCGTCGAAGGTCGAGGCCACGACTTCGCCGCGCACCGAGCGCTGCATCTCCGTCACTTCCTCTGGACGTTCGTCGATCAGCAGCACGATCAGGGTGACGTCCGGGTGGTTGGAGGTAATCGCGTGGGCGATGTGCTGCAGCATGACCGACTTGCCGGACTTCGGCGACGCCACCAGTAGGCCGCGCTGGCCTTTGCCGATCGGCGCGATCAGGTCGATGATACGGCCGGTGATGTTTTCCGTGCCGTTGATGTCGCGTTCCAGGCGCAGCGGCTCGTTCGGGTGCAGCGGCGTCAGGTTCTCAAACAGGATGCGGTGTTTCGAGGCTTCCGGCGATTCGCCGTTGACCTTGTCGACCTTGACCAGCGCGAAATAGCGCTCGCCGTCTTTCGGGGTGCGCACTTCGCCTTCGATCGAGTCGCCGGTGTGCAGGTTGAAGCGGCGGATCTGCGACGGCGAGATGTAGATGTCGTCGGTCGACGCCATGTAGCTGGCGTCCGGCGAGCGCAGGAAGCCGAAGCCGTCCGGCAGCACTTCCAGGGCGCCATCGCCGAAGATCTGCTCGCCCGATTTGGCGCGTTTTTTCAGGATTGCGAACATCAACTCTTGCTTGCGCAGACGCGCCGCATTGTCGATATCGAGTCCGATGGCCATTTCCAACAACGCCGAGACGTGTAAGGCCTTCAATTCAGATAGATGCATATTGTTTGAGTATCCCGTGACGGGAAAGTAAAGGTAGGGGAGGGAACTACGTGGGTTGTCTCAATTTTATTCAGCGGCGTCGCGGGCGCGGCGCCGCTGGTACAACTGGCGATATCTTATCTTAGATATTGCTGTCGATGAAAGAGGTCAGCTGGCCTTTTGCCATTGCGCCAACCTTTTGAGCGGCGGCGACGCCGTTCTTGAACAGGATCAGGGTCGGGATGCCACGGATGCCGAACTTGGCTGGCACAGCCTGGTTCGAGTCCACGTCCATCTTGGCGATCTGGATCTTGCCATCGTATTCTTTGGCGACTTCTTCCAGGATCGGGGCGATGCTCTTGCAAGGACCGCACCATTCGGCCCAGAAGTCGACCAGCACAGGGCGGTCCGATTTCAGGACGTCGGCGTCAAAAGATGCATCGGTAATGTGTTTGATATTTTCGCTCATATTTTCCTCAATCGAGGTAAGTAAGTAATAACGCCTGGGGACTGGGCCTCAAACGCTGCCATGAGCAGCAGTTGGGTGCCGTTTGCACGATTTCAATGTCTCAGAGGGGATGGCAACAAGGTCGGCAGGCGAGGGATGGCGTAAATAATAACCCATTTTTTAAAAATGTGCGGTTGTTTGTCGCAACCCGCTAAACTATTTACCAAGATTGCCAGGAATGACAGCGGCGGCGCGCTCCAGCAGGCCGGCCAGCGTCTCGAGGCTCATCGGCTTGGCGCAGGCGTCAATGATGGCCAGGCCCTGGGCTTGGGCCAGCCGCGCGGCGGTCTTCAGTACCGCGCCGTCCACCCCGGACAGCAGCACCACGCCGCCCTTGTATTGCTGGGCGGCGGCCAGCCGCAGGAAGTCGATGCCGTCCATGACCGGCATCGACAGGTCGCAGATCACCAGTTGCGGCGGCCGCAGGCGCAGTTCGATCAGGGCGCGGCGGCCGTCGGTCTCGCGCACGATGGTGTGCTCGCCCAGGCTGGCGATCATGTCGGCCAGCAGGTCCAGCATAAAGGGGTCGTCATCCAGCAGCAGTATGCGCATTTCAGTTATCGTCGGCGAAAGTCGTATTGGTCATGATTTGTTCGGTGATGCGTTCCAGCAACAGCCACAGTTTTTTCAGCAGCGCCTGCGCGTGCTGGCGGTTGTCGTCGTCGCTGCCGGTCACCGGCAGCTGTTCCACCTCCAGCAGCAGCTCGCCCATGCCTAGCGCGCCCACGGTGCGCGCCGGCGATTTCAGGCGGTGACCGAGTTCGCGCAGCGCCACCAGGTCGCCGCGCTGCAGCGCCGCTTCCATCTGGGTCAGGCCGTCCTGGGTGTTCTGCAAAAACTTGAAGGCAAACTTGCGCACCTTATGGGGATGATATCCCAGCAGCTTGGCCAGGATCGATAAATCGATCACAGCCGGGTCGCCGCCCAGCGTGGTCTTGAAGGCCGGCCGGGTGGCGCGCGGCGCGGCGGCGTCGCGGCTATCGGCGGCGGCGCGCTCGGGCAGCCAGTTGGCGATGGTCTGGTACATCAGCGCCGGCTGGATCGGCTTGGAGATGAAATCGTCCATGCCGGCCTCGATGCAGCGCACCCGGTCTTCGCTGGTGGCGGTGGCGGTCATGGCCAGCACCCGCATGTCGGCCAGGCGCGGGTCGGCGCGGATGCGGCGCGTGGCTTCCAGGCCGTCCATCAGCGGCATCTGCACGTCCATCAGCACGCAGTCGAAGGCGGTCTGGCGCAGCAGCTCCAGCGCTTCCATGCCGTTGGCGGCCAGGCACACCGAGGAGCCCACGTCTTCCAGCATCTCCAGCGCGATCTGCTGGTTGAAGGTGTTGTCTTCGACCAGCAGAATGCGGGCGTTCTTCAATGCCGCCATGACGGCGGCACTGCGCGAGGAGGCCAGCAGTTCGGCGGCGGCGTCTTTCACGCGGTCGATCAGGGCCGGCACGGTGGCGCTGCTGATGCCCAGGCGCGCGGTGAACCAGAAGGTGCTGCCCTGGCCCGGCCGGCTGCGCACGCCCACTTCGCCGCCCATCAGCTGCGCCAGCTGCTTGCAGATGGCGAGGCCAAGGCCGGTGCCGCCGTATTCGCGCGTGGTGGAGGTGTCGGCCTGCTGGAATTGCTGGAACAGTTTGTCGATTTCGCTTTCCGACAGGCCGATGCCGCAATCGCTCACTTCAAAGCGCAGCAGGCAGCCGTTGGCGTCGCCCACCACCTGGCGCACCCGCACTTCGATACGGCCTTTTTCGCTGAACTTGATGGCGTTGTTGGCGTAGTTGATCAGCACCTGACCGAGCCGCAGCGGATCGCCGCGCAGCACTTTGGGCAGGGTCGGATCGAGGTCGTACACCAGCTCCAGTTCGCGGCTGGCGGCCTTCGGCGCCACCACGGTGTTGAGCGTCTGGATCACGTGATCCAAAGCGAAATCGACCTGCTCGATTTCCAGCTTGCCCGCTTCGATTTTCGAGATGTCGAGAATGTCGTCGATGATGCCCAGCAGGTGCTCGCCGGCGAAGCGGATTTTTTCCAGGTAGTCGCGCTGGCGCGGATCGAGCTCGGTCTTGAGCGCCAGATAGGCCATGCCGATCACGCCGTTCATCGGGGTGCGGATTTCGTGGCTCATATTGGCAAGGAACTGGCCCTTGGTCTGGCTGGCTTCCTCGGCCACCATGCGCGCTTGATCGAGTTCGCGGGTCCGCATTTCCACCCGTTCTTCCAGATGTTCGTTCAATTCGCGCAGTGCGTCCTCGCCGCGTTTGCGGTCGGTGATGTCGGTCAGGCTGGCGACCACCAGATGCACATTGCCGCTGTCGTCGGGGATCGGTTCGGCGTTGACCGATAGCCAGCAACGCGTGCCGTCCGCATGCGACAGTCCCATCACCACGTCGCGCACCGACATGCCGGTGACCAGCGCCAGTTGCACCGGATGGCTGCTGGCGTCGAAGCTGCTGCCGTCCTCGCGCACGCCGGCCCACAGGCCGCCGGCGCTCAGTTCCTCGGTGTGCGCCAGCATGCGCGCGGCAGCGGCGTTGCGTTCCAGGATGCGGCCATGCCCGTCGACCATCACCAACCCGTTGGTGACGGCGTTGAAGATGGAAGCCAGGCGCTGGCTCGATTCGTGCAGCGCGCCCTCGGCCTGGCGGCGCGCGGTGATATCGGTCAGCATGGCCAGCATGCCGGCGTAGTGGCCGGAGTCGGCGTTCAGCACGGTGGTGGAGAGCAGGCACCACACGGTGCTGCCATCGCTGCGCAGGAAGCACACGTCGCTCTGGCGCGCCTCGCCCGCCAGGCTGCGTTGCAGGTGCTGCTTGAGCAGGGCCTGGCCGCTGTCGTCCATGAAGTCGGTCATGGCGCGGCCCATCATCTGCTCGACGTCATAGTCCAGCATGCGCGCCAGCGTGGGGTTGACGAAGGTGGTGCGGTCGTCGGCGTTGGTCATCCAGATGCCTTCGGCGGCGGTCTGCACGATCTGGCGGTAGCGCTCCGACGAGGCGTGCAGCGCTTCCTCGGCGCGCTGGCGCTGGGTCATGTCGCGCAGCGCCATGATCACCAGTTCCTGCCCGCCCAGTTCGACCGGCGACATGTGCACCATGGCCGGGAAGCTGCTGCCGTCGGCGCGCACCGCGCACAGCACGCGGCCCGGCAGGTTGGGGCGCGAGAACAGTTCGCGCACGCGGCCGTTGCTGCGCATGGCTTCCGGCGCCAGCTGCTCGATCGAGCGGCCGGCCATGTCGCCCTCGAAGCCGAAGCTGCGCGCGCAGGCCGGGTTGGCGTGGCATACGCGTCCACTCTTGTCGGCCACCAGCACCGCGCCCGGCGTGGCGTCCACCACCGCCCACATGCGCGCTTCCTCGGCGGCGGCGCGTTCGCCGATGTCGGCCAGCGTGCCGGCCGCGCGCAGCGGCATGCCGTGCTCGTCGCGTTCCAGAATCATGCCGCGCGCCAGCACCCACTTCCAGCTGCCGTCACTGGCGCGCATGCGGTGCTCGCTGCGGATCTGGCCAGTGGCGTCGCTGGTGCTGGCCATGTACTCCTGGATGCCGCGCTCGAGCCGCTGGCGGTCGTCCGGATGGACGTACTCCAGCCACTCGGCCAGGGTGGGATGGAATTCGTCGGCGCTGTAGCCGAGCAACTGGCAGTAGCGCGGCGACAGCGACAGGGTGCCGGTGTCGAGCCGCCACTCCCAGCTGCCTTCGCCCGAGCCTTCCAGCGCGAAGCTGGCCAGGCGTTCGGCGCTGCCCAGTTCAACCCGCGCGGCGCGCAAGGCGCGGCCCTGCACGCGCAGGCGCCAGGCGCCGGCCACGGTCACCATCAACAGCAGCGCGCCGGCCAGCAGGCCGCCGTAGCGCAGCAGCGGATTGCCTTCCGGCGGCTGGTACAGGAAGCCGTCCAGGTTGAAGTTCGCCGGCAGCATGCCTTGTTCGGCATAGTCTCTGGCGATCGCGCGCCAGCGTTCCGGATTGCTGTAGCCCAGTTCTATCAGCGGCTGCTCCAGCAGCGGGGCGATGCGCGCCGCTTCGAACATCAGGTGTTCGCGGCTGTGGCGTTCCGGGTAGCGGGCGCGGATCAAATCGGCGATCTCGCCGGGATGCTGCATGGCGTAGACCCAGCCGAGGAGCGTGGCCTCGCGCAGCGCCTGCGCGCGTGCTGGGTGCTCGCGCAATTCGCTCTCGGTGGTATACAGCACGTCGCCGTAGAAATCCAGTCCGGCGCTGCGCGGCGACACCAGCTCGTACTGCACGTGCAGGCGGTCCAGCACATACGGCGCCTCGGTCAGGTAGACCGACATGGCATCCACCCGGCCCTCGGCCAGGTCTTCGAAGTTGTAGCTGTGCGGGATCTGGTAGATGCTGTCCATGCGCACGCCCTGCTGTTTCAGGAATACGGTCAGCTCTTCGTTATTGGGCGCGATCATCAGGCGGCTGCCGGGCCAGGGGCGCGGCTTGCCGTCGGCGGTTACGCGGCGCAGCAGGGTGGCGCCGGAATGCTGGAAGATCGAGGCCAGCACCACCACTGGCTGGCCGATGCTGCGCGCCAGCAGCAGGGTGGTGTTGCCGACGCCGTACTGGGCCTGGCCCTGCATCACGGTTTGCAGCGGATCGGCGCCGGGGCGCGCTTCCAGCAGGGTGACGTCGAGGCCGGCGTCGCGGTAGTAGCCCTGGTCCTGCGCGGCGTAGTAGCCGGCGAACTGGAACTGGTGCTGCCATTTGAGCTGGATGGTGACCTTTTCGGCAGCGCCGGCCGGTGACAGCGGCAGCAGCGGCATGAGCGCGAGCACGCACGCCGTCAGCCTGTGCGACAAACGTTGCCAGGCGGTCTGGCCCATGCGGGAACGGCAGTGAAACAAGAGCTTCCCTTTCGGTGATCTGTGCGTGCTATGTCCTGGGCAACTATAGCATCGAAGCCAAGGCCGATGGCGGGCGCGTGGCAAGAAAACGATTGCATCTTGCGAGCGGGGCAAACAGCCACAAATTTAACATTCCGAGGCCGTTTTCGTGACATTGAGTGAGAATGTGGCGCTGCGGCATGGCGCCGCGTTGCTTGCGCGCTGCTAGCCAGTGGGCTTATTGCGGGAAGCTGCCTGCGAACTGGTAGCGGTGGCCCGGGTGCCACATGGTGGCCGTCGAGGCGATCATGCCGCCGGAGCGGGTCTGGCGCTTGAGCACCAGGCAGGCCTGCCTGGTGTCGATGGCCAGCATGTCGGCGATGTCGCGCGGGGCCGCCAGCGCCTCGATGCTGTAGCTGGCGCTTTGCAGCGGCGCGGCCTGCACCAGGTATTCGTTGGGGGTGATGTGGGCGAAGTCCTGCTCCATGTAGTCGGGCGCGCAGACCGGGTTGACCCAGCGGTCCTCGACCTGGATCGGCACGCCGTTCTCGAAGTGCACGATCACCGAGTGGAACAGCGGATGGCCGGGCGGCAGGTCGAACTGCTTGGCCATCAACTCGCTGGCCTTGACCCGTTCCAGCTGCTGCAGGCTGCTGCGGTGGGCGTGGCCGCGCGCGCGTACCTCGTCGGCGATCGATTTAATTTCGAGCAGGGTGGCCTGGTATTTTTGCTGGGCGACGTAGGTGCCAGAGCCCTGGCGGCGCGTCAGCACCTGCTCGGCGGTGAGTTCGCGCACGGCGCGGTTGACGGTCATGCGGGAGACGCCGAACTGCTTGACCAGCGCCTGTTCGGACGGGATCACATCGCCTTCCTTCCACGTGCCGGCAGCGATTTCCGCCAGCAGGTAGTCCTTGATGCGCTGGAAAATAGGTGTGCTGTCCTGAGTAACTTGATCGTCCAAACCGCCGTCTCCTGTAAGAGCAGTCATTCTAGCATCGCCTGCTTGTACAATTCAAAAGCAAGAGGCGGAGTGCGATGCGTTTGGACGCTGGCTAAGATGGCCCCATTCCACCTGATAGGGAGTCTGAGATGGGCAATTTCGTTAACGATGAACTGCGCTGGGCCGCTGTGCAGCAGCGCGACGCCAGTGCTGACGGGGAGTTCTGGTATTCGGTGCGTAGCACCGGGGTGTACTGCCGTCCGTCGTGCGGGGCGCGTCCAGCCTTGCGCAAGAATGTGGCCTTCCACGACAGCCGCGAGGCGGCCGAGCAGGCCGGCTTCCGTCCCTGCCTGCGCTGCAAGCCGGACCAGCCGCCGCTGGCAGAGCGCCAGGCCGCTCTCGTAGCGCAGGCCTGCCGCCTGATCGATGAGGCGGAGGAGGCGCCGGACCTGGACAGCCTGGCCGATGCCGTCGGCGTGAGCCGCTTCTATTTCCATCGCATGTTCAAGGCGGTGACGGGGATTACGCCCAAGGCCTACGCCAACGCGGCGCGGGCGCGCAAGGTGCAGGATGGGTTGGCGGCCAAGGCGTCGGTGACGGATGCGATGTACGCGGCCGGTTTCAATTCAAGCGGGCGGTTTTATGCGCAGTCGCCTGCGGTGCTGGGCATGAAGCCGTCGGCCTTCCGCGCCGGCGGGGCCGGGGAGCAGATCAAGTTCGCAATTGCCGAGTGTTCGCTTGGGCCGATTCTGGTGGCCAGCACTGCGCAGGGTATTTGTGCGATTCTGATTGATGATGATCCGGATTTTCTGGTCAAGGATTTGCAGGACCGCTTTCCCAAGGCGGAGCTGATCGGCGCGGAGCCTGAGTATGAGCAGGTGGTGTCGCGCGTGGTGGGCATGGTCGAACAGCCGTCGCTGGGACTGGACCTGCCGCTCGATGTGCGCGGCACTGCGTTCCAGCAGCGCGTGTGGCAGGTGCTGCGGGCGATTCCGGCCGGGCGGCGCGTCACGTATGCCGAGCTGGCGGAGCTGGCGCAGGTGCCGCGCGGTGCGCGCGCGGTGGCGTCGGCATGCGCGGCGAATGCGATTGCGGTGGCGATACCGTGCCATCGCGTGGTGCGCAATGATGGATCGATTTCCGGCTATCGCTGGGGCGTGGACCGCAAGGCGGAATTGCTGAACAGGGAGGCGATCGGTGAGTAACGTGAACAATGGCGAGCTCGATTTCGGCGACCCGCAGGACGAGCGCAAGCCGCGCGTGGTGCCGCCCGTGGCGCCCGCGCCCCGTGTCGTCAAGCCGGCCGCGCAAGCGGCGGTCGGCGCGCAGGCTGCGCCCGGCGGGAATGCTGCGCTGCCCGGCACATCGGCCGCCGCGCGGCGGGCGGTTGGCGCCGCGGCAGGGATTGCGGTGCACGTGGCGGCGCTGAACTGGCAGGGCATCGCCGATGAGCTGAACGCTCATGGCTACGCCATCATCCCTGGCCTGCTGACCGACGACGAATGCCGCGACATGGCCGCCCACTACGCCCAGCCGCAGCTGTTCCGCAGCCGCGTCGTCATGTCGCAGCACGGCTTCGGCAGCGGTGAGTACCAGTACTTCCGCTACCCGCTGCCGTCCATGATCTCCGCGCTGCGCAACGCCCTGTATGGCCCGCTGGCCGCTATCGCCAACCGCTGGCACGAGCTGATGGACCTGCCCGACCGTTTCCCCGCCGACCACGCCGACTTTCTGGCCCGCTGCCACGCCGCCGGCCAGCAGCGCCCGACGCCGCTACTGCTTGAATACAAGGCCGGCGACTACAACTGCCTGCACCAGGACCTGTACGGCGAACATGTCTTCCCATTGCAAGCGGCAGTGCTGCTCAACCAGCCGGGCAAAGATTTCGAAGGCGGGGAGTTCGTGCTGACCGAACAGCGCCCGCGCATGCAATCTCGCGTCGAAGTGGTGCCACTGAAGCGCGGCGACATGGTAATCTTCGCCGTCAACCACCGTCCCGTGCAGGGCACGCGTGGCATCTACCGCGTCAACCTGCGGCACGGCGTGAGCCGGCTGCGGTCTGGATCACGCCACACGCTGGGCATCATTTTCCACGACGCGAACTAACCAAGGAATACCTGTGGCAAGGCAAAGAGAGTTCGACCGTATCGATACGCTGGACAAGGCATTGGAGGTCTTCTGGCAAAAAGGCTACGCCGCCACCTCCACCAGCGACCTGCTGGACGCCATGCAGATCGGCCGCCAAAGCATGTACGACACTTTCGGCGACAAGCGCTCGCTGTACCTGGAAGCGCTGCAGCGCTACAACGACGCCAGCGTCAACGACCTGCTGCGCCATCTGCAAGGCGACACCGCGCTGGCGGCCATCGACAATATGCTGCAAGCCTTCGCCTCCCGTCCCAAGCGCGATAACGCCAAAGGCTGCATGGGCGTCAACGCGATTGCGGAATTCGGCATCGCCGATGAGGAAGTCAACGCCCTGCGCGACGCCAGCGCCAAACGACTCAACCACGCGGTGGAAGCGCAATTGCGCAGCGCAGCCGCAGCCGGCGAAATCCCTGCCGATACCGACATTGCGCAAGCTGCCGCCTTCGTGGCGGCCACCCTGTCCGGCATGAAAATCAGTGCCAAAGCCGGTGCTTCCATCGCCACGCTGCGCGCTATCGCCAGCTTCGCCGTGCAGGGCCTGCGCGCTTAGTTCATCCAACAAGTATCACAAAACGTTTACTTGACCGTTCGATCCAGAAATCCTACCATGACCTCGGTTTTTGACTAATCGATCCAAAACGAAAGGAAACATCATGAAAGTAGCTCTGGTAACTGGCGGCGCGCGCGGCATCGGCGCGGCCATCGTCAAACGGCTGGCACAGGACGGCGCGGCCGTGGCCTTCACCTACGTATCGTCGCCTGACAAGGCGAACGACCTTGCCGCCACCATTAACGCCAGCGGCGGCAAGGCGCTGGCCATCCGCGCTGACAGTGCCGATGCGGCAGCCGTGCAGGCAGCCGTGGCGCAAACGGTGGAACATTTCGGCGGCTGGATATCCTGGTCACCAACGCCGGTATCCTGAACCTGGCGCCGATTGAGGACTACCCGCTGGAAGATTTCGACCGCATGGTTGCCACCAATGTGCGCGGCACCTTTGTCGCCATGCAGGCGGCGGCCAAGGTGATGAAAGAGGGCGGGCGTATCGTCACCGTCGGCAGCATCGCCAGCATTCGTGTGGCGTTCCCGACCTCCAGCGTGTATTCGATGACCAAGGGCGCGGTGGCGGCGCTGGTGCGCGGTGCGGCGATCGACCTGGCGCCGCGCGGCATCACCGTCAACAACGTGCAGCCGGGGCCGACCGAGACCGACATGAATCCGGCGGACGGTCCGCACGCAGCGGCGCTGCAAACCATGATACCGGCGCGTCGTTTCGGCAAACGGGAGGAAGTGGCGGGGATGGTGGCGTATCTGGTGAGCGGTGAAGCGGGCTTCGTGACCGGCGCCAGCTTCACCGTCGATGGCGGCTACACCGCCTGAACATTCTTCTGCGTCTGATACAGGCGGGCGTAGATGCCGTTCTGCGCCAGCAGCGCTTCGTGCGTGCCCGATTCGGCGATGCGGCCGCGGTCCAGCACCACGATGCGGTCCGCATTCTCGATGGTCGACAGGCGGTGTGCGATCACCACCGTGGTGCGGTCTTTCATCAGCACTTCCAGCGCCTGCTGCACCAGCCGTTCGGATTCCGTATCCAGCGCGCTGGTGGCTTCGTCCAGAATCAGGATAGGCGCATTCTTGTACAGCGCGCGCGCAATCGCCAGACGCTGGCGCTGGCCGCCTGACAGGCGCAAACCGTTTTCACCGACCTGCGAGTTGTAGCCTTCCGGCTGGCGCACGATGAATTCATGCGCGTGGGCCGCACGCGCCGCAGCTTCAATCCGCTCCATCGACGGCGCCGTATCGCCGTAGGCGATATTGGCCGCCAGCGTATCGTTGAACAGCACCACGTCCTGCGACACCATCGCGATCTGCTGGCGCAGCGACGTCATGGTGTAGTCGCGCAGGTCTACGCCATCGAGCTGGATGCTGCCGTCGCTCACATCGTAGAAGCGCGGCAGCAGGGCCGCCAGCGTGGTCTTGCCGCTGCCCGAGCTGCCGACCAGCGCAACCGTTTCGCCAGCGGCGATATCGAGCGACACATGGTCCAGCGCCGGGCGCGCATCCGGGTCCAGCGGCTTGCCGTCCGCATCGCGATAATGGAAGCTCACATCCTGCACCGACAAACGGCCCTCGGCGCGCGCGATGGTCTTGCTGCCCTTGTCCGCCTCCGACTCCAGGTCGATCAAACCAAACACCGATGCCGCCGCCGCCAGGCCGCGCTGCATCGGTTCATTAATCTTGGTCAGGTTCTTGATCGGCGACTGCATGGCCATCAGCGCGGTCAGGAAGGCGACGAAGCCGCCGGCCGACAGCGCGCCGGCCTGGGCGCGGATCAGCGCGAAGTAAATCACCGACGACAGCGTAATCCCGATCAGCAGCATGATCAGGCCGGAGTTGAAGGCCGAGGTGGCGGCGTGCTTGACCGCCAGCTGGCGATTCAGCTTGACCACCTCGCCGAAGCGCTTTTGCTCATACTGCTGGCCGCCGAAAATCTTCACCACGCGCTGGCCGCTGATGCTCTCGTCGAGCACATTGGTCAGGTCGCCCATTGCCGCCTGGGCGCTGTTGCTGAGTGTGCGCATGCGGCGGCCGGCAAAAATCACCACCGTCGCCACCAGCGGCAGCAGGGCGAGGCAGAACACCGCCAGCTGCCAGTCCACCACGAACAGCGTAATCAGATAGCCGGTGGTGGCCACCGAGTCGCGCACCGCGACGTTGACCACGGTCAGGCCGGCCTGCGCCACCTGGGCGGCGTCGAACGCCACGCGCGACAGTGTGGTGCCGGTCGAGGACTGGTCGAAATAGCCGTTCGGCAGGCGCATGATGCGGGCGAACATGGTTTCGCGCAGATTGGCCTGGACCCGGCTGTTGAGCCACGCGGCGCCGTATTCGCCGGCAAAGCTGGACACCATGCGCAGCAGGGCCAGCGCGAAGATCACGGCCGGGATGGTCCACAGCGCCGCCTTGGACGGATCGCGCGGCAGCAGGTCGCCCAGCGCCTGCTTCATGGCCGCCATCATGCCGGTGGACGGGGTCTTGATCATGCCCAGCGCGTTGGCCGGCGTCAGCGCGTCGACCACGTTTTGCAGTTGGCCCAGCAGCAGCACATCGGTGGCGGCGGCCACGCCGACCGCCACCAGCGTGGCGAGCATGATCCCGCCGTAGGGCAGGAATTCCTTGATGAGTCGAAGGTAGAGTTGGCGGCTGGACACTGGCTATTCACGCTAAATAGATACGGGAAGCCAGCATTGTACCCGCCCGGCCACTGGCCCCGCCCGGTTGTGCACGGTTTGATTGACCAAAGCGCAAAGTTCGATACACTCTGAATCTTGCTGCTGAATGGAGATTTCGATGCGCACCACCCTTTTGTTTGCCGCTGTCCTGGCGGCCCTGCCGGCCCATGCCGACACCATCATCGACCGCGCCAACGGCTACACGCTGAACGCAGCCGGCCAGCTGCAGCGCTTTACGTCGCTGGCGTTCGATGACCTGGGCCGCATCGTGGCGGTGGGCAGCGAGGCGCAAACAGCGGCCGCGCTGCCGAAGGCGGAGCACATCGACGCCCAAGGCAAGACCCTGCTGCCAGGGCTGATCGACGCCCACGGCCACGTGTTCGAGCTGGGGGAAATCGCCTCCGGCGTGGAGCTGTATAGCCCAACGACGCTCAACGCGGCAGTGAAGGCGGTGGCGGACTTCGCCCGCTCGCACCCGAAAAGGGCGTGGATCATCGGCTTCGGCTGGAACCAGGAAATCTGGAAGCTGGGCCGCTTCCCGACCGCCGCCGAGCTGGATGCGGTGGTCAACGACCGTCCGGTGCTGCTGCACCGCGTGGACGGCCATGCGGTCTGGGTCAACACCAAGGCGCTGGAAATGGCCGGCATCGACAGGAACACGGCCGATCCTTCGGGCGGCAAGATCGAACGCGACGCCAGCGGCAAGCCGACCGGGGTGCTGGTGGATGCGGCGATGGAGCTGGTCAACCGCGTGGTGCCGCTGCCGACGCCAATGGAAGCGCGCGCCACGCTGGATGTAGCGTTGACCCAGCTGGCCAAGGTCGGCCTGACCAGCGTGCACGACGCAGGTATCAAGGTGGCGCAGGACGATATCTACCGCGACTACGCCGACCACGGCAAGCTGACCACCCGCGTCTACGCCATGATCGGCGACACCGCTGCCGATTTCGATGAGCTGTCCAAGGAAGGCCCGCTCAAGTCCTACGCCAACGATGTGTATGCGCTGGCGGCGGTCAAGCTGTATTCAGACGGTGCGCTGGGCAGCCGTGGCGCGGCGCTGCTGGCGCCATACTCGGACATGCCGTCCACCAAAGGGCTGCTGTTCTACCCGGACGCCGAGATGCGCGCCAAGATGAACAAGGCCATGAAGGCCGGCTACCAGGTCAATATCCACGCCATCGGCGATGCCGGCAACCGCCAGATCCTCGACGCCTACGCGGCGCTGATCCCGCAATATAACAATGTCGGCCTGCGCCACCGCATCGAGCACGCGCAGGTGGTGACGCTGGACGATATCCCGCGCTTCAAGCAGCTGGGCATTATCCCGTCGATGCAGCCGACCCACGCGACGTCGGACCAGAACATGGCCGAGCAGCGCGTCGGCCATGAGCGCATCAAGGGCGCGTATGCGTGGCGCAGCTTCCTCGACCAGGGCTCGCCGATCGCCTGCGGTTCGGACTTCCCGATCGAGTCGCCGAATCCATTTGAAGGCCTGCACGCGGCCGTCACGCGCCAGAACAACGCCGGGGTGCCGGTGGGCGGCTGGTATAAAAATCAGGCCATGACCATGCTGGAAGCCTTCCGCTGCTTCACGCTGGACGCGGCCTACGCGGCACATCAGGAAAAGGTGGTCGGCTCGCTGGAGCCGGGCAAGTGGGCCGACTTCATTCTGGTCGACCGCGACATCTTCAAAATCGCGCCGGAACAGTTGGGTAAAACGCAAGTGCTGCAAACCTGGATGGGCGGGCGAAAGGTCTACAGCCGCAAGTGATTCGATAGAAAAAAGCTGTTGACTTGGTTGTATATACAACTTATGCTGCGAGCATATTTACTTAAACTCGCCGCAGGAGACCCCTATGACCAGCCATTTAGACAGCGATCCACGTTACGACGCCAGCCGCGAAATCCGCGCGCCGCGCGGCCCTGAGCGCACTTGCAAGAGCTGGGGCGCGGAGGCGGCTTACCGCATGATCCAGAATAATCTGGACAAGGAAGTGGCGGAGAATCCCAAGCATCTGGTGGTCTACGGCGGCATCGGCCGCGCCGCCCGCAACTGGGAGTGCTACGACCAGATCCTGGCCTCGCTGCGCGAGCTGGAAGACAATCAGACCTTGCTGATCCAGTCCGGCAAACCAGTGGGCGTGTTCCAGACCCACGAAGATGCGCCGCGCGTGCTGATCGCGAATTCGAATCTGGTGCCGAAATGGGCCAACTGGGAGCACTTCAATGAACTGGACCGCAAGGGCCTGTTCATGTACGGCCAGATGACGGCCGGTTCGTGGATTTACATCGGCACGCAGGGCATCGTGCAGGGCACGTTTGAAACCTTCGCCGAAGCGGGGCGCCAGCACTTCGGCGGCGACCTGAAAGGCCGCTGGGTGCTGACCGCAGGCCTGGGCGGCATGGGCGGCGCGCAGCCGCTGGCCGCGACCATGGCGGGCGCGGTGTCGCTGACCATCGAGTGCCAGCAGAGCAGCATCGACTTCCGCCTGCGCACCCGCTACCTCGACAAGCAGGCCGCATCGATCGATGAAGCGCTGGAGATGATCAAACTGCACAAGGCGAACGGCGATGCGATTTCCATCGGCCTGCTGGGCAACGCGGCCGATGTGCTGCCGGAGCTGGTGCGCCGCGCCAAGGCTGGCGGCATCGTACCGGACGTGGTGACTGACCAGACTTCGGCGCATGACCTGATCAACGGCTATCTGCCGCAGGGCTGGACGATCGAGCAGTGGAAGGCCGTGCAGCAGGACGCGGCGCGTCATCCGGAGCTGAAGGCCGCAGCCACCGCATCATGCGCGGTGCACGTGCAAGCCATGCTGGACTTCCAGGCGCTGGGCGCCAAGGTGGTCGACTACGGCAACAACATCCGCCAGGTGGCGTTCGACCACGGCGTGAAGAATGCGTTTGATTTTCCTGGCTTTGTGCCGGCTTACATCCGCCCGCAGTTCTGCGAAGGCCGTGGTCCGTTCCGCTGGGTGGCATTGTCCGGCGACCCGGAAGATATCTACAAGACCGACGCCAAGATCAAGGAGCTGTTCCCGCACCACGCGAACGTGCACCGCTGGCTGGACATGGCGCGCGAGCGCATCGCTTTCCAGGGCCTGCCGGCGCGTATCTGCTGGCTGGGTCTGGGCGAGCGTCACATTGCCGGCCTGGCGTTCAACGAGATGGTGCGCAACGGCGAGCTGAAAGCGCCGATCGTGATTGGCCGCGACCATCTGGACACCGGCTCGGTGGCCAGCCCTAACCGCGAAACGGAAGCGATGAAGGACGGCACCGACGCCGTCTCCGACTGGCCGCTGCTGAACGCACTGCTGAACACTGCCGGCGGCGCGACCTGGGTGTCGCTGCATCACGGCGGCGGTGTGGGCATGGGCTACTCGCAGCACTCGGGCGTGGTGATCGTGGCCGACGGCACTGACGCTGCCGCCAAACGCCTGGCGCGCGTGCTGGTCAACGACAGCGGCTCGGGCGTGATGCGTCACGCCGATGCCGGCTATGAAACTGCGGTCGCCTGCGCCAAGCGCAATGGCCTGAACCTCCCAATGATTAAATGAGTTTTGATATGACGATGATTCTGAAACCGGGCGCCATGACGCTCTCCGAACTGCGCTCCGTGTGGAACGCAGCTGGCCCGCTGAAGCTGGCGCCTGAAGCCTATCCTGTAATTGAAGCATCGGCTGCCGCCGTGCAGGCTATCGTCGCCAAGGGCGATGCGGCCTACGGCATCAACACCGGCTTCGGCCTGCTGGCCAAGACCCGCATCCCGGACGACAAGCTGGAACAGCTGCAGCGCAACCTGATCCTGTCGCACTCGGTGGGCACGGGCGAGCTGGTATCGGATGCGGTGTGCCGTCTGATTATGCTGATGAAGATCGGCAGCCTGGCGCGCGGCTTCTCGGGCGTGCGCCCTCTGATTATCGATACGCTGATCGCCATTTATAACGCGGGCATCATGCCGGCGATTCCGGCCAAGGGTTCGGTCGGCGCGTCGGGCGACCTGGCGCCGCTGTCGCATATGACACTGGCCATCATGGGCGTCGGCCAGGTGCGCGTCAAAGGCGAGCTGCAAGACGCCGCCGCCGCGCTGAAGGCTGCCGGCATTGAGCCGGTGGTGCTGGCCGCGAAAGAAGGCTTGGCGCTGATCAACGGCACGCAGGTGTCGACCGCGCTGGCGCTGCATGGCTTGTTCATGGCCGAGCGTCTGCTGGAAGCAGGCATGGTGTCCGGCGCGCTGTCGCTGGATGCGGCCAAGGGTTCGGATTCGCCGTTCGACGCGCGCGTGCACGAGGTGCGCGGCCAGCCGGGCCAGATCGCTGCTGCGTCGATTTACCGCCAACTGGTGTCGGACAGCGCGATCCGCGCATCGCATCTGGTGGGCGACGAGCGGGTGCAAGATCCTTACTGCCTGCGCTGCCAGCCGCAAGTCATGGGCGCGTGCTGGGACATCATCAACAACGCCGCCCGCACGCTGCTGATCGAGGCGAATGCGGTGACCGACAATCCGCTG
>Ga0105244_10001767_pt1 | contig 16988 bp, 13 predicted proteins | sample KBSM44metaG_FD_80423 | JGI IMG/M metagenome (GOLD analysis project Ga0105244, IMG submission 80423) | Miscanthus rhizosphere microbial communities from Kellogg Biological Station, Michigan, USA - KBS M4-4 metaG | ecosystem: Host-associated > Plants > Roots > Rhizosphere > Soil | place... | reverse complement strand
GCAAACGGTAAAGGTGATGCGACCATCAACGCAGAAGAAGCGCTGGCAATCATGCTGGAAAAGTTGGATATCATCCACGGTATGTTTGCCAAAACAGCAACGTCAGCGGGTTTTGACTACACCGGCTTTGAAGCTCACGCACAAAAGCTGTTGGTGCCTGTTGCAAACTACGTGCTCGGCCTTGAGGACGGTAAGAAGCGTTTTCTTGATAACGTACTGGCGATTACTAAAGCCTGGTCGCTTTGCTGTACGCTGGATGCGGCGCAGCCTTATAAACTGGAGATTGCTTTCTTGTCTGCGGTGAAGGCCGCTATCAGTAAATTCACCAGCGTGGACAAAAAAATAAGTCAGGCTGAGAAGAACTCCGCCCTGAAACAGATTCTGGATAATGCCGTAATTGCGAACGGCGTGGATGATATTTTCACATTGGCCGGGCTGGATAAACCCAATATTGGCTTACTTTCTGATGAGTTTTTGCAGGAAGTCCACGATATGCCGTATCGTAACCTAGCGGTAGAACTGTTGGAAAAACTGATTAATGACGGCATCCAGTCCCGTACCAAAAATAATGTGGTGCAGGAGAGGAAGTATTCGGAACGCCTTCAGGCCGTGTTGATTAAGTACAACAACCGCGCCATTGAAACGGCGCAGGTGATTGAAGAGCTGATCCAGATGGCGAAGGATTTTCAGTCCGCAATGGAACGTGATGATGCTCTTGGCCTGAATCCTGACGAGATCGCCTTCTACGACGCACTGGCAGAAAACGAAAGCGCCGTTCGTGAGTTGGGGGATGAGGTACTTAAGAAACTGGCGATAGAAGTGACGCTGAAGCTGCGGCAATCCACAACCGTGGATTGGCAGGTGCGTGAAAGTGTACGTGCAAGGTTGCGTATCCTGGTTCGCCAGACTCTGCGTCGGTATAAATATCCGCCGGATAAAACAGCGGGTGCGGTAGAGTTAATATTAAAACAAGCAGAAGCTATTTCGAATCACTGGACGATGTAACAAGTGTAAATTTCTGTCAGGAGCATGTTATAAGGAAATAGTAGTATGGCCAAAATGATTCCGGCATTCGGACCCATTGATAATGATAGTTATGGAGAAAAAACGGTCTATGCCCTGTTAAAAGAAGGGTTGTCCGATGATTTCACCGTGATTCATAGTCTCCCGTGGTTGAGTTCGGCGGCCCGGCATTTGGGTATGAAACTACCTCCAAGTGGAGAAATAGATTTTCTTGTTCTCCATCGTATCTATGGTGTTTTGTCATTAGAGGTAAAAAGTGGGATATATCGCGTAGACGGCCCTATTTTTGTACATCTCAAAACAAATAATAATGTCGATGTAGTCAAGCAAACACGTAACAATGTCCATGGATTAGCCCGTTGGTTAGGGGGAGCAACAACGTTGCGGTTGCGTATTGGTTATGGTTTTATTTTTCCTGATAGCCATTTCGATAATAAAGTTATAAATACAGCAATGGTTGATGCGTCTGTAAGACCATTTAGAAAAATATTCGTTGATAAAAGCCAACTCCCGGAAATTGCAAAGCACACAATTGAGATAATGCAATACTGGAAATTTGCATTAAGAAATAATGAGTTAGGAAGTGAACGACTTCAATTAATAATAAAATCTATATGCCCGCAATTTGATGGCACGCCTGACTGGGGAACCCGAATTATTTATGATAATCAACTCTGGTTAAGACTCACACATGAACAAATTAAGGTCATTGAACTCCTGTCAGAGTATCAACGATTTGTTGTAACTGGATGGCCAGGAACAGGAAAGACTTTGATTGGGATTGAATTCGCCAGGCGGTTAGTTAAAGAACAAAAAAAAGTTTTATTTATTACTTTCAATAACCGTCTTTCTGAATACATTCGACAACAAACTCCAGTTTCATTATGCGATGTTTTTACCTGGCACAAACTATGTCATCAGGCTCGTAATAGATTAGCCCTGCCTCCCGAGTCTCCAACAGGCTGGTTCGAATCAGGATGCTGCGAGGATTTGCTTAATGCATTAAAGAAAAACAAGCTAAAGGATTATGATGCTTTAATTATTGACGAAGCACAGGCGTTACATTCTTCGTGGTTGGATACCTTATTTTGTTGGTTTGAAAATAAAAGAATTATTGCATTTTGTGATGAAACCCAAACATTCTCTTTTGAAAAAGGGACGAATCACATTGATCTTCAAAGGATAATTAATTCCCAATTTTCCTTCAGCTTAACTATTGTGTTAAGATGTCCTAAAGCCGTTACTGATTATTTAATGGCCATCAGGCCTTCATCATATCAAATTACGTCCCCCAGAAATAACGAACCAGATACATTAAAAGAATTAGTTGTTATTGATCCACTTTCCACATTGCTTAATGAAATCTTACGACTGAAAGAAAGTTCTGTGCCATCTGATGAGATAACCGTCCTTGTCCCTACGGATTTAGTGAAAAGCTTCCTCCAGAAAGACATAAAAACTTTTGATATAAATATTGAAACTGTATCTCGTTTTCGTGGTATGGAATCACCTGTTGTTATTACACTGGATTCCGAAAACATGGAGGACGCTCAATTATTTTGTGCTTATTCAAGAGCCACAACGGCTTTCATTGCAATTTATGATTCAGAGAAATTAGCATGGAGAGAAAATAATAACTTCCTACATAAACTGGTTAATAGAGAGGAAATCCAGAAAGCAATTAATGAAGCAAAACATAACTCTTCTTCCAAAGTTCTTATGGCTAATTTTCTCAGCGAAGGGGATCTGAAACTTAACACTGTAAAATTAGCATGGTCAAAAAACCTTTCTTCTTGGCTAATTGAGTTTGATGAAAAAAATTCCCCAGCAGAAATGTGGATTGATTATTTATATTCCCACCACACTTACCCAATTATATATTGGTTCAGCGATTCACGCAGAGTTGTTTATTACATTGAAAATCAACAATTCGAATTAAACACATTAGGCACAGGAACACACTTATCAATAAAAATATGTGCCACATGTGAAAAAATGGTACCTTTTGATTCTGAGAATAATTGTTTGCTTTGTAATAAGAAAACAGAAGAATCGTCACCAACCATATATGAAATTAATAAAATTCGCGAACTTGATTTAACAATTTCTCAGGATAATTTTAATTCAGCTGGTCAAAAAGAAAAGAGACGATTATTACCCATACCGTTAGCGGCGGCTAGTGCCCGAAGAGTAGCATTTGAAAAGCCATATAGAAATAAAGTACTAAGCGAATCATTACCTGACGGAAAACTTCTCTACAGAAGCGCATTAGCTTTGATACAGGCTTGGGTTGCGTTATTACCACCAGATAAAACCCTAGTATTGGATGAGATAACAGACGCACTACGTAAACGCTATATCCATCTTGAGAAATTAGAACGCGCTGAATTAAGGAATGCTTTAGCCTGTGCATTGTCAACTTGCTACAATAAAAAGCATCTTATTAAAGTTGAAAAAGGGAAATATTCACCTATTGACGACTAAGAACTCTTATATAATCCTATTTAAAGTCAGAATGGACATGTTTATGAAGCTTTTTTCTCGGCGGTGTAGATAATACAAAAGTGCTGAAGGCACTTAAGCCACACATTTTCTCTAAAGATCAGTATGTGTATTTGATCGTGGCTGTAAGATCCTTATAACAGTAACTCCGAACTTGCCGAATGTGAAACATCATGTATAGTCGCTGACAAACCATTTAGTCATTAAGGCTGAATTGTATTAGCCCAAAATTGGCTTGGCAGTTTTCACCGGTAGCACACAAGCAAACCTGACGGTCTGCTTCGAGCGACAAGCGGACGTTAACGCCGTGCTTCTAATATATTTTAGAGTTTCAGGTTTTGTTAGGGATTTTGGGATTTTGGGATTTTACTTTCTTCAACGTTTACGATAGCATTTTCGTCTGAGTCAGATACCGCAATAACGGCTGAACATGGTTTACTCCAATCCCATAAATATCCACACACACCTTAAATTATAATGCTAACTTAACAGGCAGTGATGTTGCGGATTAATCGCGAAACCCTTTGCGTTGCTGTCCCAGTAACCGAAGGGAAAGTGCTAAGCGGGTTATATTCCCCTCAATAAGTTATCCAAGTTCATCTGTTAGAAAAATTTTGTATTATTACTGCATCAGATTTGTGATCATTAGCATCTGTTGAGTAGCAAAAGCTTATCGATAGATCACTACTGAATTCTGGGTACAAAGTGGGTCTTAGCAATCTAGTTTTGTTGTCATTAAAAGGAGTTCTTTGTCGCCCATCTGAATTTCTCATGACACCATAACAGAAGCACTTATTAGGATCTTGGCTATCACTCTTTGAGAGTGATATCACCATTGCTTCCTCAACATGTGGACTTTTACCTAAACTTATATGCGTTGGAATAAACTGAGCAAAATACTCATTAAACTGACTCAATAAATTCCCAAGATTTTCACCATACTCTATATCAAAAAAAGCTCTTAACGGCTTCGCCTCGATCATGAATCCATTTGCGTTTACAGATAAAACTAGTCGCTCATTAATTTTCTCACTTTTTAATATCTCTACTTTCATCAAAGAGTATTTCGGCTTTTTTTCTCCATCTTCGTACAGTTTAGCCAACACAATGTAATCACGATTTTTGTAATTGAAAGGGAATGCATCTATAACCCATCCGCTTGCAATCATATCCACTTTTAATAACTTGAAGCTCTCAAATACACTCATCTCATTAACTCTTGATATTCAGTATGTAAAAAGGCCGAAATAATCAGTCAGGATACCACTATTAGGCTCTACATTTCATATGAGATATAACAGCCAATATATAGACTTCTCAGTAATGCCTCATGAGTTTAGGGAGAAATCACTACCTAACGTTCCTATTTTCAACAAATTACAGCGTATACGGGTGTTTTACAATAGGATGTTACTGAGACTTCTTAGGCACACAACTGATGCTCTTAAAGTTCGGGAAGTAGCGATTGCAATTCCACTCTGAAATGTCCGCTCTTGGCACCAATCAGACACCCCCTGGGGTTGAAGGTATGCAATGAGCGAGAAACGAACGTAGAGTCTTTTATCGAACTGATTCATTCTTTTGATAAGCTGGTTTTACCATGTGAGCCACTTCTTGGTTGAGAGTTTACTCACTTGGCAGCGAGCCTGTACCACGTGGGTGAGATCATAGCGCCCTTTGTTCTTCAATGGTGAAAATAGCTAGAGTATTGTTACCTACATCACCATTTGCACATCTTTTTACTTATCAGAGACATTTTTAATCTCAAACAACTCGATTAATCATCCTGTAGCAAATAAAATTCAATTTTTAGTCGTTATCTGATTGCGAGATTGACGGTTCGTTTTCCTCTGTTTTTTTTGCACATTTATACACATGCAGTGCTTATGCAGCTGAGGGCGGTAGCTTGGGGCGAGGCAAGGCTAAGCTGACTATGGTATCCGCTTGGCTGGCGCACCCGAGTCCATTCTTAGCAGAAGATAGAATTATTTTCGCTTGGGCATCCCTGATGCAGGGGAAACATTCAGATCAAAAGTCAAACACAATTTATCAATTAATGGATTGCTCTTACATAGCATGAGGTTTGGTTTATGCACACCATCTACGGAGATACTATTAACGATTTAATGATGAAGGTCATAGAAAAAGTGCTCTTAGAGGGGGTGAACATACCGACTAGGAATGGGAATGCTATAACTATCTATGATGTTAGTATGATCCTGCAGAATCCAAGATCAAGGCATTTAAGTTTAGTCGGTCGAAAAAACAACATATTCTCAACTTTCGCTGAGGCAATGTGGGTTTTTGCAGGGGATAATCGGATTCATCCATATTTAGCTTTTTTTCTGCCAAGAGCTCCTAAATATTCAGATGATGGGATCATTTGGCGAGCTGCTTATGGAGAAAGGCTTTACGCTCATGGTCAACTAGAGAACGTTGTACAACAATTCAAAAATGACGGGATTTTTACTAGGCGAGCCGTTATCAGTTTATACATGCCTGATAGAGATACTAATGACAGTCTTAGAAAAAAATACAACTTAGAGAATAGCGTTGACATTCCCTGTAATAATTTAATTCATTTCTTTATCACTCCGGATAAGAAACTAAATATTAAAATAATACAAAGGAGTGGGGACTTAATATTCGGTGTAAGCAATATTAATATTTTCGAATTTAGTTTACTCCAGGAGATTGTACTATCTATATTACAGCGAGAAGTTGATAGTCAAATAAAACTAGGATATTTGCATCATTCAATAACAAATCTGCATATTTATGAAGATAGGATAGAGCAAGCTAGAGATATTTTTAACTGTAAGGAAATACAAATAACCGATTTGGTGAATAATGATGAAATTTCATTCCCATCATCATTATTTGATATAAAAATGTTATTCTGTGAAATAGTCTCATTTCTTGATTCAAAGATAACAGGCTCACCGCATAACGTTAAAACTTTAACTCAGGAAGTTACTAATCTAAAAAAAATATTCGATAAACATTCTGTGGAAATAGAAAACAATCTATTATGGGGATATGCAGAAGCTGCTTTATCATATATATATCAAGTTAGATTTGATGAGCCAATAGCATTGAGCACAAAATTAAGTCATGAGTTCAGTTTAAGCGTAAATTCAAACTACTTTAATAAATCCAACAAGGGAAATCTATGAAAATTGCTTTCATGGGTATATCAGGTAGTGGGAAGGATTTTCTTGCAAACTATCTGATATATAATCATGGCTTTACACGATTATCATTTAGTGATCAACTAAAAAAATTAGCGCATTACATTTACCCATGGTTCGAAAAAGATTATCCTTCTGAAGAAAAAACACTCCCACTAAATATTTCCTTGTCGACTGGTGAATTAATCAGTTGTTCCCCAAGAGATATATGGTTAAGCCTGAATAAGTTAAGAGAGATTGAAGACAAGATATTTATTAGAATGCTATCAGAAGAGTTAAACATTTTAGAGTCAAATAGTAAGGTTAATGAAAGAAGAATAATAATTACTGATATAAGATCTAATGAAGAGTTCATATGGTGTAAGGATAATCATTTCACTGTAATCTATATAGAAAGGGAAGCAAATGATTATAAAAAATATGAGATTGATAATCATGTAATTAAAAATAAAGAAAAGGCCGATTATCACTTTCATAACAATACAAGCGGAATAGATAGTTTTAAATTTTTCTTTGAAGAGGAACTATCTAATGGATAATAAAAACGATCAACTATTTTGTAATGTCAGTGACATTAAAATAAAAACCGCCAAACCAATATTGAATGAAAATGTTATAAGAGAATGGTTTTATCATCAACGAGAAAGAACCTCTATATATTACAAGAAGGAAATACTTAAATGCCCACCTTATTGGACAGATGATGAAATTTTGAGGAGCTATAAATTCGTTAATACCAAGAGAACATGGGATAGAGAAACAAAATGGCTATTGGCTAATGTAATTAACAATAGCAATGTGAGCTACGAAAATAAAATACTCAATTCATTTCTCTTTAGGGTAATAAACAAAAGTGAGACCCTACATGAAATTAATGCTCCTTTTGATTTTTCGAGTATGACCGTTATTGATATTGATCATACCATTAGAGATATAACCCATGACATGTCAATAAAGAATCCAGAGTATGTTTTTTTTAGCGCCGCGTATATACTTGGCGGACCAAAAGTTAATTTTGGAAGATTTTTAGAAGAAAAAGAGCATAAAACGGAAATGAACATGATTATCAGGATGATCAAGTTTGTTTTTTACAATCAAGATAAAATAGTAAAGGGAGTAAAATCTGCGGCAAATCAGTTAGAAGTATTCAATCATCTTAAATCATTCGCTGGGATTGGCGATTTTCTTGCTTATCAAATATTTGTGGATTTAACATACATAGTTGACTTTCCATTTACAGAAATGAACTTTGTTATTTCTGGTCCTGGCTGTGAAAGAGGGATTAATTGGATTTTTTCTGATAGAGGAGGAATGAATAGCGAAGAATGTTTATTTTGGTTCACTTTAAATCAAAGCAATATTGCAGAAAAATATAATGAAGAGTGGGAAACGGATAAAATATTTCATTTTTTGCCTGAAAAAGAAAGAATATATACGTTAATGGATATGGAAAATAGTGGCGCCTGCGAAATAGATAAAAGATGTAGAACAAAGTTTGGTGGCAAAAGGCCGAAGCAAAAATATCATTATCAAAATAATATGAGGCTATTTTTATAACTGATAACTGATAACTGATAACTGATAACTGATAACTGATAACTGATAACTGATAACTGATAACTGATAACTGATAACTGATAACTGATAACTTCAATGGTTCAGAAAGGATTTTAAAATGCCTAAAGAAATTAAGAAAAATGTTTTTGTTAGTCATCATCACAAAGATGATGCCAGTGTCGATGGAGTTTCGCGGTTAGCTGCAGCAAAAGGTTATCACCTACGAAATAGCTCTGTCAGAATGAAACCTGAAAATCAGAGACGTGCTGATGAAAAAAAGATTAGTGATAGAACCATAGCTCGTTTGCTCAGAATGAAAATGAGATGGGCTGGTCAAGTTATAGTAGTTATCGGGAAAGAAACACACACAAGACCATGGGTGAATTGGGAAATTCAAGCAGCTCATCAGCTTGGCAAGCCTATTATAGGTGTCTATGAAAATGGTTTAAAAGGTGATGTAAAACTACCTGAAAACCTTGAAAAATATGCAACATCTATCGTTTCCTGGAGAAGCGATGCAATTATCAGTGCACTTGAGGGTAAAACAAGTTTTCAAAAACCTGATGGTACAGATAGGGATAAAGTACAGGGGGGAAATGTAGTATGTTAATAGAAAACAACTCTTATCTTTATGCCTATTCAATAACACGAGACTTTGGTTTTGCACCTAACCCATTTCATGGAATTTGTACCTTAGCAACATGCAAACCTAGAATTAGAAAGGCTGCTAACATTGGCGATTGGATTCTGGGGATTGGCGGGGCTAATTTAAAATCAGCTAAAAAAAAGTGCATTTTACTAATGAAGGTGACTGAGAAAATAAGTTTTAATGACTATTGGGAAGACAATAGATTTGCCATCAAAAAACCAGCGAGAAATGGTAGTCATGTGCAGATTTTGGGGGATAATATCTATCATCAGGACGACAATAATGATTGGATTCAAGAGGATTCACATCACAGCAATGCTGATGGCTCATTCAATATGACAAATCTTGAACGTGATACTCGTACTGACCAGGTGTTGATTTCAAGACATTTTTATTATTTTGGTGATAAAGCCGTTGATGTAAACTTAGACTCAATTGGCTATCACAGAATTAGAGATTATATAAAGCTTTCCTTAGATCACTCTATCCCTGCAAATGATCTTATTAAAAAAATAGACGCTGAGTTTCATAGTGATAAAAATATAGTTATATCTGATCCATGCCAGTTCTCTGATTTCTATAAACGTGTAGATCAGGGAACTGGTGCGCTCTATTAATAAGCACTCACACTATAACTCTGGATATTATTTAATAATCCTCAACTTTCATTCAGAAACTGGCAATCTTGCAGTGTTTAGTAATTCAAGATTCTACAGTGAAACTTGCCATGCAATTCGATTAAATAGGCCTTTGCATTATGATTTTGACTTGGCATTTCTGGTAGCTATGCTATCAAAAAGACGGTTAATTCGAATAGGGGCAACGCCTTTTCCTGCCCCCTAACGACCTCTTCCTATACCCACGGGAGCGTAGCCGATCAACCCCAATGACACCTCATGACTTGTCAATTGGCTTGAGAGCATAGCGGTTTGATTAGATAACGATCGAATAAAGTTGCAAAATCCACGTCTCCCAGACGGCCTCCATCTAAGTAACCATGATCCCTTGCCAGGCTCAGTGCTGCGCCTCCAGGGGCGGCGACCGGTAGAATTATTGCGTCAGGATGAAATTGCTTAAAGAGCTCATACTCAACCTGAACTCCCTCCATACCCCCTACAAAGACTGCGCCAACTAAATCACATCGAGACAGCATTTCCTGCCGCATAAGATGTAGGCTGCCGGCTAGATCATTAGGCACTGCATCGGTGTAAACAACATTGTCGAATCGCTCATTTTCTTCAGGATACTGGCCTTCGAAAAATCGGCTCTGGTACAATACAACTGAGCGAGTGTAATCGACGCCCAGATCTTCGCAAATGCTCCAGATCATGGGTGTTATGGCAGGGTGCCCACCCCATACGATTTTCATTTTTCTTACGACCGCGATGGCAAACTCACGTACAGCACACTGAATCAGGAACGGATCAGCAGTTTCGTAATAATCACCTCGCCCATTGACCGGGACACTTGCTGAGAGAAAAATAGAATCCACTTTTTAAACCTCCCAATCTGCAAACTGCCAGCCGGCCTCGCATGCTTTCACCCACTTCGTTGCCTGGATGTGCGAGCCGAGCCAATCCATATGATTCAGCCACTGAGGATGTAGCCCCACATGGTCATACAGTATAGCAACTGATTCATCTGGATAGTTCATTGAGGCTTGATGCATGGTTGATGACGTCGGGACCCCGACCGTCGGGTAAACCACTATAATTCGTCCTGTGGGCAGACGAACTTTGATTTCCCGCCCCACTCCCATACCAATGACTTCACCACCTATTGCCTCAATTCCAATGCGCAAATTGCTGACTAGGTTGATAGTCCTCACAGCATGACTTTTGCTGCGCACCGCCTCAAGTTGTAGACAAATGCGGTCGATAGCGGAATTCTCGATATGTCCTGTTCCGCCGTCCAACTCGCCTTCAGCTAACTCAGCAAGGCTTGCAGTACCCAATCCACGAGACTGCTTCGTTTCAGGCCAAGCGACTCGAAGAACACTGATACCTTTCGCGAGAGCCCTCCCAAACTCAGCTGATGTCCAACGACTATTAAAATAGTCAGGAGTATCTAGCATCAACAGCACGTCAGAATCGCAGAGCCTATGCCACAACATGGTCTGAAAATCTTCTGCTGGCGCAATACTATGAGTATCAAGGAATACGTCGAAATGGCGTTCTGATAGAGCATCGAACATCTGGAGCGCGGCAACTCTGGCTTCATCCCGACGGTAGCTTACGAAGACCCTTCGTTGTTTCGGAAGCAATCCAGCGCATTCAAGAAGAGCTATCGAGACACGCTTAGCACCACCATTTGCGTAGGCCAGACAGTTCAGCGGTCGCAGCAGCTCAGGAATCTCCGAAGCTACATGTCGTAGATCGGATACAATTGGAATTACAGGAGTACCGCTGCGAAGCAAGCTCGGTAAACTTGGGTGATCTACGCCCTCTCCTCCAAAAAAGACAACCGCGCTCGATCGCAACTGATTTGGTGTAAACATATCTGGAGCTATTTCCCAACTGATCTCCTGACCGAGTCGTAGCCCGTACATCTCCACTGCAGTTTTAACCGCATCCTCCAAATCGCGCAGTTGCTCGTCTGAAGGAGAGCCTATAACAGCAAGCTGATAGATAGGAAGCATGGTTGCCCTTTTATGCAATTACAGTTATCTGCGGTTTCTCAGCGGAATCGGGGTGATTCTAGTAATCTTTTATCAACCCCCAGTTCTTTATAAAGCTTATCGACATGCTGGAGCCCGTTTATCCGCTTGATGAGGTCAGTGTAATGCGGCTGGGAATGCTTGCTGTAATCGGAGTCATCCGGCTGACAACAGGAACGTAGCCACTCAATAAACTGCTCATAACCCATCGAATAAGTGGACTGCGGGAGTAAGTATCTAAATTCAACAGGTTGACTATCACCCACTGCCTCATTCAATTCCCGAAAACTCTCCGCCCCCATGAGTTCCAGTTTCTTGCGTTCGGTCCGTTTAACATTTCGGGCAAACATCAGTTCGGAGAATATCCAGGGAGATGACAATTGCTCTGCATGCGTCATGTATTCATCAATTTTAATCGAGCTTTCTGTACCTAAGAAAATGAAAAGCTCAGAGTTATGAATCATTTGCTGAAGGGCTGTATTCAGGATCAGGTGAACGTTAGTTGTCGTTCTGTTCCTTAGCTCATAGCTATAATGTTCCCAACCAGTAGGGATGCAGAATTTCCCATCAATTTTTTTAAGCAGTTCATCAGCATAACCCCAAACGCAAGAGTCGACGAATGGCTTGAGGCCAATAGCTTCCAAGCTTAATGCAATCTGGATGGCTTGCTCTTTATCATTATGTGAATGGGAGATGAATACGTCAACCTCCACCTCTGGGAATACGTTTTGCTGGATTTTCGATGCATCCAGTAGGTTATTACTGTTCATCAGGTACTCTTCAAGCCTGATGGCAATGTTGTCTTTTTTCGCTTTGTAGGATGCGACGTCAGAATCACTCCATTCTGAATCGGACGCAACGACATTTTCAATTTTCAAGTCCAGGAACATACAACTCTCATTTATTTAAAGGAGCTTAGGATTATGTGAACTGATTTCTCGCAAAGTGCCGGTTAAAAACGCTCCCATTCATCGGCATGACGACCATCAAAAAACCTTGAGCGCACTTCAGCAAAATGTTCTTTTGCCGCTTCATTTCCACGCGCAGCCATTTCGTGTATTGCCTCTCTGTCATCAAGCTTGATTTCGACAGGGGTTTGTTGGTTGATGCGCAAATGACGAGTAGGTCCCAGGAAACTTTCAGCAAGGGCGAGTGCGCCGTGCTCCTGTGCAGCAAAAAACAGGTCAGCGCTATGAGGCGCCCATCCGGCTTTGCCCTTCCCCAACTGGTCGGTAAAATCGCTTTCGCTGCTGAGTGTTCCAATGCTCAGCACATCGATACGATCCAGTGGAATTTTTAGGTATCTGACAGCTTCCGCAAGCGCAGGCAAAATAGGATTGTTTGCCCAAACGCCTCCGTCAAGGAACGTTTCGAGGGCGATTGGCCCCTCCCATGTCGACTCGTCGAAGAATGTTGGTGCAGCTGACGAAGCCAAGGCCGCATCGACGGCAGAGATATCGCGATACGCAGTACGATCTGGACTATGAGGTGTTACTATCGCTTCTGCTTGTCCCTGTTTCGCTCTTACCGTAGGTATGACCAAGCGACAGCATGAATCTGCAGCCAGTATCTTTTCACCGTACACCTCTGTAAGTAGCTGTCGCAAGGTGGTTGAATCATGCTTGGATTTGAGCCAATGTCTCAGCTTTCGATCCTTAGGAAAAATTTTGGGGCCCTTTTCTTCGTAAAAAGCCAGAATTTCACTTGGGTTCAGGCCAAGGGCTAGACCGATGGCAAGGATAGCGCCAGTCGATGTACCTGCAACTAAATCGAAATGAGAGATGATGCCATTACCGCCACCAGCTTTGAGCATATCATCCCACTTGGCCAGCACAGCTGCAGTAAATGTGCCCCTCAGTCCGCCACCGTCTAATGCCAAAATTCGGAAATTTCGGCCTCGAGTTACATTCCTTCGTGAGAGGGGCAAATTTTTGAGCTGCTCGACAATCAGATCGACAACTGAATCAACATTAGTGCCACGCGCAATGACCTCGTTAGCCTCTTGACCCAGTCCGTTTTTTAGGCGTCTTATTAGCGACGGATCTTCATTGAGATAGCCAGCAATCGCGCCGCCAAACCCGGCTGCGACGAATCCAGGCTTTCCAAGCTCCAGCATAGTGTCTAGTTCATTGGGCACACCCGCGTTCGCTTTATTGATATCCCACCAGGCACCACCAACACAGACAATCGCATCAGAGCGATCGGCCATCCAATCACGCATGGGTGTCAAACCACTTACCGGATTTCCATCTGCGGACTCTGCCGGAACTATCTCGACAGCCGCATACATTCGTTGATCATCGATTTCAGCAGCATACTGAGCTGTAGCGAAGCTTTTTGCTCGAACCAGAGTGAGCGCACATTTGTCCCCACCTGCATCAATAAAACCTTCTGCAGCCCTCTTTAGAGGAGCGTTAAACGAAGGGTGACTGCCATGTACTATCGTTCCCCCTTCTGCAAAGATCTTTGCCGCAAACTTACTCACAAAATGGTCAATATCTTCGTTTTGCTCTTTGTTCGAGCCCGAAAGGTGGATTCGCACGCCCGCCAGGCGTTGTTTAACTAGCATTCTAGGTACCTATATTTGTATAGATGCATGATTATCTGCAGTAAGCCGAACAGCTCAGTCAGGATACGGCGTCGCCTATCAGTCCGTTTTTCGAGAGCTCCCAGGCATCATGAAAACATACAAACCTAGGAGCCCACGTTGACTAGCGACCAGCAAGTCCGGCAGCTGTTTCAATCCACCCAGATATGTTTGATCTGCCGTTCTGAGCGGCATAATCGTATCTCAGGGCATGGTCTGAAACTCTAGTTACGCCCAAGGTAGTGGGGGCTGTGAACCACAGATCGGATGCAGGAATAGCCAAGGTGTAGTCCTCGTATTTTACCCATTTACCGTTTTTAATTTCAGCAAAATAAATTTGTCCGTTCGAACAATAAACTCCGACTTCGGAAAGTGGATCGATTCCTTTTTTCCCCAAAATATTCGCATTGTTTTTTACGCCATGAATGTCAACTGTCAGCAGACCATTTCCCTTCAAAACGCTGCGTACAATTTCGTATCGAACCCAACGCCTGCTAGCAGTGTACTGACCAGCCAAAACACAAGTAACTGACGTGTTTTTTAGTCCGTCGCGTAGAAAATTTTTTAGGGCGTTGTCGCTTTCCTTCTGTGATGCTTCGAAAACGCTAGCATCATAGAATCCCACTGATTCTTTATCTCTGCTCACAACCCAACTGTTTCTGACATTCCACGCACGCCATACATCTTCTTGATAGTGAAAAGAAAAGAATGTTTTTCTCGGCATAATTTGCTTCCTTTCGTATGAATTTCTATCTACGTAATCCCAGCATCCGTTGACGACGACCACTAAAAATACCGTGAGGAACGGTAAGGATACTGATCTACATCGACAAAGGCTTAATGTTCGTAAGGTATCACTATCAATCCTCCTGCAACATAACTCCGGCACTTAATAATGTCGAATAGCCTGCAACTTCATGTGTATTCTTGCGGAGTTGCGAAAATTGAAGGGGCACATGCGATGACAATCCTAGGCGATTCAGAGCGCTCTGAAATGAAAATGCAACTCGGCTGACCTGTTCCCTACACCTTGACTCAACTTTGTCAGTAACTTCCGCGGTTGGCACAGAACTGCCTGTCAGATTAGGTTTGGCGCTGTGCAATAAGATGTGTCAGGTCAAATCTGAGCTAATACAAATAAAGGCTTATGTGGCGCACGCTGTTCGCCTTTGCGCCAGATAGTAATATTTGATATCGCTTGCTTTAGGGTTTTGTCAGAGGTCATTGCGTTGAAGAATCCATGAGCACATGTTTGCGATGATGCTCGCAGCTATATGTACATTCAAGGCATTATTGCAGACATCCTTTTTGTCTGGTGGCTCTGTACCTGGCAGATGAAATTCTGATAACAACGGTAAAAAATACAGCGACCAACCAGTCCTAAGCGGGCTGGTTGGTCCTTCTAATTTAAACATCAACCGAGAAATAAAGGCATTCAACTCACACGCCATTACCCCGATTGATCTTCGCATAGTCAAACGGCGTAATCACTCTCTCCCGATTCGCATCTAGAAAATCAGCCCACCACTGCAGCATCAGTTTGCGCTCATCCAGATGCTCCGCCTTATGGATATACGCCGCCCGTACCGAATTGCGTTCCATATGGCTCATCTGCCGTTCTACCGCATCCTTCGACCACAACCCAGACTCAATCAACGAACTACAAGCCATCGTGCGAAAACCATGTCCGCAAACCTCAACCTTTGTATCATAACCCATCACCCGTAGCGCACTATTCACTGTGTTCTCGCTCATGGGCTTACGCGGATCGTGATCGCCAATGAAAATCAGCTCGTGCTCCCCAGAAAACTGTTTTATCTGTTTAAGGATCGCCAGTGCCTGTTTAGATAGCGGCACCAGATGCGGTGTGCGCATTTTTGAGCCTCGCTGTGAATGTTTCACTCCGGGAATAGGCTCTCTTTCTGGTGGGATCGTCCACATTGACGTTTCAAAATCAATCTCTGACCAGCGTGCAAAACGCAGCTCACTTGAGCGAATAAAAATGAGTAGAGTGAGTTCCGTTGTCCAACGGGTTAGCGGTCGGCCGGTATAGCCGTCTATTTTTTGGAGTAACTCGGGGATGCGCTTTAATTCCAGTGCTGGACGATGTTGCCTATTTCCAGAAGCGACTGCCCCAGCCATCTCCTGCGCGGGATTGTAGTCCAGTAAACCGCTCTGAACGGCATAGCGCATAATAGCGGTAGTACGCTGCTGAAGACGGGAAGCCACTTCAAGTCGTCCAGAAAGTTCTACGGCTTTTATAGGAGCTAACAAATCCCGCGTTTTTAGCTCGGCAATGTTGCGTTTACCAATGGCAGGAAAGAGGTTGTCTTCCAGGCTTTTCAGCACTCGTCGACTATGTTCTTCCGACCACTTTTTATTTGTGGCGTGCCACTCAACAGCAAGCTCCTCAAAAGTGCGCGCTTCTTCCTGTTCAACTTTATCATTTGTCTTTTTGTCTCCCGGATCGATACCATTCGCCAACAGCTTACGAGCCTCATCACGACGAGCTCTGGCATCTGCAAGAGACACATCAGGATATACGCCTAAAGCCAGCATCTTTTGCTTCCCGCCAAAGCGGTACTGCAGACGCCAGTATCTTGAACCATTGGGGTGGACGAGAAGATGCATACCGTTGCCATCGGTCAGCTTGTATTGCTTATCCGTTGGCTTGGCTGTTCTGACTTTGATATCTGTTAGCGCCATGCTTATCCCCTCCCTGTTGGTACAAGCATTATCGAACCGGAAATACCATCATCTGTACCAACATGTGTTGGTAGATGTACATGGGTGCCGGGTACCCTGAGGAGAGTTAATATAGCG
>Ga0105244_10001759_pt1 | contig 17026 bp, 18 predicted proteins | sample KBSM44metaG_FD_80423 | JGI IMG/M metagenome (GOLD analysis project Ga0105244, IMG submission 80423) | Miscanthus rhizosphere microbial communities from Kellogg Biological Station, Michigan, USA - KBS M4-4 metaG | ecosystem: Host-associated > Plants > Roots > Rhizosphere > Soil | place... | reverse complement strand
GTCTGCTCGGTCGTCTGGTACTGGTTGATCTGCTGCTGGCTCAGCGCGCCGGTGGCCTGCAGCGTGCGGGCGCGCGCGGCATTGCCGGCAGCGTCGGCCGCGGTGGCGCGGGCCTCGGCCAGCGAGGCGCGCGACTGCGCGATGTCGGCCTGCACTGTCTCGGGCGAGAACACGGCCAGCACCTGGCCCTTCCTGACGACGTCGCCCACGTTCACGCGCACCTCGGCCAGCTTCAGGCCGTTGGACTCGGAGCCGACCACGGCCTCCTGCCAGGCGGCAACGTTGCCGTTGGCTGCGAGCGTGAGCATCAGCTCGGTGGCCTCCGGCCTGGCGACGGTGACGGTCAGCGCGGGCCTGGGCGCGGAGCCGCCGTCCTTTGCCTTGGCGGCGGACTCGGCCGCCTTGTCCGAGGGCTTGCCGCGCGCCACGAAGAAGATCGCCGCGATGACGACGACCAGCGCGAGCAGCGCGATGACGAGAGTGGAACGCTTCATTGTTTTCATGGCGACGTCGCGACCTGGGTGGCCGGGGTGGTGGTCATTGAGGACGATTCGGAAGAGGGCGCGGAGCGGCTCCAGCCGCCACCCATCGAGCGGTACAGCGCAACCCATGCCTCGGTGCGCTCGCGCTGCAGCGAGACGCGCGCTGTCTGCGCGGAGAACAGCGTGCGGCGCGAATCCTCCAGCTCGAACAGGCTCGCGAGGCCGCTGCTGTAGCGGGCCTGCGTGGCGTCGAAGGAGGCCTGGTAGTTCTTCACCGCGGCGTCGGCGTCGGTGGTGCGGGCGTCGGTGGCGTCGAGGTTGACCAGCGCCTCCTCGACCTCGCGCACGGCCTGCCGCACGTTGGCGCGGTAGAGCGACACGGCCTCGGCGTAGCGCGCCTTGGCGGCGTCGGTGTTGGCCCTGCGCGCGCCGCCGTCGAGCAGCGGCACGGTCAGCGACAGCGGGCCCACGGTCCAGGTCTCGAGCGACTGGTGCACGCCGCTGACGCGGTATTGCGTGCGTCCGATCGAACCCGACAGCGTGAGCTTGGGGTAGCGCTCGGCTTCGGCCGAGCCTACGTCGGCGCTGGCCGAGGCTACGCCGAGCTCGGCCGCGTACACGTCGGGCCGCTGCGAGATCGCCTCTGCCGGCACGCTGGCGATGCTGCCTACGGCTGGCAGTGCACGCTGTGCTGGCGCGGCGGCGAGCTTCTGCTCGAGCGTGGTTTCGTCGATGCCGCTGAGCGCCACCAGCGCCTTGCGCTGCACCGCGCACTGGGCGCGCTGCTGGGTGAGGCGGCCCGAGGCGTCGGAGGCGCTGGCGCGGGCCAGCGCGGCATCGGCCGGTGCGGTGAAGCCGGCCTTCGCGGAGAGGTCGTTGAGCCGCGCCGTCTCCGAGCGCGAATGCGCGTCTGATTCGGATACCCGCAGCTGCTGCTGGCAGGCACGCTCGGCGAAATAGGCGTTGGCCGTCTCGGCCGCCACCGCCACGCGGGCGTCGTGCCACTTGGCATTGGCGCTGTTCTGCTTGGCCTCGGCGGCGTCGCGGTCGGCGCGCAGTCGGCCGAACAGGTCGATCTCCCATTTCGATTGCAGGCCCGCCTGCAGCGTGGTGATCGGCGTACTCGCGGAGAGGTTGCTGCTGTTGCTGCCGCCGCCGCTGGAAGCAAAGCCCGAGGTGCCGCGGCTGGCCGAAGCCGTGCCGTCCAGGCTCGGCAGCAGCGCGGCGCCGGCCTGCACGCGCGTGGAGCGCGCCTCGGCCACGCGCGCCGCTGCGCTGGCAATGTTCGGGCTCGCCGCTTCGGCTGCGGCGATCAGCTCGACCAGCAGCGGATCGTCGAGCTGGCGCCACCAGTCGGCCAGCGATGCCAGCGAGCCGCCGTGGGGCAGGGGAGCGTGCCATTGCGCAGGGAACGGCGCCTCGACCTGCGCGGGCGGGCGCGTCAGCGAACAGCCCATCAGGCCGATGCCCAGGCAGAGGGCAGCCATCAGTTTCAGTCGGAGTCTTCTCATTTCTTCAGCTTTCTCTCGGCATTCCGGCGGACCGCCTCGGCTTCGACCAGCGCCAGCGCATAGCCCGTGAGGCGGTCGGCCCAGGTGTCGATGGCGCGCGGTGTGCGCAGCAGCGAAGGGCGAATGGCCTCGATGAAATCCTGGCTCACGTAGAGCTGCATCGACAGCCCGGTGATCGCGAAGGTCAGGCGGTGGATGTCGTCGTCGGCCCGCTCCACCTTCAGGTGGCGGCACAGCAGGTCGGCGATGGCGCGGTGCGGACCCTTGATGTCGCGCTCCAGCTCTTCGGCCCAGCGGCTCGTCGGCTCCAGCATCTCGCGCATGTGCAACTGGATGCACTGCCGCACGATCTCGCCCTGCTTGAGCGGGTCGATCATCGACACCATGCAGATGCGCAGCGTGTCTTCGAGCGACTGGCCGGGCACGTTGCAGGCGGCGACGAGGTCGCTGGAGTCGCCGCCCATCGGTTCGCTGAAGGTGGCCGCGTACAGCCCCTCCTTGTCGCCGAAGTAGTAGCTGATGGCCGAGATGTTGACCCCCGCCTCGCGGGCGATCTCGCGCGTGGAGGTCTTGGAGAACCCCTTCTGCGCGAACAGCCGCAGCGCTGTGTGGAGCAGCCGGTGGCGTGCCTCGGCGCCGTCGCTGCGCGGTGCGCGGCGCGGGGCCTGGGTGATCGGGTCTCTCGCATTCATGCCCCGCATTAAACCATGCATGAAATCAAACGATTGATTTACTTAAGGGCTGCTGAAGGCTTTTGTCTGCAACTTCGATTCTGGGCATTTCCCCGCGGACTTTGATGCCGGATTTGTTGCCGATTGATGCGCGCTACGATCCCGCCATGCCTGTCGCTCCCACCGCACCGCCCACACTGCCCCTCGACGCCGAGGGCATCCTCGCGCTGGCCGCGCGCTCGATGTTTCATTTGTTTTCAAGCATCAGCCAGGGCATGTTCCTGGTGGACAGCAGCGGGCGCATCGTGTGGGTGAACGAGGGCTACCGGCGTTTCCTGCCGGCGCTGGGCTTTTCGTCCATCGACCAGTTCCTGGGGCACATGGTGGAAGACGTGATTCCCAATACCCAGATGCGGCGAGTGCTTGAGACCGGCGAGCCGATCCTCGTGGACCTGCTGACCAACAAGGCCGGCACCTTCGTGGTCAGCCGCCTCCCGCTGCGCCAGGAGCGCGAGGGCGGGGCGGGCGAGGTGATCGGCGCCATCGGCATCGTGCTGTTCGACCAGCCCGAGACCACGCTGCAGCCGCTCATCAGCAAGTTCGCGCTGCTGCAGCGCGACTTGGACGACGCGCGGCGCGAACTCGCGAGCCAGCGCAACAACCCGCTCTACCAGCATGCGCCCGATGGCCAGCGCCGCTCCAAGTACACCTTCGCGAGCTTCATCGGCAGCAGCCCGGCGGCGGTGGAGGTGAAGCGGCATGCGCGCCGTGCGGCCCAGTCGGCCAGCCCGGTGCTGCTGCTGGGAGAAACCGGTACGGGCAAGGAACTGCTGGCGCACGCGATCCATGCCTCGTCGGCGCGGGCGAAGGGCCAGTTCGTCAGTGTCAACATCGCGGCCGTGCCGGACACGCTGCTCGAAGCCGAGTTCTTCGGTTTCGCACCCGGCGCCTTCACCGGCGCCGACCGCAAGGGCCGCGAGGGCAAATTCAAGCTGGCCGACGGCGGCAGCCTGTTCCTCGACGAGATCGGCGACATGCCGCTCGGCCTGCAGGCCAAGCTGCTGCGTGCGCTGCAGGAGGGCGAGATCGAGCCGCTGGGCTCCAACAAGCTCGTGCCTTTCGATGCCCGCGTGATCGCGGCCACCTCGCGCGACCTGCCGGAGCTGGTGCGGCGGGGGCTGTTCCGCGAAGACCTCTACTACCGCCTCAACGTGCTGCCGCTGCGCGTGCCGCCGCTGCGCGAGCGGCGCTCGGACATTCCCGCGCTGGTCGAGGCGCTGGGCGAGGACATGGCGCTGCGCAGCGGCGAGGCGCCACCCGAACTCACGCCCGACGCGCTCGCGCTGCTCGCGGGCCAGCACTGGCGCGGCAACATCCGCGAACTGCGCAACGTGCTGGAGCAGGTGACCATGCGCAGCGACTCGCAGCGCATCGATTCCGTGCAGCTCGAACGCATCCTGCGCGAGGCTGGGCTGGAGCAGATCGAGTTGCCGGCCACCTTGCAGAGCGCGCACGATGCGGATGAAGAAGCGGCGTTGCTGCGGCCGCTGGCGCAGCAGGTGGCCGAGCTGGAGCGCAAGGCGATCGCGGCGGCGCTGGCTTCGACGGGCGGGAACAAGCTGGCGACCTCGCGGCTGCTCGGGATTTCGCGGGCGACCTTGTATGAGCGGATGACGAGTCAGGAACAGCCAACCTGAATCCGCTGTCTGCCATGCGCAGGATAGGCCGCGCGGACATCGAGCGCCACACGTCCATTGGCGCGTCCTGATGCACGAATGCGAGAGCCGCAGGGTTGCCGGCTACGACCAGCAGGTCTACGAGGCCCGGGGCCACAAGCAGCTCTATTGGGTGGAGTCCCCGTGACCGGAGCATTGAGCCCGGTGTCAGAGCGATACTCCCGCTCCAGCCCACAACTCCGACGCCACATCCGATGAAGAAGGCCCTTGCCCGCTCCGCTGCCTGCCTTGCCCTCTGCGCCGCTGCCAGCCTGGCAAACGCCGCGCCCCAGTGTTCCGGCGAGGCCGTCGCCCGTGCCAAGAAGCTGCTGACCTTCCACTTCGGCGAGGACGACCGCATCCGCATCAGCCCCGACGTGAAGGAGCTGCCGCCGATCCGCAACCCTGCCAACAAGAAGCAGCAGTTCAAGGTGCTCGAAGTCTGGGGCAGCATCTACAAGGGCGAGTACCGCATGCGGCTCATCTACTTCGTGTCGGGTAACGACTGCACGCTGATGGGCCAGGAGATCCTGGAGTACGCGAACCTGTGAGCATCAAGGCACTGCGCTCCACCTTCGGGCCCAACTGCCATTGGTGCGGGCTGCCTATGGATTTCGAGGAGCCCGCGGGCCGGCCAGAGGCCGCCACCATCGAGCATCTCGTCGACTCGACCTTCGGCGGCATCCGTTCGTCAAAGCACCGGCGGCTCGCGCACGCAGCCTGCAATCACGCGCGCAACGAATTCCGCATGCAGGCCGAGCGTCAGTTCAAGCAATGGATCGCGCAGCGCCAAGCCTCCGCGAAAACCCTGAACAATAAAAAGACAGATGTCTGAAAAAAAGACGCCTCCAGTGTTCTGAATTCAGTCGAATGGCGCTCTTCTCGAATAAAGAAGTGTTTGTTATCAATGGCTTAGAGAATGGCACGAACTGTGCAATATTCAGTCACCATTATCAGGAGACAAAGAATGAACCGTCGCCACCTCGTCGCCCTGGCCGCACTTGCCACCTGCGCAGCCGCCGCACCCGCCTGGGCCCAGTCCAGCGAAATCCGCATCGCCCACATCTACAGCAAGACGGGCGCACTGGAGGCCTACGGCAAGCAGACCCAGACCGGCTTCATGATGGGCCTGGACTACGCCACCGGCGGCACGATGATGGTCAACGGCAAGAAGCTCGTGGTCATCGAGAAGGACGACCAGGGCAAGCCCGATCTCGGCAAGTCGCTGCTGGCGGCCGCCTATTCCGACGACAAGGCCGCGCTGGCCGTCGGCCCGACCTCGTCGGGCGTGGCGCTCGCGATGCTGCCCGTGGCCGAGGAATACAAGAAGATCCTGCTGGTCGAGCCTGCGGTGGCCGACTCGATCACCGGCGACAAGTGGAACAAGTACATCTTCCGCACCGGCCGTAATTCGAGCCAGGATGCGATCTCCAACGCGGTGGCCGTCGACAAGCCGGGCGTCACCGTCGCCACGCTGGCGCAGGACAACGCCTTCGGCCGCGACGGCGTGAAGGCCTTCGGCGCAGCGCTCAAGAAGGCCAAGCTGGTCCATGAGGAGTACCTGCCGCCCACCACCACCGACTTCACGGCCGGCGCGCAGCGCCTGATCGACAAGCTCAAGGACCAGCCGGGCCGCAAGGTCATCTGGATCGTCTGGGCCGGCGCGGGCAACCCGTTCAAGATCGTCGACCTCGACCTGAAGCGCTACGGCATCGAGATCGCCACCGGCGGCAACATCCTGCCCGCGATGGCGGCCTACAAGGCGCTGCCGGGCATGGAAGGCGCGGCGTACTACTACTTCGGCATCCCGAAGAACCCGGTGAACGAGGCGATGGTGTCGGCGCACTACAAGCAGTTCAAGACGCCGCCGGACTTCTTCACGGCCGGCGGCTTCTCGGCCGCGATGGCGGTGGTCACGGCGCTGAAGAAGACCAACGGCGACACCAACACCAACAAGCTCATCAGCACCATGGAAGGCATGAGCTTCGACACGCCCAAGGGCAAGATGACCTTCCGCAAGGAAGACCACCAGGCGATGCAGTCGATGTACCACTTCAAGATCAAGGTCGACCCGGCGTTTGCCTGGGGTGTGCCGGAGCTGGTGCACGAGATCAAGCCTGAAGAGATGGACATCCCGATCAAGAACAAAAGGTAAGGGCTCGCCCCCAGGCTGCGCGCACTTCGTGTCGCTGCGCCTACCCCTACCGGGGGCAACACCAGCGGCCCGGCAAGCCGGTTCCGCGGTGTTCCTTGAGTGTTCTCCATTTCGCCCCGGATGGCCGCCGGGCGAAGCGCCAGCCTGCGTCTGCGCAGCCAGCCTGATCCACGGCCGATTCGTCAGCAAGCAAGCGTTCGATACCCACAACACAAGGAGACAGCGATGCGATCGATGAACTGGAAGGGATTCGCCGCGGCCGCGGCAATGGCGGTGGCGGCGCATGCCGCCACGGCGGCTGTGCCGCTGCCGGCGCTCGGCGCCAACCCGGCGGAGGTGAGCGTGTCCGGCCTGTCGGCGGGCGGCTTCATGTCGGTGCAACTGCATGTGGCCTATTCGGCCACCTTCAAGCGCGGCGCCGGCGTGGTGGCGGGCGGGCCGTTCTATTGCGCCGAAGGCTCGGTGACCAACGCCACCGGGCGCTGCATGACGCACAGCACCAGCATCCCGGTGTCGTCGCTCGTGAGCACCACCAACAGCTGGGCCGCCAGCGGCGCGATCGACCCGGTGTCGAACCTCAGCGGCTCCAAGGTGTACCTGTTCTCGGGCACATCGGACAACACCGTCAAGCAGGCGGTCATGGACGACCTGAAGACCTACTACCAGAGCTTCGTGCCCACCGCCAACACGGTCTACAAGAACAACATCGGCGCAGGCCACGCGATGGTCACCGACGACTACGGCGGCGCCTGCAGCACCACCGCCGCACCCTACATCAACAACTGCGGCTTCGACCTCGCGGGCGAGATCCTCACGCAGCTCTACGGGCCGCTGAACCCACGCAACAACGGCACGCTGGGCGGCACCTTCACCGAGTTCAGCCAGTCGGAGTTCATCACCGGCCACGGGATGGCCACCACCGGCTGGATCTACGTGCCGCAGGCCTGCACCACCACCTCGTGCCGCGTGCACCTGGTGTTGCACGGCTGCAAGCAGAACTACACCGACGTGGGCGACCAGTACGTGCGCAAGACCGGCTACAACCGCTGGGCCGACACCAACAACATCGTGCTGGTCTACCCGCAGACGAGCACGGCCGCCACCAACAGCTGCTGGGACTGGTGGGGCTACGACAGCGTCAACTATTCCAAGAAATCCGGACCGCAGATGGCGGCGATGAAGGCCATGATCGACCGCGTCACCGGCTCGGCGGGCGGCAGCGGCCTGCCCGCACCCACCGGCGTGGGCACCTCGGGCGCGACCAGCAGCAGCATGGTGATCGGCTGGGCTGGCGTCACGGGCGCCAGCGGCTACAACGTGTACCGCGGCGGCAGCAAGGTCAACGCCTCTCCCGTCGCCGCCACCAGCTACACCGACACCGGCCTGGCCGCATCGACCACGTACAGCTGGACGGTGGCCGCGCTGGACGCGAGCAACGTCGAAGGCGCCATGTCGGCCGCAGCCACGGGCGCCACCACCGCGGGCTCCGGCGGCGGCGAAACGTGCTACACCGCGAGCAACTACACGCACACCGTGGCCGGGCGAGCCTATGCACTGTGGGGCCTTACCTATGCCTACGGCTCGGGGCAGTCGATGGGCTTGTGGAACATCTACGTCACCACCACGCTGAAGCAGACCGGCCCCAACTACTACGTGATTGGCACCTGTTGAGGTCCGTCTTCATTTCTCTTTTCAATTCGCAATGACCAACGATGCTTGAGACCCGGGACCTGACCATCCGCTTCGGTGGGCACGTGGCCGTCAACGGTGTGAGCTGCGCCTTCGCGCCGGGCACGCTGACGGCCATCGTCGGCCCCAACGGGGCGGGCAAGACCACTTACTTCAACCTTATCTCGGGCCAGCTCAAGGCGAGCGCCGGCACGGTCTCGCTCGACGGGCACTCGCTGTCGGGCCTGTCGCCGTCGGCGCGCACGCACGCGGGGCTGGGGCGCGCCTTCCAGCTCACCAACCTGTTCCCGAACCTCACGGTGCTGGAGAACGTGCGCCTCGCGGTGCAGGCCACGCGCGAGGGCGCGCACCGGCGCGGGCTCAACCTGTGGAGCATCTGGAGCGACCACAAGGCGCTGACCGAGCGCGCGGACCAGATCCTTGGAGACGTGGCGCTGAAATCGCGCGAGCACGCGACCGTGGCGAGCCTGCCGCACGGCGACCAGCGCAAGCTCGAAGTGGCGTTGCTGATGGCGCTGGAGCCGAAGGTCTTCATGTTCGATGAGCCCACGGCCGGCATGAACGCGGCCGAGGCGCCGGTCATCCTCGATCTGATCCGCAAGCTCAAGCAGGACAAGAGCAAGACCATCCTGCTGGTCGAACACAAGATGGACGTGGTGCGCGAGCTCGCGGACCGCATCATCGTGCTGCACAACGGCACGCTGGTGGCCGACGGCGAACCGGCGGAGGTGATCGCCTCGCCGGTGGTGCAGGAGGCGTACCTGGGCATCGCGAAGGAGGCTGCATGAGCGCCGAGAATCTTCTTCTGAGCCTCGAGGGCGTGCACACGCACATCGGGGCGTATCACATCCTGCATGGCGTCGATCTCGCCGTGCCGAAGGGCCAGCTCACCATGCTGCTGGGCCGCAACGGCGCGGGCAAGACGACCACGCTGCGAACCATCATGGGCCTGTGGCATGCGTCGCAGGGCAGGGTGCGCTTCGGGGACAAGGAGATCACCGCACAGCACACGCCGCAGATCGCCGGCCTGGGCATTGCCTACGTGCCCGAGAACATGGGCATCTTCTCCGACCTCACGGTGAAAGAGAACATGCTGCTCGCCGCGCGTGGCGCCAAGAACGCAGCGCAGATCGACGACACGCGCCTGAAGTGGATCTTCAAGCTCTTCCCCGCGGTCGAGAAGTTCTGGAACCACCCGGCGGGCAAGCTGTCGGGCGGGCAGAAGCAGATGCTGGCCGTGTCGCGCGCCATCGTGGAGCCGCGCGAGCTGCTCATCATCGACGAGCCCAGCAAGGGCCTTGCGCCCGTGATGATCAACAACATGATCGACGCCTTCGCCGAGCTCAAGCGCAGCGGCGTGACGATCTTGCTGGTGGAGCAGAACATCAACTTCGCCCAACGCCTGGGCGACACCGTCGCGGTGATGGACAACGGCCGCGTGGTGCACAGCGGCTCGATGGCGGCGTTCTCCGAGGACGCGCAACTGCAGCAATCGCTGCTTGGACTGGCTCTATGAAGTATTCGATGTATTTCTCCCTCCCCCTCTGGGGGAGGGTTGGGGTGGGGGCTCGCGGCCTTCGATGCAGCGTGGCCTTGCAAGCGCCGCCAGCCCCCATCCCAGCCTTCCCCCAGGGGGGGAAGGAGCACGAGGGAGCGCGCGCATGACGAAGATCGACTTCGACTGGAAACCGCTGCTGCTCGCGCCGGTGCTCGCGTTGGCCGCGCTGCCCCTCACCGGTTCCTTCTCCACCTGGCTCACGCTCACGGTCGCGGGTCTGGCGATGGGCATGATCATCTTCATCATCGCCTCGGGCCTCACGCTCGTGTTCGGCCTGATGGATGTGCTGAACTTCGGCCACGGTGTGTTCATCGCGCTCGGCGCCTTCGTGGCCAGCAGCGTGCTCGGCCTGATGGGCGACTGGACCGGCTCGGGCGAGCTGTGGCGAAACCTCGTGGCCGTGTTCCCCGCGATGCTGGTCGCGATGGCGGTGGCCGGTGCCGTGGGCCTTGCCTTCGAGCGCTTCATCGTGCGGCCCGTGTACGGCCAGCACCTGAAACAGATCCTCATCACCATGGGCGGCATGATCATCGGCGAAGAGCTCATCAAGGTGATCTGGGGCCCGGGGCAGGTGCCGCTGCCCTTGCCCGATGCGCTGCGCGGCTCGCTGCTGGTCGGCGACGCGGCCATCAGCAAGTACCGGCTGCTCGCGGTGGCCGTGGGCGTGGTCGTGTTCGGCGTGCTGGCATGGACGCTGGGGCGCACCAAGATCGGCCTGCTCATTCGCGCCGGCGTGCAGGACCGCGAGATGGTCGAGTCGCTGGGCTACCGCATCGGGCGGCTCTTCGTCGGCGTGTTCGTGGTGGGCAGTGCGCTGGCCGGACTGGGCGGTGTGATGTGGGGCCTGTTCCAGCAGAATCTCGTGCCGCAGATGGGCGCGCAGGTCAACGTGCTGATCTTCATCGTGATCATCATCGGCGGGCTGGGTTCGACCGGCGGGGCGCTGATCGGTGCGCTGCTGGTGGGGCTCATGACCAACTACATCGGCTTCCTGCTGCCCACGCTCACGCAGTTCGCGAGCATCTTCCTGATGGTCGCGGTGCTGCTGTGGCGTCCGCAGGGCGTGTATCCCGTGGCAAATCGCTGAGAAAGAAGACGTCAATGTTCCTGAAACGACTTCTCTCCAATGACATGCCGCGCAGCCGCTTGCTCGCGCTGCTGCTGGTCGCGTTGTTCATTGCGCTCGCTTTTGCGCCGTTCATCTTCCCGGGCGTGAAGGCGCTCAGCGTCGCGGCCAAGATCCTGGTGTTCGTGGTGCTGGTCGCGAGCTTCGACCTGCTGCTGGGCTACACCGGCATCGTGAGCTTCGCGCACACGATGTTCTTCGGCATCGGGGCGTACGGCATCGCGATCTCGGCGACGCGGCTCGGGCCCAACTGGGGCGGGGTGCTGGTGGGGCTGGGCGCCTCGCTCGCGATCTCGCTGCTGCTCTCGTTCGCCATCGGCCTGTTCTCGCTGCGGGTGCGCGCGATCTTCTTCGCGATGATCACGCTGGCCGTGGCCTCGGCCTTCCAGACGCTGGCTTCGCAGCTTTCCGACTTCACCGGCGGCGAGGACGGCCTGACCTTCAAGCTGCCCGAACTGATCTCGCCGAGCTTCGAGTTCGCGGAAGAGCCTTTCCTCGGCGTCTCGCTCGACGGCCGGCTGCTGTGCTACTACCTGCTGTTCGTGGCGGCGGTGGTGCTGGTGCTGGCGCTGCTGCGCATCGTGAACTCGCCCTTCGGCCGCGTGCTGCAGGCTATCCGCGAGAACGAGTTCCGCGCAGAGGCCATCGGCTACCGCGTGGTGGTGTACCGCACCACGGCTGCCGTGCTGTCGGCGCTGTTCGCCACGCTGGCCGGGGCGATGCTCGCGGTCTGGCTGCGCTACAACGGGCCCGACACCTCGCTGAGCTTCGAGATCATGATCGATGTGCTGCTGATCGTGGTGATCGGCGGCATGGGCACCATCTACGGCGCGGCCATTGGCGCGGTGCTGTTCGTGGTGGCGCAGAGCTACCTGCAGGACCTGCTGCGCATAGCCAGCGAGGCGGCGAGCGGCTTGCCCTGGCTGGCCGCGCTGCTGTCGCCCGACCGATGGCTTCTGTGGCTGGGCGTGCTTTTCGTGCTGTCCGTCTATTACTTCCCCACCGGCATCGTCGGAAAACTGCGTGCGAGGGCGGTCAAATGAAGCTCACCCCCAGGCTTCGCGCACTTCGTGTCGCTACTCCCACCCCCTTGCAGGGGGCCGTGCCAGCGGCCCGGCAAAGCCGGTTCCGCGGCACGCCTGAAAGGGAATCACAAAAATGAACTTGCCACTTTCCCGCTACGCCCAGCTCGCGGGCCGCGAAATCCACTGGCTCGACTGGGGCGCGCCGGAGGCGCCAGTGGTCATCGCATGGCACGGCCTGGCGCGCACCTGCCGCGACATGGACGAGCTGGCGCAGCACTTCGCCTCGCGCGGCTTCCGCGTGATCTGTCCCGACACCATCGGCCGCGGCCTGAGTCAGTGGAGCCCGCTGCCCGACGAGGAATACAAACTCTCGTTCTATGCGCGCATCGCCAATGCGCTGTGCGACGAACTGCAGCTCGGGCGTGTGCATTGGGTCGGCACCTCGATGGGCGGCGCCATCGGCACGGTCTGCGCGTCAGGCCTGTTCGAGCCGCGCATGAAGGCGCGCATCGCGAGCCTGGTGCTCAACGACAACGCGCCCGAGCTGGCCCAGCCGGCCATCGAGCGCATCCGCGCCTATGCGGGCGAGCCGCCGTCGTTCGATACGGTGGCCGAGCTGGAGGCCTTCTTCCGCACGGTCTACAAGCCCTATGGCTGGCTCAGCGATGCGCAGTGGAGGCGCCTGACCGAAAGCTCCACGCGCCGGCTGGCCGACGGCCGCGTCACGCCGCACTACGACCCGGCCATGGTCCGCCAGTTCAGCGCGCACGACAACGACTACCAGATCTGGCCGCACTACGACACCATCGAGGTGCCGGTGCTGTGCCTGCGCGGTGCGGAGTCGGACCTCGTGCTGCCCGAGGTGACGCAGCAGATGCAGCAGCGAGGGCCGGGCGCCGCCGGGTTGCTGAAGGTGGTCGAAATCCAGGGCTGCGGCCACGCGCCCGCGCTCAACGTGCCGGAACAACTGGAGCTGATCGAAGGGTTTATTCGCGCGGCCGGATCCTGAGGCTCGGGCGGCGTGACAATCGCCGCCGATTCCAACCACAAGGCCTCGAACACCATGGCGCTCTCGATGTACGACCTGTCCGTGCCCGTCTTCATCCGCGGACTCGGACAACTCACCCATTTTCTCGACAAGAGTCTGGCGCATGCCAAGGCCAACGGCATCGATCCGGCCACGCTGGTCGAGGCGCGCCTCGCGCCCGACATGCTCACGCTGGCCGGCCAGATCCAGCGCGCGAGCGACGCGTCGAAGCTGGGTATGGCCCGTATCGCGGGCATCACCGCGCCGAGCTTTCCCGATGAGGAAAAGACCTGGGACGACCTGGTGGCGCGCATCGCGAAGACGCAAGACTTCCTCGCGGGCGTGGACCGGGCGCTGATCGACGGCCAGGAAGAGCGGCCCGTGACCATCAAGGCCCGCGAGGGCGAGGCGCATTTCACCGCGCAGCGCTACCTGCTGCAGTTCGCGCTGCCCAACTTCTTCTTCCACGTGACCACGGCCTACGACGTGCTGCGCCACAAGGGCATGCCGATCGGCAAGATGGACTATCTGGGCAAGTTCTGAAGACCGGGCGCCTTCACGGCGCCGGGACAAACTTCAAATTGCCGTGACACATGCGCACGCAGCGCGTGCGCCGCAAACAATCGCGCCTGACCGCTGTCGGTCTGACACGAACAAGGTTGCGATCATGAAGAGCATGGTGTCCAGAAGGGCGTTCTCGGGGTTCGCCGTGGGGGCCTCGGCGCTTGTCACGGCAGCAGGCGGCGGGTGGCCGGCGCGCAGTGCACTGGCCGCGTCGCCGGGCCTGCGAGACTACGGCACGGCGCCCAAGTTCGCGGGCATCGACAAGTGGCTCAACTCGGAACCGCTCACGCTGCAGGGGCTGGCCGGCAAGGTGGTGCTTGTCGATTTCTGGACCTACTCCTGCATCAACTGCATCTGCACGCTGCCGCACGTGGTGCGCTGGTACGAGAAGTACAAGGACCAGGGCTTCGTGGTGGTGGGCGTGCATTCGCCCGAGTTCGCGTATGAAAAATCGACGCGCAACGTGCAGGACGCGATCGAGCGCTTCAACATCCGCTACCCGGTGGCGCAGGACAACAGCTTCACCACCTGGAGGGCCTACAACAACCAGTACTGGCCAGCGTTCTATCTGGTCGACGGCAAGGGGCAGGTGATGCGGCAGCACTTCGGCGAAGGGGAGTACGCCGAGATGGAGGCCGCCATCGAGGTGTTGCTGGCGCGCAGGCCGGCGGGTTGAGCGCGCTTGGTCATTCCGGCGACGAGACGATGCGCTTCATGCCATGACGGATGTCCGTTGCGTGGGCCAGCCCGCCAGGTTGCGTTCGGCGATGTCCGCGAGCGCGGTGATCCATGCCGGGCTGTCGTTGAGGCAGGGGATGTAGCTGAAGGCCTGGCCGCCCGCGTGCATGAAAGCCTCGCGGCCTTCCATGGCGATTTCTTCGAGCGTCTCCAGGCAGTCGGCTGGGAACCCCGGGCACACCACGTCGACCCGCTTGATGCCGGAGGCACCGAGTTCGCGCAGCGTGGGCTCGGTGTAGGGCTCGAGCCACTTGGCACGGCCGAAGCGCGACTGGAAGGTGACGCGGTGCTGGGCGGCCGTGAGGCCTAGCCGCGCCGCGAGCAGGCGAGCGGTCTCGAGGCACTGCGACTGGTACGGATCGCCCAGCGCGATGTTGCGCGCGGGAATGCCGTGGAAGCTCATCAGCAGCACTTCGCCGCGGCCTTCGGCCTTCCAGTGCTTCTCGATGCCTTGCGCCAGCGCTTCGATGTAGGCCGGGTCGTCGTAGTAGTCGTTGACGAAGCGGAACTCCGGCAGGCGGCGCTGCCTGCGGCTCCAGTCGTTCACCGCGTCGATCACGCTGGCCGTGGTGGTGGCCGAGTATTGCGGGTAGGCCTGCAGCACCAGCACGCGCGTGGCGCCTTCGGCCTGCAGCGCGTCGAGGCGGGAAGCGATGGACGGGTTGGCATAGCGCATCGCGTCGCGCACCGTCACGCGGTGGCCGCGCTCGCCGAGCCAGCCGGCCAGCAGCGTGGCCTGCTTCTGCGTGAACACTTTCAAGGGGGAACCCTCGGGCGTCCAGATGCTCGCGTACTTGGCGGCCGACTTCGCCGGGCGTGTGCGCAGGATGATGCCGTGCAGGATCAGTGCCCAGATCGCCCTCGGGATTTCGACCACGCGCGGGTCGCCCAGGAAGTCGGCGAGATAGGGTCGAACGGCGGCTGCGGTGGGCGCGTCGGGTGAACCCAGGTTGCACCAGAGCACAGCGGTGCGCGGGGTACTCGAGGAGGCGTTCTCGTGGATCGAAGGCATGCGATATTCTCGGGCAGTATTTCCCATCGCCCGAAAACCCGCATGGATGCTAGAAGCGGTAGGAATCCGGTAGGAAAACGGTAGGAATTCAGCCAATTTTTACCTTCTTGAATTCTGCGCCGCGATTGTTCTCATAGAGGTCCGCGGAGCTGTCCGCCAAGTGGCCGAGCAGGGATTTCGTGTCCACGCCGCCCTGCGCCTGATACGCACGCTTGCAGAGGCTGCGCAGCTCATGGAAGGTCGGCAGATTCTCGCCTTCGCCCAGCGCTTTCACGACGTATTCAGTGAAGCGCATAGTAAGGGTGCTAAGCGCCATTCTTTGCCCTGGCGAGCTGCGACCAGTGTGCTCCGTCTGGTGGACCATGTACTGGCTCACCGCCCCGGTTCGGCGGCACACGACGATGGCATCCTTCAGGCTCATCTTCATCGCCTCCGAGTAGAGCGCGAGGGGGATGGCAATCTTCACCATTCCCTGCGACTTCTTTGGCGCAACCAGTAGGTAGTCGTCCTCCACATCGGCGAACTTCAGTCCGGCAATGTCCTCGCGGCGCAACCCCGTGAGCATCGCTAGCAGTGTTGCGTTGCGGAGCCACGCCGGGCCGTCTTGCAGCGCGGCCCACACTTTCTCGAAGGTGGCAGTAGTGAAGCGTTGGCGCGTGACTGGCGTGCTCTTCGCCTCAGTCACCAAAGCCGGGTTGGTTTCCATGTGCCCCTTGGTGACCGCGCTGCCAAAGGCCGAAATCAGAACCGCCCGGGCCACCTGTGCCGTGGGTGCGCCGCGCTTTTTCTTGATCTCGTCCAGCGCCTCCGCAGTGTCCTTCACGGTCAGCCGGCCCAACGCGAGGTCGCCCATTTCTTCGATGATGGCCTTCGACTTCGACCTGTAGCTCTTCAGGGTGTTCTTGGCAAGCGTCAGATCCGCAATCCACTCGCCCAGCCATTCGCGAACGGTCTTGTCCTTCTGTTGCAGCTTGTCGATCAGCCGAACTTTGCCAAGCTGCTCGGATGCCCACAAATTAGCCTCGATGACCTGCAGCTTGGCGTCGGCAAGAGCCACGCGCCCGATGGCGTCGTACTTCTTGGTGATGGGGTTGAACCAGACGAAATAGCCTGGGCGCGATTCCGAAAGGCCGGTAGGCCAATCGCGGCGGTTTCTTGCGCGCGGACGTGCAGCCATCAAATGCCCCTCAGTCGTCCAATGAGCCGCCGAGAGAGGGCGACTTCGGTGATGTGTTGGGCGGTGGGCTCGACATAGTAAGCTCGCCCGATCTTGACTGGCGTCGGGACAATGCGTCCCTGCCGAGCCCAGATGCGCAGGGTGTTCTCGACGGGCGGTTGCTCGAAGTGCCGAGCCGCCCATGCTGCCAGCGTGACTTTCATACGTTCAACTCCATCACGATATTCGGCTCATGCCATTCGGTGCAGAACAGCACGCGGGCACGCTTGTGGTTTTTGGTCATGGCCTTGATCGCTTTGATCATGGCGGACTTGGCTGTCTTGCATGGATTGCCTACGCTCTCCCAGCGTTGGTGGCCGTAGCGCCGCACTTGACCGATGTACTCTCCGCGCGGTGCGTAAATGTGGACGACGCTCATCGCTCTCCCTCCCTCTCTCCAGAGCTGCCGATAGCCGCGGCAGCGCGGCCAATCCGGCGCAGGTAGTGCGGCGGCAGCGTGCTCCAGTCGAATTCGTCTTTGAATTCGCCGCAGTGGTGCTCGCGTCTGGTCACGACGTGGCCGGCGCCGACATGGCG
>Ga0105244_10001745_pt1 | contig 17085 bp, 15 predicted proteins | sample KBSM44metaG_FD_80423 | JGI IMG/M metagenome (GOLD analysis project Ga0105244, IMG submission 80423) | Miscanthus rhizosphere microbial communities from Kellogg Biological Station, Michigan, USA - KBS M4-4 metaG | ecosystem: Host-associated > Plants > Roots > Rhizosphere > Soil | place... | reverse complement strand
CTTGAAGATCATCTCGGCGATCGTCGGCGTGTTGAGCAGGATTTCGATGGCCGCCTTGCGCCCCTGCCCGTCCTCGGTGCGCACCAGCCGCTGCGAGACGATGGCCCGCAGGTTGGACGACAAATCCATCAGCAACTGGTTGCGCCGCTCCTCGGGGAAGAAGTTGATGATGCGGTCCATGGTCTGGTTGGAGTTGTTCGCGTGCAGGGTGCCCAGGCACAGGTGGCCGGTCTCGGCGAACGCGATCGCATGCTCCATGGTCTCGGTGTCGCGGATCTCTCCGATCAGGATCACGTCCGGCGCCTGGCGCAAGGTATTCTTCAGCGCGTTATGCCACGACAAGGTGTCGACGCCGACCTCGCGGTGCGTGACCAGGCAGCTCTTATTCTTGTGCACATACTCGACCGGGTCTTCCACCGTGATGATGTGGCCGGCCGAATTGGCGTTGCGGTAATCGATCATCGCCGCCAGGGTGGTCGACTTGCCCGAACCGGTGCCGCCGACCACCAGCACCAGCCCGCGCTTGGTCATGATGACGTCCTTCAACACCTCGGGCAGGTCGAGCTTTTCGAACGTCGGGATCTCGGAGGCGATGGTGCGGATCACCATCGCCACGTTCTGCTGCTGCACGAACACATTGACGCGGAAGCGGCAGACCTCCGGCAGCGAGATGGCGAAGTTGCACTCCAGCTCGGCCTCGAACTCGCGCTTTTGCTTCTCGTTCATGATCGACAGCGCCAGCGCGCGCGTGACACTGCCGGTCAGCTTCTGCTGGCTCAGCGGCTTCATCGCCCCCTGCGCCTTGATGCTGGGCGGGAAATCGGCCGAAATGAACAGATCCGAGCCGCCCGTATGGTGCATCACTTTCAACAGCTTGTGCAGGTAGGCTTGCGCCTCTTCCGGTCCGAATGTTGTGGACATACCGCCCTTCTTTCTCAGGTTTGCGCCGCCAAGGTGCATTATATCGACACCATTCCGCTACAATGCCCTTTGTTGGCCCACAATTATTGCATCTGTACATTGCCTGTGTTCAAATAGATTCATGACTCTGACCGAACTGAAATATATAGTAGCCGTTGCGCGAGCGAAACACTTCGGGCACGCCGCCGAAGCGTGCTATGTCGCGCAGCCGACGCTGTCGGTCGCCATCAAGAAACTCGAGGACGAGCTGGGCGTGGTGCTGTTCGAACGCGGCGGCGCCGAGATCTCGGTCACCCCGCTGGGCGCGCAAATCGTCGCCCAGGCCGAACGCGTGCTGGAACAGACCGCCGCGATCAAGGAACTGGCCAAACAGAACAAGGACCCGCTGGCCGGCCCGCTGCGCCTGGGCGTGATCTACACCATCGGCCCGTACCTGCTGCCGCCGCTGGTCAAGGGCATGATCGACAAAGTGCCGCAAATGCCGTTGATCCTGCAGGAGAACTTCACCGTGCGCCTGCTTGAAATGCTGCGTCAGGGCGAGCTCGACGCGGCCATCATGGCGCTGCCGCTGCCCGACCACGGCATGGCGATGCAGGCCCTGTACGACGAACCGTTCGTGGTCGCCATGCCGGCCCAGCACCCGTGGACCAAGCGCAAGACCATCCCCGCCGACGACCTCAAGACCGAGAACATGCTGTTGCTCGGTAACGGACACTGTTTCCGCGACCAGGTACTGGAAGTATGTCCCGAGATGGCCCGCTTCTCGGCGCCCGGCAACGGCATGCAGCGCACCTTCGAGGGCTCGTCGCTCGAAACCATCCGCCACATGGTCGCCAGCGGCATCGGCCTGACCGTGCTGCCGCGCGCCTCGGTGCCGGACATGAACACCACCGAAGGCATGCTGCAGTTCCGCAACTTCGACGCGCCGCAGCCATCGCGCCGCGTCGTCATCGTCTGGCGCAAGAGCTTCACCCGCAAGGCCGCCATCGACGCCGTCTGCGAAGTCGTCGCCGCCTGCGACCTGCCCGGCATCACCACCCTCTGCGACGAGGAATAAGCCGGCCCGCGACCGGCGGGGAAAGATTTGCGATAATGCCAGTCTTTCCCTTCAAGCGACGCAATCGATGAACAAGCTGCAGCTGTATTTCCGCCTGGTCAGACTGGACAAACCCATCGGCACCCTGCTGCTGCTGTGGCCGACGCTATGCGCGCTGTGGCTGGCCTCCGGCGGCAAGCCGGACTGGATGCTGGTGGTGATCTTCTCGCTCGGCACCCTGCTGATGCGCTCGGCCGGCTGCGCCATCAACGACTACGCCGACCAGGATATCGACAAGCACGTCAAGCGCACCGCGCAGCGCCCGATCACCAGCGGCCGCATCAGCGGCAAGGAAGCGCTGGCCATCGCCGCCGGGCTGGCCATCGTCTCGTTCTGCCTGATCCTGCCGCTCAACGCGCTGACCAAGCAGCTGTCGGTGGCCGCCGTCATCATCGCCGGCACCTATCCCTACTTCAAGCGTTTCTTCGCCATCCCGCAGGCCTACCTGGGCATCGCCTTCGGCTTCGGCATCCCGATGGCGTTCGCCGCGATCCAGGACGCCGTGCCGCCGGTGGCCTGGGTGCTGTTGCTGGGCAACGTCTTCTGGGCGGTCGCCTACGACACCGAATACGCGATGGTCGACCGCGACGACGACTTAAAGATCGGCATCAAGACCTCGGCCATCACCTTCGGCCGCTACGACGTCGCCGCCGTCATGCTGTGCTACGGCGTGCATCTGGCGCTGTTGCTGGTGTGCGGCCTGCAGCTGGGGTTGGGTGTCTGGTTCGTCGCCGGCCTGGCGGTGGCCACCGGCATCGCGCTGTATCACTACACATTGATCCGCGCACGGGAGCGCGACGCGTGTTTTTACGCTTTCCGCCATAATAACTGGCTGGGCGCAGCGGTGTTCGCGGGTATTGCCGTCGATTACGCGCTGCGCTGAAACGATAGCCCCAGCGCAAAGGCGCCCCGCACTGGGCGCCTGGACCGGCTATCCCTTTCAACGAGCGACAGACAGGAGGGCATCACCATGGATCAAACTCATCAAAACGGCAACGGCATCTCCGACGGCCAGGCCGCCAGCGGCGCGGCGCGCGACAAGTTGATGGATGGCTTGAAGACCGCCATCGGCGAAGCGGAACACTACCTCAGTGATGCAGGCGAGCAAGTCAGCGGCAAGGCCTCCGAGGTCCGCGCCCGCTTCGAGGACACACTGCGCACCGCCAAGACCGACCTGCGCAAGCTCGAGGACAGCGTCATCGCCCGCAGCCACGAAGTGGCGCAAAGCGCCGACGTCTACGTGCGCGACAACCCGTGGAAAGCGGTCGGCGTGGGCGCCGCGCTCGGCGTGCTGGTCGGCATCCTGGTGTCGCGCCGATAGACGCGATGTCCGGGCGCGACCTTAATTGGCCGCGCCCAACTCGTCGCCCATCTCCTTGCCGCGCGCGGCGGCCGCCTTCACCGCCTTGACGATGGCGGCCTTGACGCCGCTCTGCTCCATGCTGGTCAGCGCCGCGTAGGTGGTGCCGCCCTTGGACGTCACCCGCTCGCGCAGCAGCGAGACCGGCTCGGCCGACTGGCTGGCCAGTTGCGCCGCCCCGGCGAAGGTCGCCAGCGCCAGCTGCGTGCCCTGCTCCGCGCTCAGGCCCATTTCCCCGGCCGCCTGCTGCATCGCCTCGATAAAGTAAAACACATAGGCCGGACCGCTGCCCGACAGCGCCGTCACCGCGTCGATCTTGGCCTCGTCGTCCAGCCACACGGTCGGGCCGACCGCGCGCAGGATATCGTCGGCGGCCTGTTTCTGCGCGGCGCTCACGCCTGCGGCGGCGACCATGCCGGTGATGCCCATGCCGATCAGCGCCGGCGTGTTGGGCATGCAGCGCACGATGGCGCCGTAGCCGCCCAGCCAGCGCGACAGGTCGGCGCTGCGGATGCCCGCCGCGACCGACACGATCAAGGTCTGCTTCGCCTGGTCCAGCAGCGGCAGCAGCTGCGCCGCCACTTCGCGCATGCTCTGCGGCTTGATCGCCAGCACGATCACGTCGGCCGCGCCCGCGGCGGCGTCGGCGGCGGTGGCCGTGGTCACGCCGTACTGCTGGTGCAGTTTTTCCAGCGACGCCGGATTCGGATCGACCACATGGATGTCCGCGCCGGCGGTCAGCTTGCCGGCCAGGCCGGCGATCAACGCGGAGGCCATGTTGCCGCCGCCAATAAATGCAATCTTCATATCAAACCTTGTTGTAAGTTCGTGCTCCAAAAATGGCGCTGCCGACGCGCACGATGGTCGCGCCCTCGAAGACCGCCGCGCGCAGGTCGGCCGACATGCCCATCGACAGCGTATCGAGCGCCAGGCCGTCGGCGCGCAGCTGCTCGTACAACGTCCGCAGCCGCGCGAACGCCGCGCGCTGCTGGTCGAATTCCACGGCCGGCTCGGGGATCGCCATCAGGCCGCGCAACGTCAGATTGGGCAGCGCCGCGACCTTGTGGGCCAGCGCCGCCACCTCCTCCGGGGCGGCGCCGCTCTTGCTGGCCTCGCCGCTGATATTCACTTGCAAACAGATTTGCAGCGGCGCCATGCCGGCCGGCCGCTGCTCGGACAGGCGCTGCGCCACCTTCTCGCGCTCGACCGTGTGGACCCAATCGAAATGTTCGGCGATGGGCCGCGTCTTGTTGCTCTGGATCGGCCCGATGAAGTGCCATTCAAGCCGCTCGGGCTGCGCGCTCAACGCCGCGATCTTGTCGAGCGCCTCCTGCAGATAATTCTCGCCGAAGGCCCGCTGGCCGGCGTGCACCGCCTCCAGCACGGCTTCCGGACCGAAAGTCTTGGACACGGCCAGCAAGCGCACGGCCTGCGGAGGACGACCGGATTCCTGAGCGGCGGCAACGATAGTCGCGGTGATTGCTTGCAAGTTTTGGGGGATCGGAGACATAATCATCGAGTAAAAGACAGCGGTAAGCGTCATCACACCAACGCCAGGCAGGGATTATAAATGGACATCTCCGAACTTCTCGCATTCTCCGTCAAGAACAAGGCCTCGGATTTGCACCTGTCGGCCGGGCTGCCGCCGATGATACGGGTGCACGGCGACGTACGGCGCATCAATCTGCCGCCGCTCGAGCACAAGGAAGTGCACGGCATGATCTATGACATCATGAACGACGGCCAGCACAAGGCCTATGAGGAGATGCTGGAGGTCGACTTCTCGTTCGCGATACCGGGTCTGGCGCGGTTCCGCGTCAACGCCTACAACCAGGAGCGCGGCGCCTCGGCGGTGCTGCGCACGATCCCGTCGAAGATCCTCAGCCTCGAAGAGCTCAACGCGCCCAAGATCTTCGCCGAGTTCGCGCTCAAGCCGCGCGGCCTGGTGCTGGTGACCGGCCCGACCGGCTCGGGCAAATCGACGACGTTGGCGGCGATGGTCAACCACCTCAACGAAAACGAATACGGCCACATCCTCACGATCGAGGACCCGATCGAGTTCGTGCACGAATCGAAGAAATGCCTGATCAACCAGCGCGAGGTCGGGCCGCACACGCTATCGTTCAACAACGCGCTGCGCTCGGCGCTGCGGGAGGATCCGGACGCCATCCTGGTGGGCGAATTGCGCGACCTGGAAACGATCCGCCTGGCGCTGTCGGCGGCCGAGACGGGGCACCTGGTGTTCGGCACCTTGCACACCTCGTCGGCGGCCAAGACGATCGACCGCATCGTCGACGTCTTCCCGGCCGACGAAAAGGAAATGGTGCGCGCGATGCTGTCGGAATCGCTGCAGGCGGTGATCTCGCAAACGCTGCTCAAGACCAAGGACGGCTCGGGGCGGGTGGCCGCGCACGAAATCATGGTCGCCACGCCGGCGATCCGCAACCTGATCCGCGAATCGAAGATCGCGCAGATGTACTCGGCGATCCAGACCGGCAGCAACGTCGGCATGCAAACGCTGGACCAGAACCTCACGGACCTGGTGCGGCGCAACGTCATCTCCGCCGCCGCCGCCCGCAGCGCCGCCAAAACCCCGGACAACTTCCCCGGCTAAAACTCCGGGGTCAGGTCCACCATTTCTACACGACCTGCGCCGTAGCAGCCGCTACGGTTAAGCCCGTGTAGAAATGGTGGACCTGACCCCGGATTGAAAGGAATTTTATGGAACGCGACCAGGCCTCCAAATTCATGTTCGATCTGCTGCGCTTGATGACCAGCAAAAAAGGCTCGGACCTGTTCATCACCGCCGGCTTTCCGCCCGCGATCAAGATCGACGGCAAGATGACGCCGGTGTCGTCCCAGGTGCTGACCGCCGCCCATACCGTCGACCTGGCCCGCTCCATCATGAACGATAAGCAGACCGCGTCGTTCGAGCTGACCAAGGAGGCCAACTTCGCCATCAGTCCCGGCGACCTGGGCCGCTTCCGGGTGTCGGCGTTTGTGCAAATGAGTTCGGTCGGCATGGTGCTGCGGACCATCACCAGCGAGATCCCCAAGCTCGACGACCTCGGCCTGCCCGAGGTGCTCAAGGACGTCGTCATGGCCAAGCGCGGCCTGGTGATCATGGTCGGCGCCACCGGTTCCGGCAAGTCGACCACCTTGGCGGCCATGGTCAACCACCGCAACGAGCACAGCTATGGTCACATCATCACCATCGAGGACCCGGTCGAGTACGTCCACCCGCACAAGAACTGCATCATGACCCAGCGCGAGGTCGGCGTCGACACCGACGACTGGGCCGTCGCGCTGAAAAACACGCTGCGCCAGGCGCCCGACGTGATCCAGATCGGCGAGATCCGCGACCGCGAAACCATGGACCACGCGATCGCCTTCGCCGAGACCGGCCACCTGTGCCTGGCCACCCTGCACGCCAACAGCGCCAACCAGGCGCTCGACCGCATCATCAACTTCTTCCCCGAGGAGCGCCGCCAGCAGCTGCTGATGGACCTGTCGCTGAACCTCAAGGGCATGATCTCGCAGCGCCTGATCCCGCGCAAGGAGGCCAAGGGCCGCGCGGTGGCGATCGAGATCATGCTCAATTCGCCGCTGATCTCGGACCTGATCTTCAAGGGCCAGGTCCACGAGATCAAGGAGCTGATGAAGAAATCGCGCGAGCTGGGCATGCAGACGTTCGACCAGTCGCTGTTCGATTTGCACGAAGCGGATATCATCACGTACGAGGACGCGCTGCGCAACGCCGATTCCGTCAACGACCTGCGGCTGGCTATCAAGTTGGAAGGCAAGGCCGCCAAGAACCGCGACCTGTCGGCCGGCACCGAACACCTGGGCATCATCTAACGAGGACACATCCATGGGCACCATCTTCGACATCTCCGCCGACAGCCTGACGGGCGCGCCCGTCGACCTGCGCCAGTACCAGGGCCAGGTCCTGCTGATCGTCAACACCGCCAGCAAGTGCGGCTTCACGCCGCAGTACAAGGGGCTCGAGCAGGTCTACCAGCAGTTCAAGGACAAGGGCGTGACGGTGCTCGGCTTCCCCTGCAACCAGTTCGGCGCCCAGGAGCCGGGACAGGCCGACGAGATCGGCGCGTTCTGCGAGAAAAACTACGGCGTCACCTTCCCGCTGTTCGCCAAGATCGACGTCAACTGCGAGCATGCCCACCCGCTGTTCGTCAAGCTCAAGAAGGACGCCCCCGGCATCCTCGGCACCGAGGCGATCAAGTGGAATTTCACCAAGTTCCTGATCCGCAAAGACGGCACCGTCTTCAACCGCTACGCCCCCGCCACCAAGCCGGAGGAGCTGATCGCCGACATCGAAAAGCTGCTGGCCGAATAAAATCGGTTAATCGTTGTCTAGTACATCATGTAAATGCTGCAATCGTTTTCCGAAAAACGTGCCTTAGGTTAACTTTTCGGTAATAATGGCCCTTGGCCCTTTCCAATCGAATCAAGTACCTATGTCCGTGTTTGGAAAATTATTGTCGCCGTGGCTGCGAATGGGAATGTATTCCCGGTTGTTCGTACCCATTTTCATCATCATCGCCATGGTGGTGGGCGTCCGCTACACGCTGCTGTTCCAGGCGGAGACCGTCAGCGCCAACGCGCGCTATCAACAGGACGCCAGCGACATCGGCATCTATCTGCACAAGGCGCTGCTGCCGGCGCTGGCCGTGCCCGACCGCGCCGCCATCGACAGCACGCTGGCCGACGCCCTGCTGCTCAGTCCCGATCTGGCCGCCGCCCGCCTGGACTTCGCCGGCGGCCATCTGGAGGCGCTGCGCCAGCCGCCGCCACGGGCCGACGTCCCCGCGTGGTTCGCCAGGCTGCAGCCGCTGGAGCCGATCCGCCGCCACATCTACATCGGCACCGCCAGCCTGGTGCTGGAGTTCGATCCCGCCTTGCCGGTGGCCGCCGTGTGGACCTCCGTCTGGAAGCAGATGATCATCACCGCCCTCAACGTCACCGTGATCTACACGCTGCTGGGCATTATCATCTTCGCCAACAAGCGCATGCTCAAGCGTCTCAACGACGTCACCCGCCGCTTCCAGGCCGGCGAGCACGACGTGCGCCTGCCGGTCGGCGGCACCCTGGAGGCGCGCATGCTGGCCGTCACCTTCAACAACATGGCGCAGCGCGTGCAGGCGCTGGTCGGCAAGCTGCAGACCAGCGAGAAGGATTTGAGCGATCAACTGAAACGCACGCTGGCCGCGCAGGACCAGCTGCAGGCGCAAAAGGAGCGCATCGAAGTGACGCTGGCGTCGATCGGCGACGCCGTCATCACCACCGACCTGACAGGCAGGATCGAATCCATCAACGACGTCGCCCAACGCCTCACCGGCTGGTCCGAAGCGCTCGCGCGCGGCATGGAGCTGCACCAGGTGTTCGTCCTGGCGAATAACTTCGGCCAGCACTCGCTACTCAAAACGATGTCGGCGATCTACGACGGCGGCGAAGTGGTCAAGGTCGGCAACCAGAGCCTGCGCAACCGCGCCGGCCAGACCATCACTATCGAATACACGGCCAACGGCATCCGCGCCGCCCACGGCGAGGTGCAAGGCTCGGTGCTGGTGTTCCGCGACGTGACCGAACGCCGCCAGCTGATGCAGCAGATCTCCTGGCAAAGCAACCACGATGTCCTGACCGGGCTGCCCAACCGCGCGGCGCTCGCGGCCCGCTTCGAAAACGAGGTCACGCGGGCGCGCGAACAGGACTACCTGCTGGCCGTGTGCCTGTTCGATCTGGACCACTTCCAGCAGGTCAACGACACGCTGGGCCACGCCATCGGCGACGAGGTGCTCAAGCAGGCCGCCAGCCGCCTGCACGATTTCGCCGGCCAGCGCCACTACGCCGCGCGACTGGGCGGCGACGAATTCGTCCTGCTGCTGCCGGAGATGCACTCACGCGCGGCCGTGGAGGTGGCGATGGACCGGCTGATGTCGGCGCTGTCGCGCGACTACGTGGGCGACGGCCAGGCGGTGGCGATGTCGGCCAGCGTCGGCATCGCCGTCTACACCGGCAACGAGATCAGCGCCGACAGCCTGCTGCGCCACGCCGACCAGGCGCTGTACCAGGCCAAGATCATGGGCCGCAACCGTTTCCACTTCTTCGACGCGGACCTCGACGAGCAGGTGCGCACGCACCACAACCGCCGCACCGAGGTGCGCTCGGCCCTGCGCGCCGGCGAGCTGCGGCTGTACTACCAGCCCAAGCTGGACATGCGCAAAGGCCGCATCATCGGCATGGAGGCGCTGCTGCGATGGCAGCATCCCTCGCGCGGGATCGTCGGACCGATGGAATTCCTGCCCATCGTCGAACACAGCGACGTGATCGTCGACATCGGCGAGTGGGTGCTGCGCGAGGCCCTGCGCCAGTTGCAGCAATGGCGCGCCTTCGATCCGGCATGGGTCATCAGCGTCAACATCGCCGCGCGCCATTTCCAGCGCGGCGATTTCGTCGACCGGCTCACCGCGATCCTGTCCGAATTCCCGGACGTGCCGCCGCACATGCTGGAGCTGGAGATCCTGGAGTCGTCGGCGCTGAGCGACATCAACCACGTGCGCGGCATCATGCTCGATTGCCAGGCGCTGGGCATCAGCTTCGCGCTCGACGATTTCGGCACCGGCTATTCGTCGATGTCCTACCTCAAACGGTTGCCGGCGGACCTGCTGAAGATCGATCAAAGCTTCGTGCGCAACATGCTAGTCGACCGCGACGATCTGCACCTGGTCAGCGCGGTCATCGGCTTGGCCAGGTCGTTCGGCCTGGGCGTGATCGCCGAGGGCGTCGAAACGATCGAACACGGAGCGATGCTGATGCGGCTGGGCTGCGATCTGGTGCAGGGTTATGGCATCGCGCGGCCGATGCCGGCGGACGAGGTGCTGGCATGGGTCGACGGCTTCGATCTGGCGCCGACCTGGCAGGCCGCCGCCGGACTGCCGCCCATCGTCAGCCTGCACGGCCAGGAACCGGCCGGCGGCACCGCGCAAATACCGCTGTTCGTACAATAGGCAAGCGTCGGTGGCGGCTCATCGCCGCTTACGGCTCGCCAACGCGCGGTCGATCAACTCAATCCAATGCAACACCGGCGTCTGCGTCCCCGACTGCAAATGCGCCGTGCAGCCGACATTCGCCGAAACGATGGTGGTCGCCCCCGTATCGGCCAGATTGGCCAGCTTGCGGTCGCGCAGCTGCAGCGACAACTCCGGCTGCAGCAGTGAATACGTCCCGGCGGAACCACAGCACAAATGACTCTCCGCGCACAGGACCACATCGACACCGACCGCGCGCAACACGCCCTCCACCTTGCCGCGTATCTGCTGGCCATGCTGCAAGGTACAAGGCGGATGATAGGCGACGCGCTCCTTGATGACCGCCCCAAGGCGCGCCAGCCCCTCCTCGAACTCCGGCATGACTTCGCTCAGATCCCGCGTCATCATCGAAATGCGCGCCGCCTTGCCGACGTAGTCGCTGTCGTGCGCCAGCAGATGCCCGTAATCCTTGACGGTGGAGCCGCAGCCGGATGCCGTCATGACGATCGCTTCCACCGCACGACTCTCGACATACGGCCACCATGCGTCGATATTGCGGCGCATGTCGTCCAGCGCCGCCTCGTGATCGTTCAAGTGATGCCGCACCGCGCCGCAGCAGCCCGCCTTGGGGGCGACAATCAGTTGCACGCCCACCGCATCGAGCACCCGCGCGGTGGCGGCGTTGATATCGGGCGCCATGGCCGGCTGCGCGCAGCCTTCCAGCACCAGCATCTTGCGCCCATGCTCGCGCGTCGGCCAGGCGCCGGCGCGCGCCACGGCCGGGATCTTGTCCTGCATGGCGGGCGACAGCAGCGGACGGAAAAGCTGCCCGGCGCGCAACGCCGCCGTGAAGACCGCCTTGCGCGGCAAGCCCTCCTTCAACACCTTGCGCTTCAGCCGCTCCATCAGCGGACGCTCGACGCGCTCCTCCACCACCTTGCGGCCGATGTCGATCAATCTTCCGTACTGGACGCCGGACGGACAGGTGGTTTCGCAGTTGCGGCAGGTCAGGCAGCGGTCCAGGTGTGTTTGCGTCTTGGTGGTGACCGGCGCGCCCTCGAGCACCTGCTTGATCAGATAAATGCGTCCGCGCGGCCCGTCCAGCTCATCGCCAAGCAGCTGATAGGTGGGACAGGTCGCGGTGCAAAATCCGCAATGGACGCAGGAGCGCAGGATGGCGTCGGCCTCTTCGCCTTCGCGGGTATTCTTGATGAAATCGGCGAGATTGGTTTGCATGGATACCTATCAGTACATGCGGCCGGGATTGAAGATCCCCGCCGGATCGAAGGACTGCTTCAGCCGCTCGTGGATCTTCGCCACGGCGGGCGCCAGGGGATGGAACACGCCGAGCCGCTTATCCCCGCCCCGGAACAGCGTCGCATGCCCGCCCGCCGCCGCCACCGCGCTACGGATGCCGGCCGCCTGCCCGGCGTCGCAATCGTCCACCTTGAGCCAGCGCTGGGCGCCGCCCCACTCGATCAGTTGCTCACCGCGCAGGATGATGGCGCTGGCCGCCGGCGGCACCGACAGCCGCCACAAGGCACCGCCGCCGAAATGGTCGTGCGACTGGTCGCGCAGCGATGTCCAGAACGCGACGCCGTCATCCAACGCTTCGCCGCCCAGCCTTTGCCGCGCCGCGATCACCGCCGCTTCGGCGCCGGACAAGCGCAGCGTCAGCACGCCCCGATGCCAGCAGCTTGCCGATATCGGCAGCGGCTGGCCCGCCCACTCGTTCAACCGGGTCAACGCGTCGATCTCGCTCATGTCGAACCGCAGGCTGGTCTCACCCACCGGCACCGGCAGCACCTTGAGCGACACCTCCAGTATCAAACCGAGGGTGCCGAGCGATCCGGCCAGCAGGCGCGAGACGTCGTAGCCGGCAACGTTCTTCATCACCTGGCCGCCGAAACGCAGCCCCTCGCCGCGTCCATCCATCAGCACCGCCCCCAGCACGAAGTCGCGCACGGCACCGGCGCTGGCGCGGCGCGGCCCGGACAAGGCGCTGGCGACCACGCCGCCTATCGTCGATTCGGCGCCAAAGCGCGGCGGCTCGAAAGCCAGCATTTGATTGTGCCGCGCCAGCAGCGCCTCGATCTCGGCCAGCGGCGTGCCGCAGCGCGCGGTGATCACCAGCTCGGTCGGCTCGTACGAGACGATGCCCGAGTAGGTGCGCGTGTCGAGCACATCGCCGTCGAGCTCCTGCCCGTACCAGTCCTTGGTGCCGCCGCCGCGCAGGCGCAGCGGCTTGCCGGCGGCCGTGGCGGCGCGAATACGGGCGCCGAACTGCGCCGCGATGTCGGTCGATGAATCCTTCAATGGTTCAGTCATGTGGCTCCGTTCAGAAACGCGGCAGATGGGCGAACGGCAGCGCGCCACCGCTGACGCGCATCTTGCCGAATTCGGCGCAGCGGTTCAGGGTCGGTATCGCCTTGTCCGGATTGAGCAGGCCGGCCGGGTCGAACGCACGCTTGACCGAGAAGAACGCCGCCAGCTCGGATGGCGCGAACTGCACGCACATCGAATCGATCTTCTCGATCCCCACGCCATGCTCGCCGGTGATGGTACCGCCCACCGCCACGCACAACGCCAGGATCTCGGCGCCGAACGCTTCGGCGCGTTCGAATTCGTCGGGGATGTTCGCGTTGAACAGGATCAGTGGATGCAGGTTGCCGTCGCCGGCATGGAAGACATTGGCGCAGCGCAGGCCGTACCTGGTTTCCATCTGTGCGATGCCTGTCAGGACCTCGCCCAGGCGCTTGCGGGGAATCGTGCCGTCCATGCAGTAGTAGTCCGGCGAGATGCGGCCGGCGGCCGGAAAGGCGTTCTTGCGGCCGGACCAGAACTTCAGGCGTTCCGCCTCCGACTGCGACACCGCGATCGCGCTGGCGCCGGCGGTTTGCAGCACGGCCGACATGCGGGCGATCTCCTCCTCCACTTCCTCGGCGGTGCCATCGGCCTCGCACAGCAGAATCGCGGCGGCGTTGGTGTCGTAGCCCGCCCGGACGAACGGCTCGACCATGCGTGACGAGGTTTGATCCATCATCTCCAGCCCCGCCGGGATGATCCCAGCCGCGATCAGTGCGGCCACCGCCTCGCAGCCGGCCACCACCTGATCGAACGACGCCATGATCACGCGCGCCGTCGCCGGCTTGGGCACCAGCTTGACCGTCACCTCGGTCACGATGCCGAGCATGCCCTCCGAGCCGATGAAGACAGACAGCAGATCGAGCCCCGGCGCGTCGAGCGCCTCGCCGCCCAGCTCCACCACGGCGCCGTCGATGGTCACCATGCGCACGCGCAGCACGTTGTGCACCGTGAGGCCGTACTTCAGACAATGCACGCCGCCCGAGTTCTCCGCCACATTGCCGCCGATGGTGCAGGCGATCTGTGACGACGGATCGGGGGCGTAGTACAAGCGGTGCTGCGCGGCCGCCTCGGAGATGGCCAGGTTGCGCACACCCGGCTGGACCACCGCCGTGCGCGAATACGCGTCCATGCGCACGATGCGGTTCAGGCGCGCGGTCGACAGCACGACGCCATCGGCGATCGGCATCGCGCCACCGGACAGCCCGGTGCCAGCGCCGCGCGGCACGATCGGCACGTTCAACTCGCGGCATACGCCCAGCACGGCGACGATCTGCGCCTCGCTGTCGGGCAGCACGACGATCATCGGCAACTGGCGGTAGGCGGCCAGGCCGTCGCATTCGTAGGGCCGGGTATCCTCCGGCGCGGACAAGATGGCGCTCGACGGCAGCACATGCCGCAGCGCAGCAGCGACCTGCTCGCGGCGGGCGGCGATGTCGGCCAGAAGGCCGGGATCGGGAATGGCAGTGTTCATGGGACCGGCGCCTGAAAACACGAGTAAGCCTCGATTGTAAGCACAAACGTCCGCCCAGGCGATATCTTTGGCTGGTGCGCGGCGTATAATCTGCCGGCCGTCGCTATATCAACGCATTGGAATCGTATGGAATACAATTTTGAGAAAGAGTGGCTGCTGGCACTGGAGCAGCGTTTCAACCGCCAGGCGACGGAAATCGCCGAGATCACGCTGAGCGGTCGTCCGCGCATGATGATCTTTTACTTCGCCGACTTCCCGGCCCAGGGCATGCTGACGGCCGTCACCGCCGGCCTGTCCAACGCCAGCCACCCGGACTGGAAGCACGGGAAGCCGGAGCTGAGCTTCGCGCTGAAAACCACCGATCAGGGCTGGGGCAAGAGCGCCGCCTACCTCGCGCAGGAGTTCTTCAACCAGCGCTCGTTCGCCTACCAGTCGTCGTTCGCCCTGGATGTCGCCATGTCGGAGGACAGCGCGATGAACGCCTGCTTCGTCTACCGTCCGCAGTTCATGGACAAGGACCAGGTCAAGTTCGAGCTGCAAGACCGCACCATCTACCTGGCCGGCCTGTTCCCGATGTATGACGAGGAAATCGCCATGTACGAGGCCAAGGGCACCGAGGCTTTCTGGAACACGCCCGGCTTCCATCCCTACGACCCGACGCGCGCCAGCATCGCCGGTAAATAATCGACACCAGGAGCCACATATGGGCAACCGACTCTCAAAAATCGCCACCCGCACCGGCGACGGCGGCACCACCGGCCTTGGCGACGGCACCCGCACCGACAAGGACAGCGTGCGCATCCACTCCATCGGCGAAGTCGATGAACTGAACTCGCACATCGGATTGCTGCTGTGCGAGGACATGCCGGCCGATCTGCGCGAGGAGCTGGTGACGATCCAGCACGACCTGTTCGATCTGGGCGGCGAGTTGTGCATCCCCGGCTACCAGATGATCACAGAGGCCCACGTCGAGCGGCTCGACGCGTTGCTGGCCAAGTACAACGCCACCTTGCCGGCGCTGACGGAATTCATCCTGCCGGCCGGTTCGCGCGCGGCGTCGCAGGCGCACGTGTGCCGCACGGTGTGCCGCCGCGCCGAACGGGCCATCGTCACCTTGGGCAAGACGGAAACCATCCATGAACATCCGCGTCAGTACGTGAACCGCTTGTCGGACCTGATGTTTGTGCTGTCTCGGGTGCTGAACCGCTTTGGCGGCGGTAGCGACGTGTTGTGGCAGCATGAACGCCGTGGCAAACCCGCAAATCCGGACGGGGTCTGACCCGGCCGGTCAGCCCCCGTAGTAACGGCGCGCGCATGCCCTTCAGGGATGCGGGGTTGGAGGCTGGAACAACAAAGCCATCCCCTTCGCCATGCTGATGCGCGAGGCCGCCGCCGGATAGGCGTTGGACACGAGCGCAGATCGTTCTTCGGTCTGCAGCTTGCGGTAGAAGCTGACCATCTCCGCCGCCGGCCACCCGGCGCGGTGCGCCAGCACCATTCCCAGTTGGTCCGCCTCCGACTCCTGCAAGCTCGATAATTTTGATAGACGTATCTGCAGCGACAGGTCGCTATCCAACCGCTCCATCACGACGTCGACCGGCGCGCGCAACGGGCGGTTCAGGGACAATGCCTCGGACAGCGTCTCCCGATGGTGCTCCGCCACGGCATGCGCCACCTCATGGGCGAGCAAGGTGGCCAGTTCGCCATCGCTGAGCGCCAGTTTGTGGACAAACGCGCCTCCCACCAGAATTTTCCCGCCCGCCATGCAGAGGGCGTCCACCTCCGGATCGCTGGTGGTGTGGACCTCCCACTGCCATTCGGCCGCTTCCGGCTTCATCGCCACGGCGGCCTTGATCAATCCTTCGCTGATGACACGCAGCCGCGCCAGCAGCGCGCGGTCCTCGTCAAGCTTGCCGGCGGCGGCCAGATCGACCATGCGGTCGATGTATTTGTCCTCCATGCGGGCGCCAACTTCGTCGGCGCTGAAGCTCAGTTCCTGCGCGCGCCCGGACTCGGGCACCTGGGCGCGGGCGCAGGCATACATCAGACTCAAGGCCATCAGGCCAGCGGCGACCACTTTCATCCTGCCTCCCGGGAGCATTCTGATATAAACGATTTATATCAATATATGCCATGCGCGGTCGAAGGCAAGCGGGATAGATCAAATCTGTTGCGTATTCGTGTACCCCGGCAGCCGCGTGATTTGCCCCGCCAGATGATCGAGCAGCAACCGCGCGCGCAACGGCTGATAGCGGCGCGACGGCGACAGCAGGTGCAGCGCCTGCGGCTGGCCCTCCCACTCCGGCAGCAAGCGCACCAGCGCACCGCTGTCGAGCAAATCCTGCACCAGCCATAACGGACACAATCCGATGCCGCCGCCGGCCGCGAGGCTTTCGCGGATCGCCAGCGCGTGGTTGACGCGGTAGCGGCCGCGCGTGACCACGCTTTCAATCTTGTCGCCACTATGGAGCGTCAACATATCGCCATCGGCCAGCCAGGCGAAGCGGATGTAATCGAAGTCCGCCAGCTCCGCCGGCTGGCGCGGTTGGCCGCGCAGGCGCAGATATGACGGCGCCGCCACCAGATGCCTTGGCGAGACGCCGGCCAGCCGCGCCACCGCATCCGGCGGCAGTTCACGGCCCTGCCGCAACGCGATGTCGACGCCCTCCTTGACCAGATCGACCATGCGGTCGTCGAGTATGAGTTCGATGTCGACCTGCGGATATTGTTCGAGGAAGGACGCCAGCATGGCGTTAAGCCGGAACTGGCCAAAGGCAGCCGGCGCGTTGACTCGTATCAGTCCCGCCGGCGTGTCGGTCTG
>Ga0105244_10001743_pt1 | contig 17092 bp, 5 predicted proteins | sample KBSM44metaG_FD_80423 | JGI IMG/M metagenome (GOLD analysis project Ga0105244, IMG submission 80423) | Miscanthus rhizosphere microbial communities from Kellogg Biological Station, Michigan, USA - KBS M4-4 metaG | ecosystem: Host-associated > Plants > Roots > Rhizosphere > Soil | place: Michigan... | reverse complement strand
TTGCGAGCAGGTGATGCTCGAACTGTCCAAGGTCGAACGCGCCAGCCGGGCCCGTCCGTATGTGTGGCCGGAAGTGTCGATGATGCGCGGCCAGTGCCTGGAACGGCAAAAAATGTACATCGATGCGGCGCAGACCTACCAGTTCATCATCGCCTCGTACCCCAACAGCGAATACGCCTTCCGTGCGCGCGCACGCCTGGAAACCCTGCAGAGCCTGGGACATTACCCGACTCGCAGCGCAGCGGCAGCACCAAGTCCGCAACGTTTCTGATGCTGGTTGTCATACAAACGCTGGCCGACTGTACAAGCTGAGCTATAGTCCAGTGATCCGGTTCAAAGCCTGATTTTGGGCCGGGGCAACACCTGCGACTGGTAGAGGTTGAGGTGATGGCGTATTGGCGACCGTCACACCGGAAGCGGGGAGAGCGCGTCTGCAGGGCAGGCACGTTCCGAAGCAAAGGTGCGGCTCTGTGATGGAGCCTTGCATGGCGTACTGCGCATGTTTACCGATCGTCGAATTGAACGGCACCAGTTGCCGTACTTCCTGCGGGTGTACAACAGCGTCACCGACAAACCCATCGGTTTTCTGGGCAACGTGTCCGAGGACGGGCTGATGCTCATCAGCCAGTTGCCGATGATGATCGGCGTCGATTTCAGTCTGCGTCTCAAACTGCCATTCAGCGACGGCTGCCAGCAGGTCATCGACCTCACGGCGTGCTGCCTGTGGTGCCACGAAGACGCGACGCCTCTGCATTACGACGCCGGGTTCAGCCTGCAGCGCCCGCCCCCGGAATATGGGCAACTGGTCGAGGCGTTGCGTCAGTATTTCAGCTTCCAGCCATTGCCGGCCTCGGCCTGACTTCGGCAACGCTCGCATAATTGCTATCGCGGGCAAGCCCGCTCCCACCGTGTCCGGGGTTGATCAGAGAATCTGTGCACACCACAAATCCCTGTGGGAGCGGGCTTGCCCGCGAAGGCGTCAGCCCAGACAACGCTTCTACAAAGGCTACCCACAGCAATCGCCCGCTCATTGTCCAGCGTCTTCTCCGCCAGCAATAACCCCATCTCGCTCAACTGATAAATCGCCATCGCCAGATGCCGTGGTTTGTCTTCCAGGCTGTTTCGTAGGTCTGGATGGCGATGACTTCCGGATTGATGTCGGGCGCGACACGGAGCATCTAAATGGACTTTGCTCGCGACTAAACGAGAGGGTGGCGGCTGGACGCAGGTTAGTCGACCGGGAGGACTACGAAAAAACCGGCGCGCCCGAGGGCGCCCTGCGCACAGCCACCATTGAGTGCGGGGATAGGGAATACCCGACTTAATGACACTTATGCACCTTTCGCAGTATCTCCCGGGCGACTAAACCCGACCACTGATTGGCAGCGGCACGGATCACGTTACGGAGCATCGGCAAAGCGCACAAGCCGGCGGATTCTGGCGGATCTGTAGGCAAAGGCGCAAGGCGTTGTAGCCTCCCGGTACACGGGGGAAACACGCGGAAACACACGTCGCTGGAAGGTTGCCGTTCGTCGGGACTGTCAGATCTTACAGGTGTGGGTGGGAGTAGAGCGCTGCTACAAACCTGCAACGGGAGCCAATCAGGTGGAGCGCCAAATCATGACTGATCGAGTAGAGGATCAACTGCAGGCGCCGCAGGGCGATTTTGGCGCCAGGCCGGTCATTATTTCTCCTATCGAAGGGGAAGTCAGAGGCGTGGTGGTTGGCGTATCCGGTTTTTCATTGGAGCCGTCTTTGACCATCGATGTTTTTGAAATACTGGCCGACGGCTCGCGGCGGCTCTGCGGAACAGCGTTTCCCATTGCTTTGCTCTGGAGTGCCGTCTGTACGTTTTTCGGATCAGGTAAAAAAACAGTTGTCGCCCAGTATCGATCTAAAAAAATCGACAGCATTGCCGCGCAGTTCGAGTTTATTTACGAACTGCCCGATCCAGTCGGAGTGCCGAAACCGACCTTTGAAAGTCCGGCAGCGGGCGAGTTTGTGGAGCAGCAATTTATCCTCAGCGGCAAAGGAGAGTTGCTTGCCGGGTTACGGACCTACCGGGACTTCGGTGATTTCCCCCTGGGATATTCGGTAGTCGGTTACATCGGTAGTGAGCCAGGCCCGGACCCGAAGGCTTGGCGCATGGAGCTCAATCTGCAGCCCGGACCTTTTTCGATTACGGCGACACAGACATTGCTCGGGAAGGCATCGCCGCGATCTGAGGCCTTGCTGCTCAAAATCCGTCCCTCCGCTTTGACGTCCGTCAGCGTTACCTACCCGACCCTTACCAGCGCCCGGTTCTCAGGTGAAGGATTTCCCGACGCCACCGTCGAGATCATGATCATGAAAGGCCCGGAAGGAGCAACGCCACCCCCCAGTGTGAGCGTGGTGACAGGGCAGTGGAGCACGGTCTCTCAGAACTGGCCCATCGGCGACTACGATCTGAAGGTCGTGCAGAAGGTTTCCGATAACGCCGGCGGCTGGATTCCCTCGCAGGAATACCTGTTCAAGACCTCATCAAAGCTTCCACCGCCCTCTGCAGTGAGATACACCAACGACCTCTACACTCCGACATTCATCGGCGAAGGAATTGCAGGGGCATCTGTCGAGGTCACCGACAAGGCGACCGGCGCTGCGCTCGCTCCATCGACGCAGGTCACCACTCAGGGTTGGTCGACCCGTGCCTTCGAGGCGTGGGCACCGGGTTCGACCCGCACCGCTCGTGTGGTGCAGAAGCTCGGTGCGGCGGTGTCGGACGCTGTTGAGCTGGTCATCAATATCGACCGTTTCCCACCGCCGACCGAGCTGGCTTTTACCGTTGTCGACTACAAGCCGCGTATCACTGGCAGAGGGATAGCCGGCGCCACCGTGCAAGTGACGGACAAGCAGAGCGGCGCCGCCATTGCACCACCCGCGCCCGTGACGGGCCAGGGCTGGACGGCAGAGGCATCGACACCCTGGCAGCCGAATACCACCAGAATCGTCCTGGTGGTGCAGTCCAAAGACGCTTTCGCCTCCGATCCGGTGGAAATGACCATCACCGTGCCGCTGCTGGCACCCATCATCACTGCCGTCGAAGACGATGGACTCTCGCCGAAAATCTCCGGCACCTGCTGGCCCGGCGCGACACTGAGCCTGAAGTACAGCGACAGTGCGACCGAGCACAAACCTGATGGAAGCAGTGGCACATGGACCTTCAAGCGCGACGCCGGGTTTGCTCCGGACGAGCAGCACACCGTGACGGTGATCCAGACCGTCGCCGGGCGTCCGTCGCCGCCAGCCTCGCAAACGTTCTCGGTCAGCCCGGAGAAACCGGTTATCACCGCGCCGGAGGAAAACGCAGACACCCACTACGACATGACCGTGCACGGCATCAACGGCTATAACGGTGCCACATTGCAACTGCGGGACGCGCAATTCGGCTGGAGTCTGGGTGAGCCGAAACGGCTGACCGCTCATGGCGACTGGTTCATCGAGCTGAAAAAACTCGAGTTCCGCAAATACCAGATCGATGCCGTGCAAACCATCGCCGGCAGACCCTCTCTGCCCAGCGCTGTGCGCAGTTTTTATGTGGTGCTGGTGCCGCCGGTCATCACGGTGCCGGAGGAGCATCAATCGCTTGCGCGCACCTCGACGCTTCGTGGCACCGGCGAACCTCTTGGGCAGGTGACGATCTGGCGTGAAAGTCCGAGCGAAATCCTGCGCGAGAAAGTCTCGATAGACGCCAAGGGTGATTGGTTTGCCGACGTAACGTTGCCGGTCGGCAACTACAAGGTGAAGGCCCGGCAATTCTTTGACAATCATGAGTCGAAGGAAAGCCTTGTGCGCAGTTTCAAGGTGGTGCCTGCCGCGCCGGTTATCGAAAGCCCCGGGCGAGGTGTGCACGTCGGTCGTCGGGTTGTTGTGTCCGGCTTCGGCGTTTGGGGCGACCTGGTTCAGGTGACGCTGACGGGCAGCAAGGGGGCGGTGCGCGCAAGCACTCCGGTGCTCGAGGATCGTACCTGGTCGCTGACGCTTGAAACGGGGCAGTCCGGCGGCTCCGCGCAGTTGGTGGCGGTGTCCTCGTGTGATGGCTTCGAGTCTGCCCCCTCGGCTGCACATCCAGTGGAGCTCGGCACTTACCTGCCCGAGATTGATGAGCCGGCGCCGGGACGCTGGGTCGAAAATCCGCTGCGCTTCGTCGGTAAGGGGCGCACGGGCGTGGGGCGCGTAGTGCTCTGGTTCAACCCTGAAATATCTCTTAGCGCAAACATTGCCGTCAGCTCCGGATTTTGGAGCGCCCAGGCGACGCACCCCTTGCACCCTGGCGGCCACTGGTGCCGATTCCAGCAGACCATCACCGACGCTGCAGATGGTTCGGCCAAGTCCGACTGGGTTGAAAGCGAGCGTTTCGAGGTGATTTCGATTCCACCGGGAGCAAGACCATGACCGAGCCTGTGATCCGTCCAGTGCAGCAGTTGCTGAGGCAAGTGTTCAGTGATGAACAGCGCGAAACCTATACCGATTTTTGCAATTACCTCGAAAACGGCGGTTCGATTTTTCCGCTGGTCGAACAAGGCGTTCAGGGGCTGGTCAGCCATTACCGGATGAAACCCGACGACGCGCGGGCCTTTTTACGCAGGGCCAACAGTCTGGCGGTGTTTGTCCGGCGCCAGTTCATTGAACATTCGTTGCGCGGTCCGCAGGCCCGGGTCACGCGTCCCGACAGCGGTCTGTTGTCGATGGTCGCGGGGCCGAGCTACGAGAGTTTGTTCTCGACCAATTTCGATGGGTTGTGCCCACCGCAGGCCCTGGAGTCAATCGCATCTCCGGTGGCTTACCTGATCGAGTTGTTGCGCTGGATCGAGGAGAAAATCCACGTCATTGGCGGCGAGGAAAAACTCGATTTGCATGTGCGCCGTCAGGACCTGAAAAGGCTGTTGGTCGACTTCAATGCCGTGCATCAGGCAGTGTCGGCGCTGGACATCATCGTCCCGGTGCTCGAAACGTTTATCGAAGAAAACGATAGTGAGCAAGACCTCGAAGAGGCATTGATCCAGACCCGTTACCCCAACGGCCTGCCGTACTACCAGCATTGGGTCACGCTTGATTTTGTCGCCCGTGAACATGGCCTGTCGGTGGGCAATATCGCTCACATGGTGGATCTGGCCTATCCCTATTTCCTGCAGCCCGAGGCATGGGACAACGATGCCGGGCGCGCCTTTACCCATGCGTCGCGGCTGGGGCCTTATCAGCGTGAATTGCTGACGGAGGTTCCGATAGAACCTGACGATACAGACGCAAGGGATGCCTACTACGAACGCAACTTTGGAACGCCTGGGACCGATTGGCTAAATCTCAATCAGGTGAAATTCTTTGGCGAGCGAACGGGGCTGGACACCCGGGAGATCGAGGCGTTGCTGTCGATTCGCGAATTCGCCCCGACGCGTTCGGCCAACGTCAGCGTGTATGACAGCGAGCAACCGGACGCTGACGAGAGCCAGCGATCCGGCTCGGTCTATCTAAACGCCGCGACCATCCCGGCCCTGAGCATTGATTACAGGGAGGTTGGCAAAGAGTTCCTGCACCGTTTTACGCAAGCCCCGGAAATTATTGACCGCTACGAACGAATGAATCGCAAGTTGCGCCTGGATCGGTGGCTGGAGTTACCGAGCGAGCAGGTGGATGCGTTGTTGACGGCGGCGATCAGGGCAGAGGCCCGTCACGCAATACCGGAAGATCCGTGGTGGATTTCCACCCATCAGGTGCATGCGCTGGGCCTGTTTCAGTCACTGCGTGAACGCTATGGCTGTTCGGCAGAGGATTTCGCGGCATTTATCGATGAAATCTCGATTTACGGTCGTGCCAATGTGTTGTCACTGTTTGATCGCACTTTCAACAGCCAGGGCAATTATCGCCAGCCCCTGCTGCTGGACGGCGCAACGTTTGCGACGCTGCCGGTGCAGGGTGTCGCGGAGCTGACGATCAGCCAGTTGTGCAGCGGATTGGGCATCGATCTGCAGACTTATGCTTACCTTGCGGTCGCAATCGAACGGGCGCACGGGTTCAGCGGCACGCTTGAGCGCACCACGGCAGTCATATCGAGTTTCTACCGGTTGGTGAAGTTGCCACGGCTGCTGGGGATTACCCCGGTCGAAGGCGTGCTGATGCTGACGCTGTTGGGCGGCGAGAGCTGGGTTCACGGCCTGGCAGGCTTGCCGCAGGTACACGCACGGCTCAATAGCGAAACCACACCGGACGTGCTGAATCTGATTTACGCCCTGCACTCCTGCGTGTCCTGGTGCAAGGATCGCGAGATTCCCGTGCTGTGGATGCTGCAGCAAGTGGCACCGCTGCAGGCCCTGGCGGTTGCCACGCAGGCTGAGCAGCAATTGTTCGAGCAGATCCGCAACCTGCTGCCTGCCGCGCTGTTCAACAATGCCGGGCTATCGATGGCTGGCGTTCCCTCACTGGAAGGGCTGGACTGGCTGCGGTTGTTGACCGAACTGGTCGACCCGACGGGTCTGGTCATCGACCTGCAGTTACCCGAGACCGACTACCTGAGCCGTGCCCGGGTAAGGTTCGACCAGGCAATCAGGGAAGGGCTGGGCGAGAACGACGCCAGTGTGCGGGGCGTTCTTGTCGAGCGCATGCTCGGCGTGCTGTTGCAGGCGCGGGAGGCGCAGGTCTCGGTCGCCCGGGAGTGTCTGGCGGTGTACACCGGCCTTGATACCGAACGCGGGTTGCTCATGCTGACCTGGGCGCAGTCCACGGTTTATCAGTTGTTGTCGCAGGTCAGTGCGCGTGCCGATCGTGATGCAACTGAGACACCCAGTCCCGCTGCACGCGCCGCAGAGCAACCCGACCCGCTGCTGAACTTGCTGGCTGATGTGCGGCGTCGCAGTGCTGTGGCGAGCAAGCTGGAACTGTCTGCGGTGTTGCTCGAAGACTTTCTGCGATATGGCCACAAGGCCTGGATGGCTCAGGACGATCGGCACCTGCTGTCGATCCGCACCCTGTATTACCTGAGCGCGCTGGGACGGGCCTTCGCGTTGAGCGAGCAACCGGCCGGCAAACTGCTCGACTATCTGCGTCAGGTCAACGCATTGCCCACGCCCCTGTCATCCCATGCGCTGCGGCTGGCACAGGACGCGGCAGCGTTGCGGCTGGCGGCGTTTTTCGACTGGAGCGTGCAAGAAGTGCGTGAGTGCGTCAGCCGCATCGACCCTGCGCTGAAGATCCTCAAGACTCTGCCCCAGCTCGATTTGCTGATGCGCATCCGCGTGTTGGCCCGGCACAGCGGCATGGACGCCCTGACGATTTTTCTCGTGGGAAATCTGCCGGAGGACGTTGACAAGGCCGCTTATCGAACCGCCGCCGAGCGCGCGCTGCTCAGCCTTTCAGATACCCGCGAGGCGGTGGTTACCTTCGCTGATGAGGTGACGCAACCGCTGGTCACCATGACCTGTGTTGTGGACAAGACCGAGGTGGTGGCCGGTAAACCCGGCGAGAAAGTCCTGTTGACCGTGACCCTCAAGGACGCCGACGACCAGCCATTAAGTGGCGTCAATGTGTACTGGCAAGTGAGCCTCGGCACGATTGAGGCCAAGGCCACTGAATTCGATGGAACGGTGACGGTCGAGTATCTGCCGGGCAAGGTCATGGGGCAGGAAACGCCACTGTTCTGGCTTGACCTGATCGACGCGCAACAGGCCCCGACCATCCATATCTCCGATGACGCGGTGACGCTGTCCTTCCCTGGACCATTAACTGCCCAAGTGCCGCTGCAGCCGGTTCCGGCGGGGCAGGAAGTCGAGCTGTACGCCACGCTGCGCGACGTCTATCAAAACCCCGGGCGCAACCGACTCGTGCGCTGGTTTGCCGAACCCGTGAGTGGCAGCAGCGGCTCGCCGGTGATTCGTCCCGAGCAGAATCATGCCGACTTCGAGGGGGTTACACGGGTGTACGTTTCGATTCCGTCGGGCGGCGAGTTCATTTTCAGCGTGCGTTGCGATGCCAATGACAGCGAAACATTTTTTGACCCTATCACCTTCACCGAAGCACTGACTCACCAATGACCGTGTTGGTTGACGCAGCGTTCACCTCAGGATGCAGGACAAGACCATGACTCAACGCAATCTGGCTCCATTGTTGGAAAAACGCCGCGCAGCACTGGTCGATTACTGCATCGGTCAGGCTGCCAGGACCCACTACTCCTTCGTGAAAACGCCGCAGGATCTGTTCGAGCTGTTGCGCATGGACCCGCTGGACAACTATCCGGTGCAAAGTTCGTGGGTCGCCGAGGCGACCAGTTGCGCGCAGCAATTCATTCATGCGGCCTATCGCAAGCTTGAGCCGGGTTACAAAAACACTGTTTTCCCGACAGAGCATCTGAAACTCTGGGAGCTCTACAGCAATTACCCCGACTGGGCGGCGCTGGCGTTGATCGCGGTCTATCCAGAAAACTTCATCAACCCCTTTGTGCGGCAGCGCAAGACCCGTCTGTTCAAGGCACTGGAAAATGACTTGAATCAAACGCGGCTGAATGGCGACTCGGTGCAGCGTGCGTTGCAGCAATACCTCAAGGCATTCGAGCAGACCTGCAACCTGGATGTCATCAGCGCCTGTCTGGACGGCGATTCGGCAAGCCGAGCCACTTACTATTTTGTCGGCCGGCAGCGGGTGCAGCCGTTTCAGTATTTCTGGCGCAAGGCCGATATCGAGCTCACCGCTTCCGGCAATCCGGTCAACCCGGCGGCATGGAGTGAATGGCAACCTGTCGACATTCCGGTGGGGAATAGGGTTCTGGATATGCGGCCGCTGTTTTGGGGCGGGCGTTTGTGTCTGGTGTGGGCTGAGTGGCGCGACCCGGTGGGTATCAAGGGGAGCGAGGGCTATTTGGCCCCCAGACTGGATATCAATCTGGCGTTCATGAGCCAGAACGCAGAATGGTCGGCACCGCTGAGCTTGTATAGCGCTGATCAGGACAGCGACAACAGCGCGGGTGCCCGGTTGCTCGCGACGACGTTGGCCGATGACCTCATTCACCCCAAGGGACGGCTGGGTGTATTGCTTATCAGCCCGGCGGGTCTGAGGGTGAGCACCACCCGTGATGTGTTCTTCCGTCCGTTGGCCGAGGACGACGGCAGCTGGCTCGATCACCTGGCCACTCATCGCTTCACCGATATCCTGACCTTGCAACATCCACTGACGCCGAAAAATCAACCGGTGGTCGCGATCAAGAGTGAGACCTCGGGAGACTTGACGGCTTATTACGGGCTGCAGGCGGTGTTTTCGGAGGTAGGAACAGACGACTTTCTGTGGGTTAGAGGCCTGTGCCGGGCGCGGTCTCCGGTTGGAGGTGCGAAGGTCGATTTTACCTTGAAGCTGAACAATCCGGCCGGAGATGACCCAAAAGAAACCAAGAGCCCGCAGTTCGTCGCGGGTGGTTGGGCTACTGACTGGATGAAACTGCAACGCGTGAAAGGCGGATTTACCGGGCTGGCCGAATTTACCTTGAGCGGCACGGGCCAAGGCAGCAAGACCTTTACAGTCTCGCTGCTCAATATCCCCCGTTTTGTACCGCCGACGCTGGAAAAAAACGCGCTGGATGCGGCGCAATTCATCGGTTTCAGGCAGCCCGACATGTTGCAGCGCGCGCGCTTGAACTCGCTGTTCGGTCCGGTGCTGGTGCAACTGAGCAATATTTCCGTGGATGCCGTACTCGACTGGGAGACCCAGTTCCTGACGGAACCGCCTCCAGCCGCGGGCCCGATCGCTGAGCCGAACGGGGCGTTCGACGGGGCCAACGGTCTGTATTTCTGGGAGCTGTTTTTCCATCTGCCACATCTGGTGGCGGCCCGTCTGCGGGCCGAGGATCGCTACCTGGAAGCGCAGAACTGGATGCATTACGTGTTCGATCCGCAAGATTCGCGAGACCCGGAAAAACCAGGGAATGCGCCACCGAGGCCTGAATACTGGCGTTGCCGGCCTTTGGCCGGTGTGGGGAATGTGGGCGTCGAAGCCTTGCTGCCCACCGATCCGGATGCGATTGCCTATGCCGCACCCCAGCACTACCAGATTCTGGTGTTCACCGAGTACGTGAAGAACCTGGTCGCGTGGGGCGACTGGTACTACCGCCAGCTCACCCGCGATGCGCTGGTGGCGGCAAAACTGTGTTACGTGCAGGCGCAGTTTCTGATGGGCAAGCCGCCTTCCGCCCGGGCAGTCACCCGCTGGCAAGCGCAGACGGTAGGTGCCCTGTTGAGCCAGAGCGCGAGCCGCCCGGCGCTCGAGCAGTTCGAGCAGGAACTGCTGTTTTCCCTGGCTGACATTCCTCCGTCCGCCGAAGCGGCACCGTTGATGGGCCTGCTGGCGAACGAGTCGTTCAAACTGCCGATCAATGAGCAGTTGCTTGAGCTGTTCGACTTGCCGGGGCAGCGCCTGAACAACTTGCGCAACAACCTGACCCTGGACGGTAAACCACTGGACGTTCCGCTGTTCAGCCCGCCCACCGATCCCAATCAATTGTTGCGCGATCTGGCCGCTGGCGGAGTCGGCATGCCGCGGCCGATGGGCGGACGTCTGGTGGTGGGCGCCTTTCGCTGGCGCGTCAGCTACGAGGCGGCGCTGCGCGCCGTGCAGACACTGCAGGAGTACGGCAGCCAGGTATTGCGTCTGCTGGAACAGCGCGACCGGGCGGAACAGGAAGAACTGCAGCAAGAGCACCTCAAGGAGCTGGGCGACTACGCCCGCGCGGTTCAAGAGCAATCCATTGCCCAGCTTGAAGCCAGCCTCACGGCCCTCGGCCAGAGTCAGGCCATGGCCCAGCAACGGGCCGATCGATACAAAGCCTGGTACGACGAACACATCAGCGATGCCGAATATCAGATCATGGACAAACTGGCGATGGTCAAAGGGATCAACACCGGGCTGCACGCGATCAAGACTGTAGGCGCTGGAGTGGCAGCTGCGCCGAACATTGCCGGCACGGCCGTCGGTGGACATCGTTTGGAAAAAATTTCGGATGCCGTGGTCTTTGGTCTGGAAATCGGCGCGATGCTGTTGCAGATCGACGCCGATAAACAAGCCATCACCGAAAGCTACCGCCTGCGCCGCAGAGAGTGGGAGTTGCAACGCGATCAGGCACTGGCCGAAGTCGGGGCGATCGCCGAGCAGATCACTGCGCAGACATTTGCCCTCGATGCCGCCAGAACGAGTCTGGAGCAAACCCTGCGGGCCAACAGTCAGGCGCTGGCGCTCTACAACTACCTGAAAAAACGCGCGACCAATGCAGAATTGTTCGGCTGGCTGCTGGGCCAGCTCAAGGCCCTGCACTATCAGGCTTACGATGCGGTGGTCAGTCTGTGCCTGAGTGCCCGGTCGTCGTTGAGTGCTGAAACCGGCGATTACGAAACCGCTGAGGCGTTGCCGCAAGTCTGGCTGGATAACCGTCACGGACTGACCGCCGGTGAACACTTGCGTGAGTACCTGCTGCGCATGGATCGCCTGTACCTGCAAAGCCATGAGCGCCGTCTGGAACGTGTCAAGACCATTTCGTTGCGACGGCTGTTCGATGACCAGATTGATCCGCAGACGGGATTCTCCGACTGGTCCCAGGCACGGGACGAGTTGATCGACAAGGGCGTGCTGGAGTTCCAGCTGACGCAATTGTCATTCGATCGCGATCACCCGGGCGAGTATTGCCGGCTGCTCAATCTGGTTGAGGTCGACCTGCCCGTACTGCTCGGACCTTATCAGGATGTACAGGCGACGCTGCTGCAGGTCGGCAGCATGACCGCTACCCAGGCCTCGGCGCGCTCGGTCGAGTACCTGCATCAGCCGGCGGGCAAGGTGGCGCCGGTCGAGGTGCTGTTCAATCTGCGCAGTGGCCAGCAGATCGGTTTATCCGTGGGGATCGCCGACACCGGCATGAACGCCGGCAAACCGGATGAAGGCTTGCTCAACCCGTTCGAGAACACCGGCGCGATCTCGCGCTGGCAATTGCACTTTCCCTGGCCCCAGAGCGAGCGGCAGGCGCCGATGCTCAAATCACTCACCGACATCATTCTGCGCGTCCGGTACACGGCCAAGGCCGGTGAGCCGACGTTTACCCTCGCCGTCAAAGACCTGGTCACCCGGGCGATCACGTCCCGCCAGTCAGGCAATATCAAAGGAGCAGGCCATCATGGTTGAACCCGTCATTCAGGCTAATGACAGTCTGGTGCTCAATGGTGATTTCCGTGAGGCCTTGAGCCATTGGGAAAAGGGGCCGGTTAACAGCCGCTGGGTTACGGTCGTGGGCGAGCCGTACGAAGGCATACAGATCAGGATGCTTTCAGTAGCAAACCTTGCCTCTGCCTTTCAGGACATGACCGTACCTGTAACGCCGAGCGCCGGAGCCAGGTATGTGCTGAGTTTCCTCTATGAAACGCGGCATACCGAAGCGGGCCGCATGATATTCACTGATGACAGTGGAACCACCCTTAGAGAAATCCCGTTGCCGCCCGGCAGCCCTCGTAACCTTGAAGAGGACCAGGCACGGATCACTCGCGGGTTGCCGCTGGAATTCAGACCGCTCAAGTACAACGCCGAGCTCGATCTGCCGTTGCAGCGCCAGGACAAGATTCGCGTCACAGTGGTCGCTCCGGGTAATGATCCCGAGGACTATAACTCTCAGGTTTTGATCACTCGGATTCGCCTGGACTTGCAACTTGAGCCCGCGCGAATGCAGACGGTGAAGGTAGACGCGGAGCAATCGTCATCCGGCAAGCTGGTTCACCTCTGCCTGGGCGCGGACGGGAGCTTCCAGCACCAGCTTGCGTTTGTACCCGACCCCGACAGCCCCTGGCTGCACACCAAAGCTGCATTGGTGAGCGATGACAATCCACAAGGCGCGGTTATCGCAACGCCTGACTGGGGCGTCGATCAACCGCTGGACTCACCGTGGATGTTGCAGTGCCCGCTGATCGGTGCTCAGGATCCTTACCTGTTCACGGTGCAACTGGTGAACCAGTACACCGCCGAGCCGTATTCGATGCAGGTCTCGCTGGGGCATCACCGGCTGGTGTTTCGCGAGGTACTGGAGGCTGCGTATTTCCCGGTGCTGGAGTTGGAGCAATCGGTGCGTCTGGGGGTGCGAGTGGCCTCCTGGTACACCGGTCAGTTTCTGGCCGGGTGCACGGTGACCTGGACCACCGAAGGGCTGGGGCTGCTGAGCACGACACCGACCGACGCCGAGGGCTGGGCATATTTCGATTACTTGCCCAATGCTGCAGGCGACAGGGTTATCCAGGCCTCGGTGGCGAGCCCTTACTACGCCAGCGGGGTCGAGACCACGACGCTGGACGTTCGTGTGCTGGCGACCGATCCATGGAAGGACGTACTGGCGGTGGTAGAAAGCAACGCCTTGCCCTGGGCGCAGAAGACCGGTTACCCCAATCGTGGCTCGACCTATCAACTGAGCGTGCGGGTGCCTGAAGTGTTACGCGGCTCCACGATGGCACTGCATTGGGACGGCGACAGCGCCGCACAGTTGGGCGTGCAACTGCGCCCGGAGCTGGAAGCCTCGATACCTGTAGGCACAACAGACCTGAACTGGGAGTTGATCTGCCAGGACAAACTCGACGGTCGCTTCCACTTGCAGTTGCTGTGTTCGAAGCTGCTGTTGCCCTCCAGCAGAAAACCGATGTCACTGGCACGCAATCTGGTGCGTATTGGCGACGTTCAGGAGGCCAACAAGTTTCCCGTGGTGGACGAAGGCGAGAGCGTGCTGTTGCGTGTGCAAGTGGTGCATATGATCGCCAGCGGCGAAGGCGATCCGGTCAACAATGCGCAGGTGGACTGGCAGACACCCGAAGGTATGATCGCCACCCGATCGGGGATCGGCGGCTGGGCCAGCGTACTTTATCAACCGAGCCGCGCCGGTGAGCTGGTGGTGACCGCTAGCGTGCGGGCGCATGACGAAGCGGTGCCGGTGGAGCGACCGTTTGCAGTGAAGGCGCTGCAGAGCAGCCCCTGGAAAGGCAAGATCAAGATCCTGTTCGACGGCAATGAGGTTGACTTGGCCGAATTGGGCTTGCTGTGCTGGCGCGGTGAGCCGCACACCTTGCGGATAGAAATCACGCCCGGCAGTCCGCTGAATGGAGAGATGGTCACGCTGCAATGGCGTGGTGAGCCGCCGGGGATCGGCTTGACCGTCTCGGATATCGACACGCCGTTGAGGCTTGGGCCATTGGGGCTGGAATGGCGCTTCAGTTCGCAGATCGCGTCGAGTACCAGCAGCCTGTTCAGTCTGGCCTTGAGCACTCCGGTGCTTGCTTCGCCCCGGGAATTGTTTGGTCGGTTGATTTCCACGCAACTGACGGATGAATTGACGCTGATGCTGGATCAAGTGACCGCCACTGCCGCGAGTCAGACTCTGTTCCCGTGCATTGGCGCCAGGCACAACTTGCGCTATCTGCCCAAGGCCTTGAGCCCGCTGGTGGGTTTGCAGGCAACGCTGGTGTGGCAAGGCACGCCGGCTGATGATCTGGAAGCGAGCATTGAACCGCCCCTCGATCAAGCTCAAAAAATCAGTGACGGTGGTGTTGGCTGGAGTCTGGATTTCACCTCGAGCAAGGTCTCCGGCGCCTTTAGTGTCGGGCTTTTCTTGTCTGCCCTGGATCGCTCCATGAGCACCCATCCGATGCAGCTCGCTCACAACAAGCTGCGAATCGCAGACTGGCGTGAGTCAGCGGTTGACCCCGTCATCGGCAAGGATAAAGCCTGGAGCTGGGTCAGGGTGGTTTCGGCATTCACCGGGCAAGCGGTGGCGCAGGTGGCGGTGCAGTGGAAGTCCGCTGACAGTTCAGACAGCGTCGTCAGCGATGCACTGGGTTGGTCCGGGTTTGGCCTGGTGCCGAGCAGTCCCGGTCAGCAGAACGTCGTGGCCATTGTGCACAGCCCGTTCGATGGATACGAAGAGCAGCGTGCCCTGTCCTTTACGGCGCTTGCCCGTGACCCTTGGGAAGAGGTGCGGGTGCGTTTCGATGGGCATGATGAACATCCATGGGGCCGTCACACCTACTTTCCGCGACGCAATGGCTCACATGCCATCGAAGTGCTGCTCCCGGAGGGCAGCCCGTTGCTCGACCAGGAACTGACCCTGGGCTTGACCGGCACCGGCCCTGCGGAACTGGGGCTGAGTTTCGAACCTGCGCTCGGCGCATCGCGCCGGCCCTCGGCAATCGGTTTGCGTTATTTCCTGCGTTGCGCCGACCTGAAGGACGGCGGCTTCGCTCTGCGCCTGGGAGCGGAGCGCCTTGCCAGCTTGTCACCGGCCAACGCGATGTCGCTGGGGGAGGGTGTGCAGGTATTGAAATTTGCTGCCAATAGCAGCCTCCAGCATGTGCTGGAGTGGGGGCAGGAACTGGTCGAGCAGGTCACCGTGGTTTCGTCCATCACCGGTAAGGGCATCTCGGGGGTGGTCGTCACTTGGCGCAACAACGACTTGGGTACAGTTACCAGCCAGACCGACTTTTATGGTGTGGCCCGTGTACGGTTCAAACCCCAGACCCCGGGTGCGGCGGTGGTCACGGCTACGTTGGAGGGCGCCGCGTATCTGGAGTCAGTCGAGTTGCCGTTTACCTTGCAAGAGCCTCGGGAAATTATTGAACTGATCATGATTCGCTCTGCCAATTATCCGGGCGCAGAAGTGGAAGCCCAAGTGACGGTCGTGTCGGCAATTGACCGGCACCCGCTTGGCGGCGTCGAAGTCATGTGGGACCTTGATGCTGTGGCACTTCCATCGGCGGTTACCGATGCAATGGGCAAGGCGACTGTGCGGTTCGACCTCGCCAGGTCAGGCGAGCTGATTTTGTCCGCTGTGGTACGCGGTGGCTTGGGTGGATGGGACAGCGCGTTGCTCGCGTTGGATGTCGAGATCGGGCCGGTCATTGACAGATTTGCAGTTGGTCCGGCAGTGGTTTATCCCAATGAATATGTTTCAGGCCAAGTGACAATTGTCAGTTCGAGCGACGGTCAAGGTTGGGGCGGGTTGACCGTCGATTGGAATGTCAACGGCGAAATCAGATCGACTGTTACCAGCCCTGCGGGTGTGGCCACTTTGAATAACATACGTGTGCATGAATCGGGATTATTCCCTGTAACGTGCTCGGTCGCCGGTTATCCGCCATCAAGCTCGGTCAATATCGAAGTCGTAGGGCCAGAAGCACCGCGAATCAGCAATTTCGTGAGACCCCGGCCAGATCTTTTTGAAGTGTTCATCACTGATGGCCGGCAGGTGCCGCTTGAGCGAAAAACCGTTTTCTGGCGCCTCGACGATACTGCATACGAACCGACAATCACCGGGCCGGATGGCAAAACCATAAAAGTGTTCAATTTTGTCAGCGGTCGCAGAGTTTATGTGGGGATCGAAATTGGTATGAGCAGTCGACTTTACGAAAGGGGCATCGACCTCTAAGCCGACAGAGTGCGATGTACGGATTGTTACATGACCCCAGCGCGCTTCCAGTTGAGGTAGCGGTTAACCAGCCCTGTGCTCAATTCGTCAGGGCGCACATCCAGCACCTGAACTGCATGAGCATTCAACTGCTCATGCAGCTCGGCCCGGGCATTGAGGTAATCCACCGTACCGCAATAGGTCAGTGCTTCGGGGAGTGTTTGTACCGGGGCATTGCGCACGCGGTCGAGGGCTTCCTCGCGCAGGCTGACCACCAGTACTTGATGTTGCTGGCTCAGACGTTTGACGCTGGCGAGCAGGTCTTCGCTGTCCTCGTCACGCAAGTTGGTCAGCAGCACGATCAGCGCCCGGCGTTTCTGCCGGGCCAACAGTTGGCTGGTCGCGGTCGAATAGTCGGCAGGACGCTGACTGCTGTCCAGATCATAAACGGCGTTGAGCAGGACATTGAGCTGACTGGAACCCTTGATCGGCGCGAGAAAACGCGGTTGCGCGACGGCGAATGTGCTCAGCCCCACGGCATCGCCTTGACGCAGCGCGACATGGCTCAGCAGCAGACACGCATTCAGCGCATGGTCGAAATGCGACAGCTCGCCATCCTGGCTGCGCATTTGCCGCCCGCAATCGAGCATGAACATGATCTGTTGATCA
>Ga0105244_10001738_pt1 | contig 17146 bp, 5 predicted proteins | sample KBSM44metaG_FD_80423 | JGI IMG/M metagenome (GOLD analysis project Ga0105244, IMG submission 80423) | Miscanthus rhizosphere microbial communities from Kellogg Biological Station, Michigan, USA - KBS M4-4 metaG | ecosystem: Host-associated > Plants > Roots > Rhizosphere > Soil | place: Michigan... | reverse complement strand
GATGGCCAGCGCCGCTGAACCTTCGCCGGCCCAGCTGCGTCTGGGCCTGCGGCCGGCGCTGGGCGGTGTCACCATCGAGGTGTTGAAACGCCGCGGCCCTCAGGCCGACCACCCTTTGTTTATCGGGCTGCCCGACATGCCCGTCGGCCGCCATCCACTGCATCATGAAAACAACCCTGCTGTTCAACCTGTACCTGCCGCTGCTACCGCTCGAAGCGCTGCGCCCCTGCTGGTCTGAGCCGGGTCCCTACGCGGTGATGGATCAGGGCCAGGTGCTGGTCGCCTCTGCTCCGGCCTATGAGGCCGGCGTACGAACCGGGATGCGCGCTGGCGGCGTGGTTACCATCGCGCCGGAGACGGTCATGCTGGATCGCGATCCCGGCCGTGAAGCGGCCGCCTTGGAAGCGATCGCGTTGGCGCTGCTGCAGTTCACGCCCGAGGTAAGCCAGATCGATGGATTCAGCATGACGATCGACGTCGGCGCCAGCCTGCGCTTGTTCGGCGGCCCGCTCGCCCTGTGCCGGCGCGTGCAGGAGCGCTTGTACGTGCTCGGTTACTCCAACATCCTCGGTGCAGCGCCCACCGCAACGGGTGCATGGTTGCTTTCCCACGATGTCGGCACCCGCCGCCGGCGTCCGCTGCGACGCTGCTTGCGGCATACCACCCTGGCGGCACGCCTCGACCGGCTGGACTGTGCCGTGCTTCCCGCCGCACGGCCTTTCCTCGACTGGTTCCGCGGCATCGGCGCCACCGATCTCGGTGCGGTGCGCCGCCTGCCCCGCGCCGGACTGCAGCGCAGAACAAACAAAACCCTGCTGCTGCACCTCGACCATGCTTACGGCGAACAGTGCGAGCTGCTGCGCTGGATCGCGGTACCTGCGACTTTTTCAGCTGGCATGGAAACCTGGGACCGCATCGAAAACGCGGAACTTCTGATGGCCGGCGCCACCACCCTCATCGTGCAGATGACAGGCTGGCTGACCTACCGCCAGCTGGCGGTACGCGCCTTCACCCTGCACATGGAACACGAGCGCGGGCGAGCCGCCGTGCCGCCCACGCCACTCGAAATCATACTGGCCGAACCAACGTGGAAGGAGCCGCACCTGCTGCGCTTGCTTAAAGAGCGGCTGGCCAAGGTCGAACTGCGCGCCCCCGTGATCGGCCTGCGCCTGATGGCCGGGCAGTTGGAGCCCATGCTGCCGCCAACCGACCAGCTGTTTCCTGAGCCGGGCGGCACCTCCGCCGACTTCAAGCGCTTGCTGGAACTGCTGACTGCCCGCCTCGGGCCAGAATACGTGCTGACGCCAGCCGCCGCCTTCGACCACCGCCCCGAGCAATGCAATGCCTGGGTGCCAGCCACGCAGGCAGGACAGCAGGCGCGCGCTGACGACGCAAAGCTGGAGCGTCCGTGCTGGGTGCTGCCCAAACCCATTCCGCTGCTGATGCGCAGCGAGCGTCCCTTTTACGGCTCGCCGCTCAAGCTGATCCGCGGTCCCGAGCGCCTCGAGGCCGGGTGGTGGGACGACCAGACCATCGCGCGTGATTACTACGTTGCGCAAGGCACCGACGCCACCTGCTACTGGATCTACCTGGAACGGACCGATCGTGCGCGCTGGTACCTGCACGGCCTGTACGCGTAAGCAGCGCTACCGGACCGCCATCGCATCATGAACATGCCCGCATCTCCAATGTCCGCCCCGCCGCTGCTGCCCGCCTATGCGGAGCTGCAATGCGTGAGCCACTATACCTTCCTGCACGGTTCTTCCTCGCCCGAACAGCTGGTAGACCGCGCGGCGGGCCTGGGCTACCACGCGCTGGCCATCGCCGACGAGTGCACCGTGGCCGGCGTAGTCAAGGCCCACCTGGCCGCCAAGGAAGCGAAGCTGAAGCTGCTGATCGGCAGCCAGATGACGGTGACGCCCGAAGATGGCAGCCCGCCCTTCAAGCTGCTGGTGCTGGCGATGAACAAGAACGGCTACGGCAACCTGTGTGAGCTGATCACGCTGGCGCGCCGCCGCGCCGACAAGGGCAGCTACCTGGTGCGGCCGCGCGACATCGCGGCGCCGCCGGCGGACCTGCAGGCGCTGCGCGGCATGCCAGACTGCCAGCTGGTGCTGCTGCCGACCTACGGCGTGGCGCACGATGTTCTGGAGCGCCAGGCCGCCTGGCTGCTGCAGTGCGCGCCAGGCCGCGCGCGCATCTCCCTTGCCCTGCACTTCCGGTCGCGCGACGATGCCCACAAAACCGTGGTGTACACGGTCGCGCGGCAGTACGACCTGCCCGTGGTTGCCACCGGCGACGTGGTGATGCACGTGCGCTCGGCCAAGCCGCTGCAGGACACCATGACGGCCATCCGGCACGGCATCCCCGTCGCCGAATGCGGATACAGGCTTGCGTCCAACGCCGAACAGCACCTGCGCTCACGGCTGCGCCTCGGGAACGTGTACGACCGCGCGGCGCTGGACGAAACGGTGCGGGTGGCCGACCTGTGCACCTTCTCGCTCGACGAACTCCGCTACGAGTACCCGGTCGAAATCGTCCCCGAAGGCATGACGCCCAGCGCCTACCTGCGACAGCAAGCCTACTTGGGCGCGCACTGGCGCTACCCGCAAGGCATACCCGACACGGTGCAGGAGCTGGTGGAGCGCGAACTGGAACTGATCGCGGAGATGCAGTACGAGAGCTACTTCCTGACCGTGTACGACATTGTGCGCTTCGCCCGTGCGAACAAGATCCTGTGCCAAGGCCGCGGCTCGGCCGCCAACAGCGCCGTATGCTACTGCCTTGGGGTCACCGAAGTCGACCCCGCGCGCAGCAACCTGCTGTTCGAACGCTTTATTTCCAAGGAACGCAACGAGCCGCCGGATATCGATATCGATTTCGAGCACCAGCGCCGCGAAGAAGTCATCCAGTACATCTACGCCAAGTACGGCCGCACCCGGGCCGCACTGACGGCCGTGGTGATCAGCTACCGGCCGAAGAGCGTGCTGCGCGACGTCGGCACCGCGCTCGGCATTGATCTATCGATTGTCGACAAGGTCGCCAAGGCGGAACACGGCTGGGGCGGCCGCGCCCAGCTGGCCGAGCGCATGGGCAGCTGCGGCCTCGATCCCGAATCGGACATTGCGCGCAAATGGGCTTACCTGGCCGAGCACATGATGCGCTTTCCGCGTCACATGTCGCAGCACCCCGGCGGCTTTGTGATCTCGCACAGCAAACTCTCGCGCCTGGTCCCGGTGGAAAACGCCAGCATGGAAGACCGCACCATCGTCCAGTGGGACAAGGACGACCTGGACGCCGTCGGCTTGCTGAAGATCGACATCCTCGCGCTGGGGATGCTGAGCGCCATGCGCCGCACCCTGGACCTGATCTCGGAACAGCGTGGCGAACGCTTCGAGCTGCAGGATATTCCGAAAGAAGACCCGGCCACCTATGACATGATCTGCAAGGCCGACACTGTGGGCGTGTTCCAGATCGAGAGCCGCGCTCAAATGTCCATGCTGCCGCGCCTGCAGCCGCGCGCCTTCTACGACCTGGTGATCGAAGTCGCCATCATCCGTCCCGGCCCGATCCAGGGCGGCATGATCCACCCCTACCTGCGCCGGCGCGACGGCACCGAACCGGTCACCTATCCCAGCAAGGACATGGAAGCCGTGCTCTCGCGCACCCTCGGCGTCCCCATCTTCCAGGAACAGGTGATGCAGATCGCCATGGTGGCCGCAGGCTTCACCGCCGGCGAAGCGGACCAGCTGCGCCGTGCCATGGCGGCATGGAAGCGCAAGGGCGGACTGGAGAAGTTCGACGACAAGCTCAAGGCCGGCATGGCCGAGCGCGGCTACAGCGAAGACTTTGCCGCCGCCATCGTGGCCCAGATCCGCGGCTTTTCGGAATACGGCTTCCCCGAGTCGCACGCGGCCAGCTTCGCCCTGCTGGCCTATGCCTCCAGCTGGCTCAAATGCCACGAACCGGCCGCCTTCCTGTGTGCACTGCTCAACAGCCAGCCCATGGGCTTTTACAAACCCTCGCAGCTGGTGCAGGACGCGCGCCGCCACGGCGTTGAAGTGCGCCCGGTCGACATCCACGCCAGCCACTGGGAAGCCAAGCTGGAAGCGTCAGAAGGCCCTCAGGCGGCCGTTCGGCTGGGCTTCAATATCATCCGGGGCATGGAACGCGAGGCCGCCTGGCGTATCGAGGAAGCCCGCGCAGTGCGCCCCTTCACCGACCTGCACGACCTCGGGCTGCGCGCCGCGCTGGACGCCGAGCAGCTCAAGCTGCTGGCCAGCGCCAACGCGCTCGCCCCGCTGAGCGGCAACCGCCGCGAAGCAATGTGGAGCGCGGCCGGCAGCACGGCTGACAAGGACCTCCTGCGCCAGACCCACATCGCTGAAGCTGCGCTGCAGCTGCCCGCGCCGTCCGAAGCAGAGGAACTGGTGGCCGACTACCACCATCTCGGCTTGACCCTCGGCCGCCATCCGCTCGCGCTGCTGCGCCAACGCCTGCGGGCACTGCGCTTCATGCCGGCTGAAATCCTGCACCACTATAGCGATGGCCAGCTGGCGCGCGGCTGCGGCATGGTAACCGTGCGGCAGCGCCCGGACACCGCCAGCGGTGTGGTGTTCATCACCATGGAAGACGAAACGGGAAACGTCAACGTGATCATCTGGCCCAAACTGGTGGAACAGCAGCGCCGCGAAGTAATGGGCGCCCGCCTGCTGGGCGTCTATGGCCAGTGGCAGACCGCGAACAACGTGCACCATCTGGTCGCCAAGCGCCTGGTCGATCTGACGCATATGCTCGGTGAACTGGATACACGCAGCAGGAACTTTCACTGAGCGACCCGTTCATCTCACTGTTACCCACTCAATTATTGATTGCAACTGCAAACTATTGATATCACAGTAGATTTCCGCATCGTTAAAACGGCGTACCATCACAAATACCATCGAGGCTAGAGACCTCAGTAGGGCCGCGACGGTGGGACTCGTATTGATTCGACGTCTAGGGTGAGAATTGGTGCTGCGAGGGAGAGATGTGCCATATGCGACCCTCAAAACGACTCCCAAACTCTAACGGTTGGACACAACTATTTCGTAGCATAATCCCCCTTCCTTCGTACCCGCAGTTTTTGTTCGCTGCATTAAACCCACGCCCCACCAGCCAGAATTTCCTCACCAGTATGATGTTCCGAGTTTTTTAAATAAAGTCACGCATTTCGTCTGACGATATCTTTTAACGCTTGCCCAATGGGCGTGACTGAAGCCGATGCAGCGCCACCAAACTGAACACTGGCGTAGCCCAATTTAAACAGGCCAGCATGGACGAGCCGTCCTTTCCACTCGCTAGAGGTCGATGGTATCTCTGCCCGATTGCCAATAAACATCTGGAGATCTATGTTCGCACTGATATCTATCGCATGCACTATCATCATCAACATTTCTTGCTTGATATCGCCATTCAAATAGGCCGCGTAGACTTTTGCTAGAAGAACCGGTTTTTCCAGATCGGTCACTTTGTCTAACACCATTAGCAACGTTTCCCCCACAGCCCGAGCATGCTCTGGGTCTTCAAAGATTCGCTCGCTAGCTTTTAGGGCTGCGACAGTAGCAACCAATCCTGGTTCAGATAAGAATTTGCCGATCTTTCGCGCCAACAAATGGGACCGGATATCGTCCATCGCCTTCACCGCTTTGAACGCAGAGCCCACCACTGGGATCTCCCTTACGGCATCCGTTGTCGTCATAGCGTCAACAACTAGCTCCCCCATCTCTAGCAAAAACTCGGCAGTAGGTTTATCTTTCACTCGCAGAACTCCGATTCTTCAAATTGGTTGAGAAATGAAAAGTAGGTGGCGCAAACTTGGCATTGCGGCCGCTCAACATGCAAAATCCACCAGTGCTATACGCCAACCCTACGCACGCAAGAATCGTAGTTCAGCTCTCAGGTTGCGCTTCGCGCGAGCAGTTCCCATCACAGGACGCCAGACCGCGATGAGGCAGCAACGACGAATTGCAGATACTTGCAGCTTATTTCACTCGTTTTCAAACCACTTCAGGAAATCCGATCATGCCGGATATCCGGCCACTAGCAAACGTTCGATATCGTATCGCTTGATACAGCACGCCCTCGCCGGCACTACATCGATCTGGCGCGCCCATCCAGCTTGGCAGGAAATCGTCGCATCGTGGGCATTGGAGGGCATTGCCATGACCTACGACGATGACGAGCGCGCTGGCCGCATGATCACAGGCCACTCCAACTATAAGCAAGTGGCGCAAGAGATCCGCGCCAGAAACCAGCAGCTTTGACGCTTGGAATGGGTTTCAGGTCCGAGCCTTGGCTTGGTCCGTTATCCATCCATCAAAAGCTCTTTCGCATCTCGCATCACCAGCAGCCGAGAGAATCTACCCGCTACTAGCTGGTCGCGCACGCCGCTTAGGCTTTGGAAAACATGACAGAATGGAAGCACCTCGCGCCGCATGAAATCGCGTAGTTCAGACAGCTTTGAATCGCTTCCTTCATTAAGAGTACCAGCCTCATCAAGCAAAGAAACAGCTTCAGGAAATAGACCGCTGAGCCTTCCACTAATATGGCACTTATTATCCTTGGGATACTCGGCTTCGCCTAGGCTGCGCAACCAAATTCCAAAGTTAAAGTAGAATTTTTCAGCATAATCCGATTTCTGTAGCCCAATTACAATAATTGCATCATTACTGGAAAGGTACCAAGCAGAGCCTTTTCGGACATAGCCGCCACCCACCAATATTTCATTCACATATTTCTTAAATACCGTCTTTTCCATTATCTTCTATACAGGTCCAGAAGACCTTTCCAAGCCTCACCGGTAACCCTCTCCAATTCATTTACATACCCTTGTAATTGCCTCATGCCGCGTCGAATTCCTGATTCACTATCGGGCTTTAACTCACGCACCGTTCGTTGCTCATAGTTAATTGCATCCGGACGCCGGCCACTGGGCAGTGCCTTGTTGAATTCATACCCAGAGTCACCCATAGTATTTTCGTAATTCTTATGTGCTTCACGACCACGTCGAGCTAGTTCGTTTTCCCCACCTTTGGCTAAGCTTTCAACTTGTTTCTCATGTTTGGCTGCCTCCACCACAACTTCTGCGACCTTCTCGCCTTTTGTCAACAGCTTACCGCCAGGAATCATGCCAAGAACTAAGCCACCTGCTTCCATTGCACGGTTCGTTTCCTCACCGGTTACAAGATCCTTCCCGGTAACGAGCTGTCCGGCTGACTTGGCAGAACCTACCCCTGGTATTACGTCCAGAATAAGCGACCCTGTTCCCTCATCTATGCCGCTACCATGGAAACGCCTGCATTGACCACAGGCCGCAAAGCCACTGTTTGCCGATTTGTCAGCTCGATTACCCGCCGTGGCTTGGCCTGCTGTCGGCTTATTAAACCATACTGTGCCGCACATTCCGACACCATCGCAACCACCTGTGCTATCCCCGTGTGCCCTCCTATCCTCCGCCTGTCGCCTCCGGATTTCATCATTTGCATTAGGATCTTGACTCTCGAAACCTGTCGGATCGGTAAGGTTGGTCGGGTTGTTCAGCACATAGCTATATCGATTATAGCTCTGTCCATTAAATGGGTCCTGAACCAGAGGATCCGCACTCAAGAAACGTCCTACCACAGGATCATAGACGCGACCGTTCATATGGACCAATTCAAGCTGATCCAGCATTTCGTGCCCAGTGTATCCACGCGTATCCTTCTCAACGTCCACTTGTTCTGCCGCTGAGATTCCATCTTGTCCACGGCGCCGGCCCCAAGCGTCATAGGCAAGTCTGGCAACAATTTCACCATTGGCATCGGTAAGTGCCACCACGCTTCCAAGCCGGTCGCGATGCATCCATGTCATATTTCGCGAGGACGCGTCTACGTTTTCTGTATCAAACCCTAAATTACGTGGCCAATAAGTCTTAATACTTGTCCCCTTGGAATTAATGGTAATTTCCTGGGCACCAGCATAAATAACCTTCGAATTATTGGGTTGTCGTTGTATCACTCGTTGATGCTCGGGACCATATATGAAGGACGTGGTTCCTGAAGAATTTGTCAACGTGAACGGCATATCGAAGCTAGACCAAGTATAGCTCCGCCCATTGCCGCGCTCCATATTTCCGTTGGCATCATAGAAGAACGAGTTACCACCAATGCTATCGATAGCGTGTGGAGGTTTTGAACTCTCTCCCGCTTTTGGATACGTGATTACTCCAAGACCGGTCTTAAAGATCATATTTCCAGAAGGATCATAATCAAACTCAGTTACAGTCGAGCCGACGTTGCTTTGCTTCAGGCGGTTCAGATTGTCATAGAGGAATCCTTCCGTGTATCCACCCGCTTTCCAATTCAGCGTTCTAGTGGCTACATTCCCCAATACATCATAGAGATAACCATCCTTCAGCCGCAAGGCACCTCCAAGTGTATCTATTGACGTGCTAGACAATCGATCAGTGTATGGCTCATATTCACTGACTTCAGTCAGTCGGTTACCCAACCATGCTTTAGTGCTGCGCATAGAAGCGTCAGTGGCGCTAAGTTGCCACAGCAATAAGTTATCGTGTGCGATCGATGACAAATAGCCATTTTGATTGTATAGATAGTAATAGTCGCTAGTCTTAGTGGAGTCAGGGCGGCTATAGGATTGCAGCTTAAGCCGCCCCCACGAGTCGTAGTCATTCGTCGTCCGATACAGGCCGCCGTCCAGACGCAACGTCACCGTCTTTTCGCGACCTTTGTCGTCATACACGTAGTAACGACGATAGTCTTTACCATCCGGCAACATCGTATACGCCTCATCAAGCTGCCCAGCCCCGATGCCTTCGGTATTAAACGACCAGTAGCTACGCAAATCCGATTCACGACGACTTACCAATCGATCCAACTGGTCGTACACCATGCGAGTGAACTCACTGGTAACTTTCTGCTTGTTGGAGATCTGACGCCATACGCGCCCCACCGGGTCGACCTTATATGTGATCTCTCCAAGATCAGGATCCTTTAATGCAATCCGGCGCCCCCACAGATCGAACTCGACATCAATTACATTCTTATTCGGATCAATGGTCTGCGAGAGATTGCCAAACGCGTCGTATCCTAGCGTGGTCAAACCGTCCATCGCATCTTTAATAGAGCGGACGTGTCCAAGCACATCGGAAGTGCTTACCCGGACTTGATGCTTAGGATTAGTAGTAGTCATCGTCAATCCGGCATATTCGCTAATCGTCTCCTGTTGATTATTCCTTTCGTCTAGCGTCACGTTTTTAGTTACGCGGTTCAACTCGTCGTAATACAGGCGTACCTTCAAGTAGGGCTCTTGGCCGTCGAAGCGAGGCGCATATACTGTGAATGGCCGACCAAGATCATCGTAATCCTGGTCTTCAAAAATCGGTTGGCCATTGAATCCCCAGCGCTGTACCCGTACGGTCTTGCCAGCATCATCACGATAAGTGACGGTCGGTGCCGCCGTATACTGATCATCATAGAGGTGCTCAACTACTTCCGCCGTCGTGGCGAACGTTGGGCATGCCTCATTACAACGCTGCCGTGAAATGCGTGTCACGTTTTTTGTCGGCTGCAACTCCATAGTGGCGCGACCAAAACCGTCAGCCTCCCAGGTGGTGATCAAGCCGTTGGGAAGCGTCGAGCTACTAAGTGCACCCGAGCCTGGGAAGTAGGTGAATCCAGTCCCTTGACCAACCGCATCCTTCTTTACCAGAGCAAAACGCCCCCGAGCGTCATATTCGATATCACTTACCACACGACTCGCAGCTGGCGTACTTTCAGGATCGGGATCACTCCATTCCTCTGTTATGGTATTAATCAAACCGAATAAATTACGTCCGCGGCCAAAGGTCGTGGTCACCTGATATTGTGGGTTATCCGGCTCCTTGATCTCCTTCCAAACAAGACGGTTGGCAGACAGATACTCGTACCGTACCGTACGAGCCCGCAACGCGACGTCTGTCCCCTCTTGGGTAGTCACAATTTTTTGTGGCAAGCCGATGAACCAGCCGGTATCGTCATTCAGAAAGTCTGTATGCACGGTGCTGATATAGTCCAATCCATTGGCCGATTTCTTTACTTTCTGAGTCGTCACATTGCCCCAGCCGTCTTCATAGAGATAATCAGTTTGGATGCTTGCCAACGGAATATTGAGCAAATCTTTACGCTCCTCTGTTTTCAGTCGAACAGCCGGTCGAACAGTTGCAATACCGCTAGGCTGTGCAAATCTCTGCACATCCACCACAGTAGTAGTCTCAACCAAACGAGCGCCACTTCTTGATGTCTCAACATGGCTCAGCTCCATGCCCACCGATGGGTACGATTGTGAGAAAAGCGACGTGGTAACAATACCACTTTGAGCGTCGGTCACCTCACGTTTTGCGAAGCCTAGACCGCCACGTCCCTCAGCATCTACGCGTAAGCCTTCATATCGGTAGCGATAGGCCATCTGTCCATGCCCATTGCTGCGGCGCAGCTCCTTTACCATCACACCAGGCGTAGCGGCAATTTGTGGATACGCAGGACGCTGCTCTAACCCCGCGACGGAATGGAATCGGCTGTAGACTTCAGCATCGTCGCCGCGGGCGTAAGAAACTGACTCTTGGCGGCCATCGCCATTCGTAACCGTGACGATTTTGTCCTGCGACGCAGGTGCAACAAACTTCACCAGTTTATATGGCAACGGCGGTTGTTCGTACTGCGGGCTTCCATTCGGCGCTTGGCTGTTGAGAATAAATGCAGGCACACCCGAGTCATCGACAAACACGGGAGATGACGGACCAAATATCATTGGGACGTCCACGTTCACGCACGTTGGGCCATTTGCGTTGTAGCGGCAGATCTGGCGGTTCCCTGCAACAGAGAACATTCGGCTAATGCCCGTTCCATCAAAGTCAGCGATTTGCCCCGCACCGGCGAACCAGTCGGAACTCTCCCCGGCCGGATTCAGTGAAGAATCGGCACTACAGGTCACGCCCGTTTCAGTACTCAGACAAACGTTGGAGCGCACAGAGGACGGCGCCTCTGTGTTCGTTACACTAAAGACGAAGTCAGTCAAGCCATCGCCATTCAGATCGCCGACACTGCGCGATGCGGTTACATTGATCTGGCCGTTCTTGGTCTCCAAATCACCGGGGAAAATTGCCTGATATACAGATTGGCACGCCAGGGCTGTCCCCCTATTAAAGCACACGGCTACAGACACGCTAATGTCCGAGCCGCTGCACAAGTAAGGCAACGTAGTGGAGTTGCAAGCATGCTTAGGATCTGCGGCCGGCACAAAATGTTTCCACGCAACAATCATGTCCGAGTTACCTTGCTTACTCAACTCAATCCCGCTCTGCTGGAACGTGACCTTATTATGCAAGCCAGTCATAAACGGCAGCGGTGTTGATTCAATAAGAGTCATCGGTACACATTCCATCTGCTTATCTACCAAGCGGCAGGTGCGGGACTGGTTGGAATCCAGGAATGGGAAAATCACTTGCTGACGTCGATCATGTCGCAGATCGACCATTAGCGGCTCGCCCTGCCCACCGTAGTGGCAGTCAAAATCTAGCTCACCATTTTCCGCTGGAATGTTCATGCAGTATGACCAGTTCCCGGGGGAAGTTTGGTCATACAGCACGAGATCGTCCCGGCCGTCGCCATCTAGGTCTCCTGGCATAATGCGGAGGTTAGCCCGAGGATTTAAACCCGCCGCGCCCATATTCAAGGTTCGAGTAAATTCCGCCTTTCCCGGCAAGCGGATTTGCAAAACATTATCCGCTAGAACATTGCAGCTATTTCCGTAAATGCCACACTTAAACTGGCGATTTGCAAACAACGCAGTTTTCCCGCTTCCATCCAAATCACCTTGATATTGACTAGGCGCAGTTTCACTCGCTGCCATAGGATTCTCAATCGCTACAGCACGCGGTGGTTTGGGCAGTGAAAATTCCGGCGTCGGCAATATTGTCGCGGCAAAATTGCCTGCATCATCCCAAGTGAACTCCGTTTTAGGCAAGCACTCAACCCCTTTACTCACCGGATTTATCGCGCAAGCCGTCATCGTCTTGATCAAGCTGCGCCCACTCACAGCGCTGGCTTCGTAATGAATCGCGTGGTCACGAACCAATTCACCGTTACCACCATCTGCGTCTGTAGCAATATATGTAGAAATATGAGTTAAGAGTTGACGCATGTCATTGCGAACGCCACCGATATACATGATTTGTGCATCGGAACGGGGCTCATATGTGAACCTCACTGAGAGATCAGTCTGTTGGTTGGCCGAGCGATTACCACCATAGCGCACTTGTTTTGCCAAATACTCGCCCGATACAGGATCGGTCGTGTAATCGACTGCCATGTAGTTGCCCATGCGATCTTCTACACTACCAAGCGCCCAAACCAATGGCTTATCGCCTGGCATACCGATGGCAGGAATCATGCTCCCCTGTTCCGTCTCAATTGCCGTACTACCGTAGTAGCTGGTCGTGCCATTTGGGTTCTCAACCTTAAATCCCCCATTGGTCAAACGGGAAATTCGCTTGAGGCTCTCAATCTCGGTACGATACTGTGCATCGGCTGCCCAATAGGCGGTGTCTTGAGCTGCTGCATCGGCACCCGGGTCGGCACCGTTGGAGCGCATCAATCGCTGACCGTCGAGACAGAGACGATCGGCGCTGTTAAAGCTAATACGGCCATTGACGCCATCCACTGCGATGGTTTTCGGGCAACGGTGAATGGTGGACAGACCGTTCAAAGACCATCCAAGCCCCATCACCCCATTCGCCCCATCACTACTGTAATTTAACGATAGCGACGGTGCGAGTCCTCCAGTTCCAGGCGGCACTGCTAACGCCATGCTGTAAATACTGTTGCCGCGGTCTCCAACACCCATGTCGCCTGGAAGGGTACCCGCCATTTCACTACCCAATGTCGGTGGGGCGATCACGACCGGGGTGGGTTTGGCATCGAGTTGCCCCTCTTTTACATTAACTCTGATATATGCTGGAGGGGTACTTCCTGTTTTTACACGATTATTGTCAAGCAAGGTCGCGGTCACACTATATTGCCCGCCCTTCATTGGAGCCCAGGTATATACCCAGTTGGTTCCATCAAACACTGCATCTCCGGAGTCGATGACCGATGCTGCAACTGGGTTGTCAGCGACAACCGCAGCTAACGCCACAGCGCCGCTTGAACGGCTTTTCGGCAGCACAGAGTTCGCCATCCGCGCTTGGTTCTGCACCTCCGGCAGCAATGCCATCTCGAACCTGACAGTCGCACCGATATCAACAGGCTGATCCGTAGAGGTACTCAATACAATAGGCACTCCCAACGCCAGATCGCTTCCATCCTTCGGCGTGATCTCAGCCAGAACTGCAGAAGTATCAACGTAGAACCAATGGGTATCGGTAATCAAGGTAGTCTCACCTTGACGCACTTTAGCAAACGCGGCATACGGCACAACACTCGAAGGTAGATTCGACTTGCTAACCGAGTAAACACCGACGCCTTCCGCCTTACCCTGCAACCACTCACCATTGATATTGAACGATACCTCGTCCAATTCACCCGAGACTCCAGACACAACGGCACGTGCAAAAGCGGGCATCGGAAGACGGAAGCGGTCCAAATTGTTCGCGTTCGGCGACGTCAGGCCGATGCGCAGCCCGTCGGGAATACGGCAGCCATGATCTTCGCACGGCAAAACAATGGTCTCGCCTTGGGAGCTAGTGGCTGCCACATACACTGGCGCCCCTGGATATTGCAGTTGCACGCTTGCGAGGTCTACCGCGAAATAGTGCGAGACCCCCGGTGTGTGGCACTGGTCCTGGACGGCTTGATCGCCAGCCTCATTGCCCGCATTGGCAACGCCGCTGGCAACCGGCAAGCCGCCGAGTGCGGGCGGCGCGTTGACAAACACCTGATAGTTCAGGGCCTGCGGCGAGCTGTCGCGACAAACCCAGCCCACCAGCTGTAGCTGTTGCGCGGTGGTCGAACGCACGCCGGCGAGCTGACCCAGCAAGGGGCTATCGGTGATGTTAATTGTCACCGCCGGCGACTCGCCGAAATGCCCGCTCGGATCACTAGCGCGCAGCTTGAGATGGTAGCTGCCGTTTGGCAGGCTCACGGCGTCGTTGAGCGACAACTGGGCCGCATTGCCGTTGACAGTCTTGATCGGCGTCGCCGCGTATCCACTGCCGCTATCAGCAAAGACCTCCAGCTTGCTCAGCACACCGCTCTGCAGCGAGGCGGAACCGGTCAGGCCGACAGCCGCGTTCTGGCCTGGTGCGACGCGCTGATTGGCAGGGCTGGCGGCCAGCGACACCACTGGAAGCGGGGCTGGAGCGACACTGATATTCACCAGCGCCGAACTAGCGCCAAACAGCTCCATCTGCTCGTCGCTCATGCGCCACTGGAACGGGTACAGCTTGGCTTCCGCAGGTACGGTCCCCGCGATATTGAAGGTATAGCTTTCGCCCGGCGCGACCGCCTTGGTCAGCGGAACTCGACCGCTCTTCGTCCAGACCGAGCTGCCGGCAGGCAGCTCGGCGAGGACCACACCGCGCTGGCTTTGCGATGAATAGGGCTGCCAGGTGGTGTCGCCGGTGTTTTTGACCGTCAGCGCGAATGCAAACGGATCACCCGCAAACAAACTGGCTGGCACGGCTGGCGCGCTAAATGCGGCGTCATTATGCAGCACCGTAACCGTGCTGGTCTGGCTGGTCGCGACCGCAGTACGACTATCGGTGGCGCGCAATTGCAGCGTGTGGATGCCCGGAGCCAGGTTCACCGAGGTGTTCATGGTATTACCGCTACCGGTAAATTTGACGGCCGTGCCATCCAGCACTTCAAAGCTGCTGATCGTGGCGCTGCCCACCGCCCGCGCGGTACCGGTGACCGGGACTGCCGCCAGGCCATTGGCCGCGGTGTACACGCTGCCGCTGGCGGGGCCAGTCAGGGTCACCGTCGGCGGCGCGCCAGTGACCGTGATGTTTTGAACTGTGGTCTTGGCGCCGAACCACTCGGTGACAGCGCCCGTACCGATATAGTCCTTGTCCTGGTAAAGCATTTGCCATTGCTGCGGATAGACCCCGGGATCAGCCGGCGCAAACACGTTAAAGGTAAAGGTCGCATTCTGGCCTGGCGCGATCGAACCCGTCACCGGGAAGAATTCAGCTGCCCAGGTGTGGTCGTCCGGCGTCGCGCCCAGGGCGTAGCCATCCTCGGCGGTCCAGGTGGTGTTGCCCGCGTTGCGCATCACCACCGTCACCTGGTAACTATTGTTGGACACCATCGGCGTGGTGGTCGTCCGCGACACCATCGTGGCACCGTTGTACAGCACAGTAATCGACGTGGTAGCCGTGCCGGTGACGACCTGGCCAAAGTTATCGGTCGCCCGCAGTTTCAGGGTGTGTGATCCGGTGGCCAGCTGCACGACCTGTTCGATCGAGCTGCTGTAGTTGATATAGGCAACCACGGTCGACCCATCCAGCACCTCGAGCTTGTCGATCTCAGCACCGTCGCCGGCCTGCACCGTGCCTTGCACCAATACATCGGCCTTGCCCGACGCCCCGGTGAACTTCGCGCCGGCCGCAGGCAAAGTCAATGCCCCGACCACAGGCGCCAGCGGATTGACCACGACTTCGACGTTGGGCGTCAACGGCCCGAACCACTCTCCCCCCTCCTGCAGCATCTGCCACTGGAAATTGTAGGTGCCCGGCTTGCTTGGCGCGGTCACCGGCACCGAGAACGTCACCTGGCCATTCGCGGCCACGGTCGCGGTCGATGTCACCCGGTTATCGCGCCACAGCGCATTGTTTTGCGGATTCTGCGAACCCAGAGCGTAGCCCGCAGCTGCGGTCCACGGCTTGTTGCCGGCATTGCGCATGGTCACCGTCGGGGTATAGGTTTTCCCCACCTGCATCGTGGCCGGAACCACCTGGCTGACATACGCCGCGTCATTGCCTTTCACCGTGTGCGAGGCTATCGCGCTCAAGGCGGTTTGGCCCATGTTATCGGTGGCGCGCAAACGCAGCGAATGGGTACCGACCGCAAGCTCGACATATTGATTGATGGACGCCGCGCCAACCGTCTCAATCACGGCAGTACCGTCCAGCACTTCAATTTGACTGATAGTCGCGTAATCGCCGGGCGTCGCGCTGCCCTGCACCAGTACCCGTGCGGTCGTTTGTGTCGGCACGTCCGACGTACTGCCGGTCACCGGCGACGACATCGTCACGGTTGGCGGTACCCAGGCCACAGCCACCACCTTGGAGCTATAGGCGCCAAAGTTCGCGCGCGTGCTGTCGTTCAGCTGCATGGCGAAGGTATAGCTGCCTTCGGCCGGTGGCGCGGTGACTTTCACTTTAAAGCTGGCGCTCTCCCCCGGCGCTACGGAGCTGCTCAGTGGGAAGCTGGCGTCGCCGAAGGCGGTCCTGTGCGCCGCGCTGTAAGGAACCAATGCAACAGTGCGCGGATCCCAGGTCGTTTGCCCCGAGTTCTTGAACACGACCGTGCCTTCATACGTTACACCCGGCACCATCTTGGCGGGCAAATCGTTCGACACCAGTGTCGATCCGTCATACAGCACGGTAATGGCCGTCGTCGCCGTGCCGGTGACGATCTGCCCGAAGTTGTCGGTCGCCCGCAACTTCAGGGTGTGCGCACCGGTTGCCAGCAGCACTACCGCGTCGATTGAACCACTGTCGTTGCTGGCAACCACGGTCGTGCCATCCAACACCTCGATCTTGCTGATCTGGGCGCCTGCGCTGGCCGGCACCGTCCCCACGACCCGGACCTCAGCCTTGCCGGACGTCGCGTCAAAAGTGGCCCCAGCCAACGGCAAGCTTAATGCGCCGACGCTTGGCGCCAGCGGATTGACCACCACTTCAACATTCGGGGTCAGCGTACCGAACCATTCCACCCCTTCCTGCAGCATCTGCCATTGGAAGTTGTAGGTACCAGGCTTGCTCGGCGCGGTCACAGGAATCGAGTACGTGACTTGGCCCGCGGCCGCGGTCGTCGCGGTCGACGTCACACGGTTGTCGCGCCACACGGAATTATTCTCCGGGTTTTGCGAACCCAGCGCGTAGCCGGCTGCGGACGACCACGGCTTG
>Ga0105244_10001737_pt1 | contig 17153 bp, 15 predicted proteins | sample KBSM44metaG_FD_80423 | JGI IMG/M metagenome (GOLD analysis project Ga0105244, IMG submission 80423) | Miscanthus rhizosphere microbial communities from Kellogg Biological Station, Michigan, USA - KBS M4-4 metaG | ecosystem: Host-associated > Plants > Roots > Rhizosphere > Soil | place... | reverse complement strand
GCTGGTCGGAAGCGCTGGACGCCAAGGTGGCCGAGCGCACCGCCGAACTGAGTGCTTCGCGCGAGCAGCTGCGCAAGCTGGCGGTGCATCTGGAAACCGTCAAGGAAGAAGAGCGCACTCGCATCGCCCGCGATATCCACGACGAGCTGGGACAAAATCTGCTGGCGTTGCGCATCGACCTGTCGATGCTGGGCGCGCGCACCAGCCAGCGCCATGGGCTGCTGCACCGGCGCGTCAGCGCGGCGCTGGACAATGTGGACGCCACCATCCGCAGCGTGCGCGGCATCATGAACGAGCTGCGGCCGGCGGTGCTGGACCTGGGCCTGCACGCGGCACTGGAATGGCAGGCGGCGGAATTCCGCAAGCGCAGCGGCCTGGCCTGCGTGCTGGCGCTGCCGGGTGAGGACGCGCTGGCCCGGGTGTCGCCGGAGCTGGCGACGGTGCTGTTCCGCGCGGTGCAGGAAGCGTTGAGCAATGTGCGGCGCCATGCGGCCGCGCGCCGGGTCGATATCACGCTGGTGGCCGGCAGCAGTGGGCTGGTGCTGAGTGTGGCCGATGACGGCGTTGGCATGGCGCCGGCGAGCGCAGGGCAGGGCGACGCTGCCTTTGGTCTGATCGGCATGCGGCAGCGGGTGGCGGCGCAGGGCGGCCGGCTCGATATCGCCAGTCCGGCGGGCGGCGGTTGTAGGCTGACATTGAGCTTCGATCTATAATATCGGCGCCGTTATTCAACCGGGGCCTTATCTTGTTAAAATACTTAGTCATTCCAGCCGCGCTGCTGTGCGCCACAAGCGCGCACGCGGACGAAGGCCAATGGCAGCCATACCAGCTGCCGCAACTGAAATCCGAACTCAAACGCGTAGGCATCGCCATCCCGGCGGAGAAGCTTGCCGATTTGTCCAGGCACCCGATGAGCGCCATCGTGTCGCTGGGCGGCTGCTCCGCCTCGTTCGTGTCGGACGCCGGCCTGGTGGTCACCAACCACCACTGCGCGTACGGCGCCATCCAGCGCAACTCGACGCCTGAGCATAATTACATCGCCAACGGCTTCCTCGCCAAGAGCCGCGCCGAAGAGCTGCCGGGCGGCCCGAACACGCTGGTGTACGTGACCGACAAGGTGGAAAACGTCACCAGCCGCGTGCTGAAGGACGTGACGCCGTCCATGAGTGGCAAACAGCGCAGCGAAGCGGTGGAGCGCTCCATCAAGGCGCTGATCGCCGAATGCGAGAGCGACAAATTCTATCGCTGCTCGGTGCCGGCCTTCCATCGCGGCCTTGAGTACTACCGCATCCGCCAGATGATGATCCGCGACGTGCGCCTGGTGTACGCACCGGCCAATTCGCTGGGCGACTTCGGCGGCGATATCGACAACTACGAATGGCCGCGCCACGTGGGCGACTACTCGTTCCTGCGCGCCTATGTCGGCAAGGATGGCCGTCCGGCCGATCCATCGCCGGACAACGTGCCGTATAAATCCAAGGACTTCCTGGTCGTCTCGGCGGAAGGCCTGAAGAATGGCGACCCGGTGCTGCTGGCCGGTTATCCGGGCCGCACCAGCCGCTACAAGTTGCCGGCTGAAATCCGCTATGCGCGCGACGCCGCTTATCCGGTCAAGGCAGCGGAGATCCAGTCTGACCTGGACGAGATCGCCGCCGCCACCAAGGGCAGCGAAACCAACGAAGTGCGCTACGCCAGCGTGGTGAAGAGCCTCAATAACGTGATGAAGAAAACGCGCGGCCTGATGGACGGCTTTGCGCGCAAGGACATCGCCGCCATCAAGGACGTGCAGGACGCCGAGTTCCGCGCGTGGTACGGAAAGCAGGCCAACGCCAACAAGGCGCTGCTGCCGGAGCTGGATGCGCTGATCGCCGCCGATATTGCCCTGAGCGACGAGGAATTCGGTTATGGCGTCGCCACCACCGGCGACCTGCTGAAGAGCGGCAGCACGCTGTATCGCCTGGCGCTGGAAAGCGCCAAACCGGATGCGGAGCGCGAAACCGGCTATCAGCAACGCGACCTGAGTTTCATCAAGGCGCGCCTGAACCGCCTGGAGCAATCGTACGTGGGCAGTGTGGACCAGGCCCGCTTCACGGCGGCCCTGCGGCGTTATGCCAGGCTGCCAAAGTCGATGCATGTGAATGGCCTCGATGCGCTGCTGCCGGCGGTAGACGCAGTGCCTGCGCTGTTCGCGCAGTCGCAGTTGGGCGACACCGCACAGCGCCTGGCGTGGCTGGGCAAGGACGCCGCCGCCATCGCAGCGTCGGACGACGCCTTCCTCAAGCTGGCGGTGAAAATCGACGGCGTGGCGCAGTCGCTCAAGGAGCGCCGCAAGGAGTTGGACGGCAATCTGGAACGCGTGATCCCGCAATACATGGCGGCCGTGATCGCGTGGAAGAAGTCGCAGGGCAAACCGGTGTATCCTGATGCGAATTCGACGCTGCGCGTGACTTATGGCACGGTGTCGCCGTACTCGCCGAAGGACGGTATCGTCAAAGGCCCGTTCACCACCATCGAAGGCATCGTTGAGAAGAACACCGGCAAGGAGCCGTTCAACGCGCCGGCCAAGCTGCTGGAAGCCATCAAGGCCAAGCGCTATGGCCAGTTCAAGGACCCGGTGCTGGGCACGGTGCCGGTCGACTTCCTGACCAGCGCAGATACAACCGGTGGCAATTCCGGTTCGGCGGTGATGAACAAGCACGGCGAACTGATTGGCCTGAACTTCGATTCGACCTACGAGTCCATCACCAAGGACTGGTACTTCGATCGCGATATCACCCGCGCCATTCACATGGATATCCGGTATATGCTGTGGGTGATAGCGGAAGTCGACCATGCCGACAACCTGCTCAAAGAAATGACCATCAAGTACCCTAAAAAATGAATACGCTGACGCTCCTTCTCAGTTACGCAAATATGCCATTGCATCTGGCAGTATTTGCCACGACTCCGCTGGAGCTGCTGTCGTTCCTGCTGTCGGTGGCGACGGTGTGGTTCAACATTCGCCAGAGCCATTGGGGCTGGCTGTTTGCCATCATCTCTTCGGCCACCTACGGTCTGGTATTTTTTGGTTCGCGCCTGTACGGCGACATGGGCTTGCAACTGGTGTTCATCGCCGTGTCGGTCTTCGGCTGGTATCAGTGGCTGCATGGCGACGATAGCCACGACAAGCTGCCCGTCACCTCGCTCGATGCGCGCGGCCGCTGGATCGCCGGCGCCGCGTGGCTGGGCGGCTTTGCCGTGCTGGCGTGGTTCCTCAAGACTTACACCGACACCGACGTGCCGAACTCGGACGGCTTCCTCACCGCCGGCTCGCTGGTCGGCCAGCTGCTGCTGTCGCGGAAGAAGATCGAGAACTGGCACGTGTGGATCATCGTCGATATCTTGTACGTCGCGCTGTACCTGCACAAGCACCTGATCCTGACGGCCATTCTGTATGGCGTCTTTGTCGGCATGGCGATTGTCGGTCTGCGTGCGTGGAGCGGCGACTCCGATACTGGCGGCCGCCGCCTGGCGTTGGAATAAATTCGCAATGAAACGCATCGCCATCCTCGGCACGGCGTCGTCCGGCAAGACCACGCTGGCCGCCGCGCTGGCGCAGCGCTACGGCACCGTGTGGGTGCCGGAATATTTGCGGGAATTTGTCGACACGGCGCAGCGTGTACCGGTGGAGGCGGACCAGATCCACATCGCCCGCACGCAGCTCGAGCGCGAGGTCGAAGCCGCGCAGCGTGCGCAGCGCTTTCTGTTTTGCGACACCACGCCGTTGATGACGGCAGTCTACAGCCGCCACTACTTCGGCGGCATCGATGCGCAGCTTGCGCCGCTGGCGGATGAACATCCGCAGCGCTACGACCTCACACTGGTGACGGCCGCCGATATTCCGTGGGAAGCGGATGGCCTGATGCGGGAGAACGAGGAAGTCAGCATCACGATCAACCGCATGCTGATGGAGGAGCTGTCGGCACGCAGAATCTCCTACGTGCCGGTCAGCGGCAGCGTTGAACAGCGCGTCGCGCAGGTTGCGGACGCGCTGAACAAGCTTTAAAGGTCGAACTGCGCCGAGATGCGGAAGGTGCGCGATGCACCCGGCATCAGGTAGCCGCCCAGGTCCGGCGTCACATCACGCCAGTAGAACTTGTCGAACGCGTTGTCGATGCCGGCGCGCAGCGTGGTGCCGACGTTGCCGATGCGGGTTGCGTACGACGCGGTCAGGTTCACCACGTGGTAGCTCGGCACGAACACCGTGTTGGCGATGTCGAAGGCTTTCTTGCCCGAGTACTGCCAGTTGGCGCCGACTTCCAGCCCTTGTACTTGCGGCACCATGTAGCTGGCGTAGATCGATGACTTGAGCGCCGCCACGTCGGTCACGCGCTTGCCGTCCAGTTCTGCCGAACCAGTGTCGCGCTGCTGCGTGTTCAGCGCGGTGGCCGATACGCCCACCGTCAGCTCGCGCGTGGCGCGGCCTGCCAGCGCCACTTCCAGACCACGGTTCTGCGCTTCGCCATTACGCACGAAGAAGTTGTTAGCATCCGTGTATTCCAGGCCTTTGCGGATCTGGAACAGCGATACGCTGGCGCTCAGGTCCTGCCGCAGATCGGCCTTCACGCCCACTTCCACCTGCTTCGATTTGCCCGGCTCCAGCGCGCGGTGCTCGTTCCGGGTGCCCATCGGCGCCACGCCGCCGTGCTCAAGGCCTTGAGCGTAGGAGACATAGGTTGCCACGTTAGGACGCACGTTGTACACCAGCGCCACGTTCGGCAGCCAGAAGCCGATATCGGTGTGGGCGAAGTCGCCGCCATCGGTCAGCTCATCGCGCTTGACCTTGACGTAGCGCGCGCCGGCGTGCAGTTTCAGTTCCTGGTTCAGGCTGACGATATCCTGGCCGAACACGGCACGCTCGTTGTCGCGGCGGCGTTCCGACACGGGGCCGCTGTCGCCCGGCGCAGGCGCCACCACCACTGGATGGTAGATATTGCTGACGCCCGACCAGTCGTACAGATAGTCGCCCCATTTTTCGCTGTTCTTGAAGAACGATGCGCCCACGGTCAGTTCGTGCTTGACCGAACCGGTGGCAAAGCGGCCTTGCAGCAGCGCCTGCGCGGTCAGCGGCGATTTCTTTTCGCCGCGGCTGATGTAGTTGTAGACGTCGTAGTCGCCATTGCCGCAGTAGCCCGGATACAGATCTTGCGCGCCGCAGCCGTAAGGGAAGGCGGTGTAGTCGTCGCGCTTGAACTGGTGCTGGTTGGCGCTGATGGTGGCGTTCCACTCCGGCGAGAACTGGTAGGTGAAGCGCGCGCCGATGTTGGTGCTGGTGGTTTCCACCGGACGGCTCCATGGCTGGTCGTTCAGCAGCACGTCCGGATCGATCACCGGCAGTGTGGTGTTGTTCAGCAGCTGGTAGCCCGGCGCGGTGATCTGCGATTTGCGTTGGTAGTCGCCGTCGATCTGCAGCAAGGCTTGCGGCGAGATGCGCCAGTCGAATGCGGCCGAGACGAACTTGCGGTTGCCGTCCGCGCCTTTAACGTAGGAGCGCAGGCGCTCGGCGGCGGCGTTGATGCGGTAGCCGAAGTCCGTGTTGTCGAAGCGGCCGCCCAGGTCCACGGCGCCGTACAGCGTGCCGCGTTCGCGCGTTTCCAGCACCACGCTGCGCAGCGGCGTGTCGGTCGGGCGCTTGGTGACGTAGTTGATGACCCCACCCGGCGCCGATACGCCGGACTGCAGGCCGGACAGGCCTTTCAGCACTTCGATGCGTTCCTTGTTCTCCAGCGGGATCTGGGTGTCGCCGGCGATGGCCATGCCGTCCTTGCGGTAGCTCGACGCGTTATCGAGCTTGAAGCCGCGGATCGAAAACTGCTCGGCGTAGCCGACGGCGTTGTAGGCGTCACTGAGGCTGGCGTCAAACTTGGCGGCGTCGGTGGTGGAACGGATTTGCAGGTCCAGCATCTGCTGGGCCGTCAGCACGCTGACCGAGGCCGGCGTTTCCAGCAGCGGCGCGTTGGAGAAACCGGCTACGCTGGCCGAGGCGGCGCGCAGCTTGACGCCGTTGACGACGACTTCCGGCATGGCTTGTTCAGGTGCGGCTGCGGCATCTTCCGCGCGCGCGGCGGCGGAAGTCATCTGTAAAACCGCCAATGCGATGGCGGACACTGCGAAGTTTGGTGTGGACATATCTGCTCTCTACTTGTTCGGCTGGGAGCCGGCGAAGAGAGCCATCAAAGGAGGGGAGAACCACATTTGCGCTTTCCTTCGCTGGCATTATCCAGATCAGGTACGAAGGGTATCTCTCACCCGGAAACGACGTTCCCAGGACCCCTAGCGAGGCGCCAGTGTAACACAAGTGCCATGAACACCCGTGCGCCGTCTTTTGCGCGGGATGGCTACACTGCGGTCTTGCTGATGAAAGGGTTTGAATGAAGCAGTCGTATCAAGAAGGGAGCTGGTTTGCCGTGCCGTTGCTGGACGGCGGCTACGGTTGGGGTTTGGTGGCGCGGCTGTCGCCGGGCAGCAAAATCATGCTCGCGTATTTGTTCGGCCCCAAGCTGGCGCGCTTGCCGTCGCTGGAGGAGCTCAATACCTTGCGCCCGCAGGATGCGGTCAAGGTACTGCGTTGCGGCGACATGGCGCTGGCCAGCGGCCATTGGCGCGTGCTGGGGGATATCGCTCCCTGGGACCCGGCCATGTGGCCGGTGCCGCAATTCCTGCGCCGCGCCGATGCGCTCAAGCGCGCGTGGCGCGTCACGTATTCCGATGCGGACCCCAGCCGTTCGGAGCGCGAAGAGTCTGTACCTTACGATACACAAGGGCTGGAGGCGGATTCGCTGTATGGCTACGGCTCGGCCGAGCTATTGCTGACCAAGCTTCTGGAAGCGCCCGATCATCCGATCAATCGGCAGCACAGTTGACATTCCACGCCGCGTACTCGCCGCGGCTTTTGCGTATGGCGACGCGCACGCGCGTGTCGCGGTCGCTCTCAAACACCATGCCCACCATTTGCGGCGCGCCGTTGGCCGGCGGCGCCGGCTCGATGGCGCTCAGGCGGAAGGTCAGGGCGCGCTGGCGCGCGCAGCCTGAGTTGCCGGCGAACAGAAGCCGTGCGCGCAGCAGCAGTTCTCGGTGCTGGCGCAGCAGCGCGGTGGCGTCGGCGTTGGACACGGCGGGGTCCATGCGCACCGTGTACTGCGCGGCGGTGCAGATGACTTTCGGCGTCGCCAGCCAGATGTACCATTCCGGCGCGGCGGCCGATGGCGTCCAGCGCTGGCCCTTGGGCGCTTTGGCGCCGTAGATGTAGCTGGTGCGGATCTGGCGGCACAGTTCCGGCGTGTAGTGGCGCGGTGCGGAATCGACGCGGGCGATGACCTGCCACGGCTCGCCGCGCCGGCGCTGGATATCGAAGGCCGGCGCAAACAGCGACGGCCCGCCGCTGAGCTGTGCCGGCACCTGTTCCCGGTAGTATTCATCGAAGGAGCTGCGCTCGACGGCCGTTGGCTCGCGGGTTTGCACCGCCGGTGCAGCATGCGCGATATGCGCCGCGCCGGCGCAGGCGGCAAGCAGGAAGGCGCGCCGCATCACAAGCCCTTCATCACGATCTTGATCTGCAGGCCGCCGCCTTCGCGGTTGCGGACAGTCAGTTCGGCGTTATGGCGCGTCATCACACGGTCGACAATCGCCAGCCCGAGGCCGGCGCCGTTGGCCTGGCCGCGCGCGGCATCGAGCCGTGTGAAAGGCTTGAGCAGCTGTTCGATCTGTTCCGGCGGCACGCCGCTGCCATGGTCCTGCACTTCGATGGTCACGCGCTTCGAGGTGTGCATGCCTTTGACGCTGCACTTGATATCGATCTCGGTAAATTCCTCGCCCGGCGTTTTGCCGTAGCGGCGCGCGTTCTCGATCAGGTTGTTGATGACGCGCTTGATGTCGGTGGCATTGCCCATCGCATGCGCGCCGGGCGCGATGTCGGTGTTGATGCGCACATCCTGCAGGCGCGAAACTTCGTGCGCGGTGTCGCTCAGCAGCTCGCTGATGTCGACGTTGATAAAGCTGGAGGCCTCGGTCGGCTTGGCGTAGTCGAGGAACTGGCCGATGATGGCGTCCATCTGGCCGATGTCGGACTGTATGCCTTCGCGCGCCTCGTTGGACAGGTTGGCCATCTCCACTTCCAGCTGCATGCGCGCCAGCGGCGTGCGCAGGTCGTGCGAGATGCCGGCCAAAATCACGGCGCGGTCGGATTCAACTTGTTGAAGATCCTCGACCATCTGGTTGAAGCTGCGGTTGGCCTCCATGATTTCGGCCGGGCCTTGTTCCGGCAGCGGTGTGGGGCGCTTGCCTTGGGCGAAATCGCGCGTGGCTTGCGTCAGGCGGCGCAGCGGGCGGTTGATCAGGCTCGAAATGAAGGCTGCGCCCAGCAGCGACACCAGCGACACCACGCTGGCCCAGCCCAGCCACTGGATGCCGGTGAGGCCGCGTATGCGTTCGCGCTCCAGCATCAGCCAGTACTGGTCCCCGTCGATATCGAAGCTGACCCAGAAGCCGGCCACGCCGTTCACCTTGGACGAGAAGCGCGTTTCGGCGCCCAGCTTGGCCTTGACCAGCTTCTCGATGTCCGGCATCAGCGCGTTATCGGCGGGCGGCTCGACCTTGTCGTCGTCCTCCAGCGGGAACACGCGGATACCTTCGTTGGACACCAGTTCGAACAGCAGCTCCTTGCGCAGCTCCGGCGCGGAGTGGGTGAGGGCGGCGTGGGTGATGGTGACCACGGAGATCACCTGCGCGGAGATTTGCTGCACTTGCGGCTCGTGCTGCACCACGCTGATCATGCCGACCCATGCCGTCATGCTGGTCGTGGTGAGCGCACCAAGCAGGAAGAAGGTGCGCCAGAATAAGCCGCTTTTCAGACTGGCCAGGCGAAGGGGAAACAGCGACTTCATATCAGCGCGGCTGTCCCTCCGGGATGAACACATAGCCCAGGCCCCACACGGTCTGGATGTACAGCGGGCTCGATGGATCAGGTTCGATCAGTTTGCGCAGGCGCGAGATCTGCACATCAAGGCTGCGGTCGAACACTTCGTATTCGCGGCCGCGCGCCAGTTCCATCAGCTTCTCGCGCGACAGCGGCTGGCGCGCATGGCGCGCAAACACTTTCAGCACCGAGAATTCGCCGGTGGTCAGCGGCACGGTCTCGCCGTTTTTCTTCAGCGTGCGGGTGCCCAGGTCCAGCACGAACTGGCCGAATTCAAAGGTCTGCGGCGTTTCCGACGGCGCGCCCGGAATCTCATCCGGACCGCGGCGGCGCAGCACCGCGCCGATGCGGGCCACCAGCTCGCGCGGGTTGAACGGCTTGGGCAGGTAATCGTCCGCGCCCATTTCCAGGCCGACGATGCGGTCGACGTCTTCGCCTTTGGCGGTCAGCATGATGATCGGGGTCTGGTCGCCGGCGCCGCGCAGGCGGCGGCAGATCGACAGGCCGTCTTCGCCCGGCAGCATCAGGTCCAGCACCAGCAGGTCGTAGCGCTCGCGCAGCCACAGTTTGTTCATGGCGGTTGCGCTTTCGGCGGTGAAGACGTTGAAGCCTTGTTCGGTGAGGTAGCGGCGCAGCAGGTCGCGCAGGCGGACGTCGTCGTCCACCACCATGATCTTGGCGGCGTGTCCGCTGGTGTTGGCGTTGTTGTTGCCGGATTCGGTCGTTGTGCTAGTCATTTGGCAGCCAGATTTGTCTTATTCATGTTGCTATGGTAACGTCATATTCGTCTTGCGAAAACGCGTGCGGGACAACCCATTACAAATTATTACAAACTTTACCCAAAACGCCTTACCCCCTTGGTCAAAGCATCATACACTGCGGGCATAGATTCAGCTCTTTAGGAACGCCATGTTCATCGATCACAAAAAAATATCCGCGGTAGCTAGCGCATCTTTTTGCGTTCGATTGGTCACGGCTTCCGTGCTGGCCTGCTGCGCCGCGCTGGCGCAGGCGGATGGGGGCGACAGCCCGCGCCGCGAACAGCCGCAGCACCAGCAGGGCGGCCCGCGCAACGATCAACGCGCCAGCGAAAATCGCCAGCTCGATCCGCGCAGTTATGAAGCGCGCGCCGAAGAGCAGCGCCGCGCCATGCAGGAAGCCAGCCGCAATGCGGAACTCAATCGCCGCGTCGGCCGCATGACGCCGGACGAGCGCCGCGACCTGCGCCGCCAGATCAATGAAGTCGGCCAGGACCTCTACGCCATCCCGCCGCGCCGTTAATTATCTTTCAATTAAAGATATCAAGAAGGCATAAATATTAATTTATTGGTATTGATGTGTATCAATAACTTCACAGTTGTGCCGTTTTCGCCACCATTTTTCATATATTCCGCATGGTCTGCGTGTAAGATAAATTAATCACACGCAACGCCTTTCGGCCCGAGCGTGCCGTTTGGAGGAAGACCGTGGTTCATGACGTTGCATCCGCAGCGCTTGCCGCCGACCGGGAGCCAGAAGCTCCGGGTCCAAGCTTGCCTATAGGTTTGGGAAAACTAGCGGACGGAATCTACATTGATCTGAGCATGAGCAAGTCGGCGCTGGTCGCCGCAGTGACGCACGTGTTTCAATCTGGCTGGTTTTTCGTCGGCCTCAATTATCCAGCGCTGCTGAAAGCTTTGTACGATGTGGGGCCGGCGCTCGCTCCCGGCCAGGAATCGTTGCGCCTCGCCGACGACGTGCGCGTGTTCGACGGCCAGCGGCTGGCGCTATACAAGGCGCCGAAGATGAGCGTCTCCTACGCCGAGTACTACTTCCAGCAGCTGTATCAGGAAGAGATGACGCTGCCCGACGGCACCGTGATCCCGGAACGCCCCGTGTTCCTCGATATCGACGAATTCATCGCCGACATGTGGAACAAGGGGATCCATTTCGGCATCGATGTGGCGGCCGTGAAGGCGGCCATGACCTCGACCAAACCTGACCGCATCACGTTCGCCACCGACCTCGAGCCCGAGAAGGGGCAGGACGCAACCGTGGTGGAAGTGTCGTCCGACCTGCATCGCAGCGATGCGCCCAAAGAGCGCGCCGATGGCCGCGTCGATCTGCAAAGCTTCCAGAACCGCTTCCCGCAGATTAAGGCCGGTATGCGGCTGCTGAAAAAGCTGCCGCCGGTGCCAGGCCTGCCGGGCTTCGACCTGGCCGGACGCAAGACCGATCCCGAGCCGCCCAAGGACTTGACGCTGCGCTTCCTGGCCGGCGACGGCACCGAGGTCAAGATGTTCGAGGATGGCGAATACCTGGTCTCCACGCGCGAAGGCTTCCTGAGTGTGGACGCGAAGTCCAACCGCATTTCCATCAACGATAAAATCGTCAGCCTCGAAGGCGTCAGCGGCCGCACCACAGGTAACCTGGAGCTGGCTGGCGCCTACGAGGAATTCGGCGATGTGCAGGAACAGCGCGACGTCACCGGCAGCGATATCACGGTGCACGGCAATGTGTACGGCAATATCAGCTCGCGCGGCGGCAAGGTGGTGCTGGATAAGAACCTGGTCAGCGGCAGCGTGCATAACGCGCAAGGCGATATCAAGATCGATGGCGTGGCGTCCAACGCGGTGATCGTCGCGACCAACGGCGCCGTCACCATCAACCGCGCCGAGAACTGCGTCATCTCCGGCACCAGCGTGAAACTGGTGGAGGCGTCCAACTGCGAGATCGTCGCCGATGAAGTGCTCATCGAAGTGGCCGAAGGCTGCGCCATCGCTGGCCGCAACGTGGAGCTGGAAAGCGCCGGGCCGCGCCGCCGTACCGAGATGGTGATCTATGTGCTGGTGAAAGACGTGACGCAGTTCGATGCGGAGATCGCCGAGCTGGAACAGCGCGTGGCCGCCTTCGCGCAGGCCAATGAGGCGAGCAAGGAGGAACTTGACCGCATCTCGTCGCAACCGGACGTGCGCCGCTACCTGGCGCTGGCCGCCAAGCTGCGCACGCAGGAACTGGTGCTCACGCCGGAGCAGGGCCAGCACCTGCGAAAGATCGCCGACGCGGTGGCGGAAGAAATCAAGGCAGTCCACAAATTGCAGCAGGATTTGCAGGCGGGCCAGACGCAGCACAAGCTGCTCAGCGACCGGCTGGACCGCGTGATCGAGCAGAAGATGGAGGCGGCCGGCATTGCGCGCTGCGGCCTGCATCTGGTGAACGGCGAGACGATGGTGCGCACCATGCCGTTTGCAGGTGACACCACCGCCATTCGCGCCTTGCCGGCCAAGGATCTCAAGGCGCGCTTGCGCGGCACGCCGAGCGGCGGCGAAGTGCTGTTCGCCGACAGCGCCGGTACGCTGGACTGGCATTTGAATCCGCGCCAGCGGTTTGCGCGGCCTTGAAGCGGCTGGCGCAAGCCCCGCGTAAGTGCTAATCTTGGGCTTACAACTATCTGGGGACTAGACCGTGTCAGACGACGCAACGGCGATGGAACAAAACGCAGAAGGCGATCTGCCTGCAGCGATCGTCAAGCGCGGTGACGGCATTTATTTTTCAACCGATGCCGCCGCAGTGGCCTGCTTGTCGGCGGTCAGCCAGGTCTTCATGAGCAGCGCCTATTTTGCCGGTCTCGATTACGCGGTGTTCAGCAAGGTGCTGTACAACGTTGGTCCCGATTTGCCCGAGAACTTGCGCAACAGGCCGCTGCTGCGCTTTGCCGACAGCATCGAGCCTTTCCACGCGCCGCGCCGCGCGCTGTACAAGAACGTCAAGATCATCAACGGCGAAGCGGAGTATTACTTCGAGCCGGTGTTCTTCGAGGTGCCGGACATGCCGCCACAACCGGCGCGTTTGAACTTCGACGAATTTGTGTCCGACATGTGGGTCAAGGGCATCCGCTTCGGCATCGATGCGCCGGCGGTGCGCGACGTCATTGCCACCGGTCGGCTGGCGCGCATCGTGGTGGCCCGGCGCCTGAACGCCACGCCGGGCAAGGACGCTTCCATCGCAGAAGTGTCGCAGGATATCCATCGCAGCAACGCCCCGCTGCAAAAGGCCGACGGCAAGCTCGATTGGCAGACCTTCCAGAATCGCTTCCCGCAAGTGAAGCCCAACGTCAAGCTGCTGCGCAAGGTGCCGCGCACGCCGGGTGTGCGCGGCTATGAATTAGCGGGACTGGTGCTGGAGCCGCCGGTGCCCAAGGATATTGAGCTGACTACCGTGGCCGGAGAAGGTACGGTGATCGAGAACCTGCGCGATGGCGAGTTCCTGGTGTCGGCGGTGGAGGGCTTTCTGAGCCTGGACCCTGGCACCAGGCGCTTGTCGATCGGGCCGAAGATCATCAGCCGCGAAGGTGTGAGCGCGCGCACCACCGGCAACCTGCAGCTCACCGGCGAGTACGAGGAATTCGGCGATGTGCAGGAACAGCGTTCGGTGGAAGGCGGGAACATCACCATCCACGGCGACGTGTTCGGGAATATCATCTCGCGCGGCGGCGATATTGTGCTGAGCAAGAACCTGATGGGCGGCACCTGCACCAATGCCGACGGCGGCATCCGCGTGCAAGGCGTGGCGTCGGGCGCGGTGCTGCAGACCAAGCGCGGCGAGATCGCGCTGTCGCGCGCCGAAAGCTGCATCATCACCGGAACCCGCGTGGTGATCGGGGAGGCCAGCAACTGCGAGATCATCGCTGAAGAAGTGGTGATCAAGGTGGCCGAGGGCTGCGCCATCGCTGCGCGCAAGATCGAGATTGTGCACGCCGGGCCGCGCAAGCAGAACGAGATGCTACTTTACGTACTGGTGCCGGATACCGCGAAGTTCGACAAGAAGATCGCCGAGCTTCAGCCCAAGGTGCAGCATGCCGCGCGCGACGCCGACACGCACAAGGCGGAGATGGACGCCATCACCAGCCAGACCGAAGTCCGCAACTACCTGACGCTGGCCACGCGCGTGCGCAAGCGCGAGGTGATGCTGACGGCGGAGCAGGAGCCCTTGTTCCACAAGATGGCGGAAGCGGTCGGCCCTTCGCTGCGGCAGGTGGCCAAGATTTCGCTGAAGCTGAAGGCGGCGCAGGTGCAGATGGAACAGGCGCAGGAAGAGGTCAACCAGGTGCAGCGGCAGAAGAGCGCCGTGCAGCGCGGCTCGCGCTGCGTGGTGGAGTTGCTGACCGGCGATGTGCTGCTGCGGACCATGAGTTTCGTGCCGGGCGAACCGCCGCCGTATGACCGGCCGGCCAAGGAGGTCAAGGCCAAGGTGCGCACTGCGGTGCCGGGCATGACAGTGCTGCACAGCGGGCCTGTGGGTCCGATCAACTGGGCGCCTTATTTAGCCGATTAAGTTGGCGGACTAAGTCCTCCGAAGCGCCGCCACCAATTCCCGCGCATAGCCCGGCAGGGCGGCTTCATCGCGCACGCAGATCAGCAGCTTGCGGTCTGCCCATTCATCGCTCAACTTCACGATGCGCAGATCGTCCGGGCTGCGGCGCGCAGCCGTTTCGGGTAGCAGCGCCAGTCCCGCGCCGCTGGCGGCCATGCGGCAGATGGCTTCAAAGCTGCGCAGGCGGATCTTGCAATGCAGGCGGCGGCCCAGCCGTTCCGCCTGTCCCGCCGCATACTGCTGCAAGGCGCTGTCGCCGGCCAGGCCGATAAAGTCATAATCCAGCGCCGCCTCGAATGCGATGTGGCGCTTGTGGCCCAGCTTATGCGCCAACGGATGGCTGCGCGCCATCGCCAGGACCAGCGGGTCGTCGCGGAAGGGGAAGGTTTGCAGCGCCGCGCGGTCCACGGCATCGGTGATGATGCCGATATCGGCCGCGCCGTCCGCTAGCGCTTGCACAATGTCGCGGCTCAGGCGTTCTTCGAGATTGATGCTCAGCTGCGGATGTGCTGCCAGGAAGGCGGCCAGCGCGTCGGGCAGGAATTCGGTCATGGCCGAGGTATTGCATAGCAGGCGCACCTGGCCCTTCAGGCCAGTGGCGAATTGCGCCAGGTCGGCATGCATGTCTTCCGCCTGCCGCAGAATGGCACGGGCATGCTGCAACAGCGTGCGCCCAGCCTCGGTGGGCTCGGCGCCGCGCCGGCCGCGCTGCAGCAGCGGCACGTTCAACGCTTCCTCCATGCCGCGCACGCGCGCGCTGGCCGAAGGCAGCGCAAGGTGTGCCAGCGCGGCGCCGGCGGTGATGCTGCCGCTGTCGGCGATGTGGACGAACAGCTTCAGGTCAGTCAGATCGAAGCGCATAGCCTATGGTTTATCCGAAGTCTGGCTCAGTATATGCCAGATTTTCAGGCAATGCCCGGCACGGCACAATGGCGGGCATGGATACCTTGTTTATTGCTTTCGTTTTCGTACTGGCCGGTGTTGTTAAAGGCGTTACCGGCATGGGTTTGCCGACCGTGGCGGTGGCCTTGCTCACCTTGCGCATGCCGCCGCTGGAGGCTGCCGCGCTGCTGATTGTGCCTTCGTCTGTAACGAACGTATTGCAGCTGGCGGCGGGACCGGCGCTGTATCCGCTATGGCTGCGCTTCCGCTGGCTGCTGCTGGCGGTGTGCGTTGGTACGGCCTGCGCTTCGTGGCTGGGCGCTGCGGCGTGGAGCGGGGCGGTGCTCGGGCTGGCGCTGGTGGGCTACGGCTTGCTGGGACTGACCGGTTGGCGCATGCATGTGCCGCCGTCTGCCGAGCGCTGGGCCGGGCCGCTGGCCGGCGCCGCCACCGGCGTCATGGCCGGCGTGACCGGCGTTTTCGTGATGCCGGTCGCGCCTTATCTGCAAGCGCTCAAGCTGGACAAGGATGACCTGATACAGGCGATGGGCATGGCTTTCACCGTTGCCACACTGGCGCTGGCAGTGATGCTGGCGGTGCGCGGCGAATGGCATGTGGCGGCAGCTGGCAATTCGCTGCTGGCGCTGATCCCGGCCGTCATCGGCATGCAGCTGGGGCAGTGGCTGCGCGAGCGCATGCGGCCGGACGTGTTCCGCCGCTGCTTCTTCATCGCGCTGCTGGCGCTGGGCGCGCACCAGCTGTTCAGAATGTGATTTTGCCGCGCATCTGTTTGCGCTCGCCGTCCTTGGCCTTGCCTTCGAGGCGGCGGCGTTGAGAGCTCAGTGTCGGTTTGGTGGCACGGCGCACGGCGGGCAGCACGGCGACGCTGTCGACCAGCTCCTGCAAGCGGCGCATCGCATCGGCCTTGTTGGCGCCGAGGCTGCGCGACTGCTGCGCCTTCAGCACCACCACGCCTTCACGCGTGATGCGGCCGTCGCGCAAGGCCAGCAGGCGCTCCTTGATATGGTCGGGCAGGGACGAAGCGGCGATATCGAAGCGCACGTGCACGGCGTTTGATACCTTGTTTACATTCTGCCCGCCCGGCCCCTGGGCGCGGATGGCGCTGAATTCCACTTCGTTGGGATCGATGATGTTCATGTGGCGATTGTAGCAAACATGTGGCGTGCGCCCGGTTAGCTTGATACGCCTCAACGCTGGCGGCGCAACGCGCGGTTAGGATGGCACTTGCTGTTCTCCGAACGAAAGGATCATCATGTCTTCTTCGATAACGCAAGCCACCGCCGGCGAGGCGTGCCAGTACCTGGTTTTCCGGCTGGGCGGACTCGATTACGCGCTGGACTTCAACAAGGTGCAGGAACTGCGGCCCTTGCAGGCACTGGAGCGCTTTTCGTCGGATGGGGAAATCGTCACCGGCGTGGTGGTGTCGCGTGGGGTGATCATGCCAATTGTCGACATGCGCATCGCCTTCGGGCCGCGCCCGGAGCAGCACGATCCGCTGACGGATGTGATTATCCTCAAGCTGTCCAGCTGTGTGATGGGAATGGTGGTGGATGGCGTGACGGATATCGTCGCGCTCAAGCCCGAGCAGATCGAGCCGATTGCCGGCGCCGGCGGTGTCGATTACCTGGTCGGGCTGGGGGATCTGGACGGGCGCCGCCTGATCGTGGTCGACATCGATAAGCTGATGTCGATCCGCAAAGTGCAGTTCGGCGCCCGCCAGGCGGCTTAGCTTTAAGCCAAAGCCTCCAGCTGCTCGTTCAGGTCCAGCCATTCCATCTCCAGATCGCCCAATTCCTTGACGATGGAAGTCTGGTCGGCCAGCAGCTGTTTCAACTTGGCCTTGTTGGCGGCGTCGTAGATTGACTCTTCGCCCAGCTGGGCGTCGACGTCGGTTTTTTTCGCCGTCAGCTTGGCGATCTGCTCATCCAGCTTCTTGATCTTCTGC
>Ga0105244_10001734_pt1 | contig 17161 bp, 11 predicted proteins | sample KBSM44metaG_FD_80423 | JGI IMG/M metagenome (GOLD analysis project Ga0105244, IMG submission 80423) | Miscanthus rhizosphere microbial communities from Kellogg Biological Station, Michigan, USA - KBS M4-4 metaG | ecosystem: Host-associated > Plants > Roots > Rhizosphere > Soil | place... | reverse complement strand
CACTATGCGCCCTTAGCTCAGTTGGATAGAGCACCGGCCTTCTAAGCCGTAGGTCACAGGTTCGAATCCTGTAGGGCGTACCAAATATTTAGAGAAAAGACGTTGAATGACGTCTTTTTTTATTGCTGAAATACAGTGTATTAGCGCTATATAAGGCATTCAAATTCAACTTGCATCTCGACATAAACTCACATCAATTAATCTTTGTTGGTCTATTAGTTGGTACAGTCCCGTTCATTGACTTTATATACCAACATCCAGTGATGGAAAGCAGCCTATGGCGCTGACAGATGTAAAAGTCAGAAGTACGATACCTACCATCGTAACATCAATAGACGTCAATAGAAGTCTAATAATGCTCATTAAATCAAATGCTTATCCATTGCTACCGCTATGTAAGCTTTATCTGGTTCAACCGGCTTCAACGCACATCTTCCAACCGATATTGGTATTTCGGGTTCCATAATGCTTGTATCAACAGGAAAGCGTTACGGTCACCAAAGGTGAAAGAATTATTGACCCTTAATTATGTGGCTGGCACCGATAAATTCCACTCAAGTTTGAGTTTTGCCCCTGAAGTTGCTCGAGGACTGGTATAACATAGCGCCAGCCTGTTGGCTGTACGCTAGTTGTAAATAGGTAGGAGTCTCTGGGCATCCTCGCTTTGTTAGCCGTTGACCAGAGATCTTGCAGTACGCCAGTTTTGAATGGCAATAGCAGCCGTTTCGCGTGTAATGGCGATATTTTCCTGCAAGGTATCGATATTCTGCTGCAAGGAAGCCCCAGAATCGCAGAGGGTGTCCATTGCCGATGATATATTGCTAAAAGGAATTTCCGTGACCGAATAGAGGCTATGCTTGCGGTGCCAGCCCTGTGCTTTAGCATTTAACCGAGCAAGAGAAGCATAGAAATATTTTGAGTAGCTTCGTTCAAATTGCATGTTCAGCTGTGCTTTAAAAATTGACGGTTCTACTGGCTTACCAAAATGCAGGAGCAATGTATGAAGGGCCGCGACATAGTCATCGATAACGATATTTTTATAGGCGCAGGCCGGTGTGGTATAGAGCATGCGGTCCACTTGAACAACACTTCCCCGCTCAATCATTTCATCCAGATAAAACGACGCATGTGCCAGACTTTTACTCTTCAGCAAATTAGCAATTCCAGGTTTCGTTAGCGGTTTATCGCTGTTGTTCATCGCTTCGATGATGACGTCCTTTTGCGTGATGTTCTTAAAACCTTTCTCCAGCCCTATCGAATCTGCCTGAGACTTTCCGTCGAAATAAAAACCGTAATCCTCGCCGAAATGTTTCACAAAATGGCGAATGACATAATAATCAAGCTTTTTAAGATTGCGTGAGGCCTGATAAAACTCATTCAGGTGAAACACCGAGCGGGAATTTTTCTCGGCATATTCCATCATTTCCAGAAAAATGTCGTCTATCTGCGCCGCATCGACATCGATAAAACAGGTATGCTTATAGGTACCCTTGCCGGACAGGTAGATATATTCAGGCTGGTTAAACGCTTCATGATCCAGACGGTCCTCGTAAACATGGCTGCGCGAATAATTATTCCCATTGATTAATCTCGCAATATCCAGCCAAGGCAGACCTTTTGGGTGTTTAATAAGCACGCAAGCGCTGGCTTCAGCTTTCTTCAGTTGCAGGGGGTAGACGCTCTCATCTTTAAGTTTGATGGCGCCTTGTTGCGCAAGATGACGAATCGCATTGTCAACGTAGGGTATTTTGATGCAGCTGACGGAGGGGATAAACTCCCGGATGTCGTCAAGGTGAATTGGTGCGCCATTCTCGGCAAAATAGGTATTCAGGATCGCTTTGTCAATCTCGGGATAGACATGAGCGATAAGCTCTATCTGCCCTGACACCATATCCAGAAATTCGAAGAAGTCACGTTCAGAGGAAAAGCAGGAAAAAAGCGCCTGCATTTTCACACTAAGGTCTGGCGATATCTCAGGCTCTAATGCCTCCCAAACCGATGGCTGGCTTAAACGCATATGCCTAAGGAATTCTTGTTTGATCTCGGCCTGAATCTGGCGAATGCGCTCTCTTGATACGTCGTAATCGGCTCCGATCTCTTCGAGGGTCTTTTTTTCTTCAACGAAACCCCAGCGGCGTTGAGCAATGTCGACCTTCATTTCACTGCTTTTATCGAAGTAAGATTCGATATCTTCCAGTATAATGGTTTCAAGTTTTTTCAATGGGCAATTTGTAAGCCGTTTCGGAACGATCAAGACGGATTCAAGCGCCAGATAGTCAATCTCACCATTCTGAATAGCGATGATCTCTTCCCGTAACCTGTCTCTAAATGCCAATAGCTGTGTGATACTTCCTTTTCCCCATGTCGGAATGGCTTCTAATTGCTCACGTTCGGCATGCAGAATAGCCTGTAACATCTCGCCCATATCTTCCGTTTCAAGATAACGACCAAATTTTTCCAGTGCTTTCGTATAGCTAGCTTCCACGCCCGCAAGGCTCAACCGCATCAGGTTGATATCCACTTTCGCGAAATTAATGCCCATATTAGTAGTGCCGATAGCCTCAACAGTAGGTGCAGACTGAGCCAATTGTTGCAATTCTTTAAAAGTATCAATATACAGTGCCCCGATTCCGGGCTGCGCGGCCAGCTCATGAACTGTTAGCGCGATAAGTTCGCCAAAGGTTTCTCCGGGTCTAAATTCAGGGTTTACCAAGTGTATGTTTTTCAGTCGCTTGATTAATTTCATAAATCTATCAGGCAACTGAATCGTGTCCAGTAAGGCGTATGAGGCGGGAATCTGCAGACATTCCATCACCGGTTCATCACGCGCTACCTCGGGCTTTTCCTCAAGCTCAGTTTCAACCTGCTTGATTTCCGTGTCATCTACGTGAAACGTCTGCCCGAGAGGGAGCGAAATCTCAACTGCTCGCAACAAATCCGCAAAATAGACATTTTTCTTCAATGCCATAAATTGCTGCATGCTGAGTTTTTCACAGAGCTCCCAGGCACTGAGCGTTTCTCCGAGCGTGAGCTGGCTTTCTTCGACCAAGTTATGGATGAATTTATTGAGAGCTCGGTCGAGTTGAAGTTGATCTACCACGATATCAATTTTTTCCATATTAAAGCGCATCTTTTAACTTTTTGAGAAACACGAATGCCGATTGATATTTGTTCTTAATCTGTTCCTGTACATCCGACGGTAATTGCTTAAAGCTGACAAGGTTCAAAGGCCGCCCCCGGTACGTTTCGATCCACGGGCAAACTTCAGCTTCCTTCACCGGCATATCACTCATGCCCTGTGAGGTTGTCACTTTAATTCGGGCACTGACAAGGTTGTCGTAATCTGGCAGAAGCTGTTGAATCTCTTTTTCGCTGAATTCGTACAACGGGTTCTCGCCAAAATTCAGTGAAATCGTGTAAAAACTCGGTGCCATATTGTTCTCCCCGATATAGATATCGAGAAATTCAATAAGTCTCGTGCGCATGGAAGTAATGTCCACGTCTTCATTGAATGCGGCCGTCAGGTAGCTCAAATAAGAGCCGAAATGGGTGGCAATTTGATCAAGACTAACGTCATCTAACTCTTGTTCCAGTTCTGCAATGGAGGGCAACTCGTTATTTTTTTCGCGATATCGGCGCAACTTATCCAGCAGTACATCGCGGCTATTAAGCTGCATTTTCATCTCTTCCAGCAGAGCCAGTACTTTCGCCGCTTCTGCGCTGAATTGCACCTCTAAGGAAGTGTCATGGTAGATCCCGGGCGCGCCCATCTCATCCGAATCATCAATAATGTTGTCGTTATACCTAGGCTGCTGTTCAATCTCTTTTGCTAGGCACTTAATCTCATTCAACCGCTCCAGAGATCCGACGAAATCTAAGACATGAACAAACTCTTTATTTGGCGTTTTGCGCAACCCACGTCCTAACTGCTGTAACCAGATTGTACGTGACCCTGTATAGCGCATAAATATCAATAGGTTGGTTTCGGGAATGTCAATACCTTCATTGAACAGGTCGCACACTAAAATGTATTTGTAATCCCCTTCCCTGAACAATCGAATATTTTCTCGACGTTCTAAGTCATACATTTTTGAGTGCACAAGGGTGGCCGTACCGGGCTCAAAGAATGCAACAAGATGATTCATATGCTGGATATTCCGGCAAAAGATGATCCCTTTTACGTTCTCTATCCCCTGCTCAGTCACAGTTTTGTCGATGAGGCGGACAATCTCATGATCTTTTTTGTGCAAAAAAAGCAGTTTATCTATATCGGCTAGAGAAAGACCGCTCTCGAGCTGGTCGATCTTATCCTGATCCAGATCGTCTAGCAGGACAAGATATTTGGGGAATGCCAATTTTTTATTTTTGAGTGCCCAAACCAGATCGAATTTACCTATGTGTCCATCTGCACCACCAAAGAAACTCACTACATCGCGATTATCCGTCCGGTACGGGGTCGCGGTTAAACCAATCAGAAGTTTCGGTTGGAAAAGCGACACCACCGCAGAATAGGTTTTGGCCAGCGTATGGTGGGCTTCATCGACAATCACGTAATCAAATGCTCCTGCAGATAACGCATCGAGTTTGCTGTAGAGCGTATCAAATGACGCAAAAACGAAATCAGTCTCTTCTGGATGTGTGCCACCGAAACAGGCAGAAAAACTGTAGTTACCAATACCCAAAACGTTTTTAAATGCGGTAACAGATTGCAGTAAAATCTCAACCTGATGTGCCAGAAATAGCACTCTTGGCCTGCGGTTATTTTGTAGGATTAAGCGCTTAATTAAGTGGGCAACAGTATAGGTTTTGCCTAATCCCGTCGCCATTTCAATCAACAGTTTTGACTTTCCTGCCGCATGAAGCTTAAGGGCTTCGTTAATCACATCCTGTTGATAAGTTCGCGGCTTAATGTCACGACCAATCTCGGAATGCTTAATGACCCAGAGATTTTGCAACTCATCCCGGTCTATCAACTCAACGCCGAGTCGTAAAGCCCGCGCCTTTACTTCAGAGGTAAACCAAGAGTTGGTAACTAAAATTTTGTAGGTAACATTTGCCAGTGTGGCGCCGGTAACTAGTTGGTTAAGAGCCTTTACATCGACTGTCGTACCCAATTGGCGCTGTTTCACCTCAATGGCAAATTTTCGCTTACCTTTCCAAGCGAAAATATCGACCCCGCCATCACCATGTTTGAACGTTTTGCCTGCCTGTGTAATTTCGGCATCGGTCCATCCCGATGCAACAAACAAATCGCGAACGAAAATTTCAAAGTCCGACGAGGAAAGATTATCAATATCTTTAAATTCCGCTATTAAAGGTTTGTACTGCGGAATGATAGAAGTCGTCATAGCACTATTATCCTTAATAAAAAGCCACATTAACTTTACAGTTACATATTCCCACTAAATGCAGGTGAATCGCCACGGGTTTAACAGACACCTCTGAGTCAATTTAAGATGACTTTAAGACAGGTGCCCATGAGCGGTAAGCAAAGCTGGAATATGCGACTTTAACGCGTTGTAAAGCTCTCTGCCGCATTTTTTATTAATAGGTGTGAATTTCACGGTTCAAAGCTTGTGGCGCTCTCTCAGCTTGGCTGCTTGAGCAGATTTAAAACTTTTGCACTCTGCCACCTGCTTAATATTCAGCATCATTCAGAAAAATATCAACTAAGGTAGCACGGACGATTATGGCGACTTAACGGCAGATTGCCGATGATTAAACTTCAATACGCCCAGTGGTTATAAGCCAAGGGCATCTTATTCAACTTAGCTCTATGTTCACGCCAATTCGGTAGGTACATGTTCATCAGGCCGATAAAGCGCTCATTATGCTTGCGTTCATGTAGATGGACGAGTTCGTGAACCACAATGAATTCAAGGCATTCAGGTGGTTTTTTTACCAGTTCGAGATTGATCCAGATACGTGCTGTCTGTGGATTACAGCTGTCCGGTGAAAACAATACTGAGAACGCGACAGGGGGTAATAAGCTCTAGTGCTGAAATACAGCCTGTGGCGTAAGAAATTAGGTGGGAGTTTAACAAGTTGGCAGCTCTGCGACTATGCTGAGGATCTGGTACGAAGAATGTTTGTTCAAGTAAGAATCATAGAAAGCTATGAATAAGAGAGAGTTTTGAAGACATGTTTTTGGTCAGGGTGATAGGGACGGTATATACAAAAGTTCAGTTCTTGAATACTTGGCTCTGGTGCCATTCAACAAACCGCTCTGCAGGCCAGAAAACTTTGTCCTGTGGTAAAAAGAGTTTTTGTCCATTACGCTGCCAGAAAAGCTGATCCACCACCGGGCTTCGGTTTACGCCACCGGAAATACGGATGGTCATGTGCTCATCTATTCCTATCGCTCCCATATCAAAGGCGGAATGGTGCAGGGAACAAAGGGCCAGTCCATTATTCACTTCGCACGGCCCGCCATATTGCTTCCAGCGAATATGTGCCGCTTCCAGTCCTACGAGTGCGCCATCCAGTCGTAAGTCGTAGCCGCAGATAGCGCAGCGTGAGTGATAGGCCCGTAAAACAATTTCCCTGAAACGCGGATCGCGTGCTTTCATCAGTCTAGTAAAATCAAATCCCAAACGGTCTGCGAGAAGTATCTGAAGGCTTTCCGGGAAGCGCTCAGTCATAATTTGCAGTGCCAGTTTATTGATCATTCCTGGCACTTCGCGGAGGAGCTGATAACTGGTTTCATCAAAACCACCAGTCACATGATTCTCAATCAGCTCACGTTTCGTAGGCTGGGTATTGCCCTTACGTGACTTACAACCTTCGGTATTTTCAAGCGTCCAAAATCCGTCAGTCCTCAACCGCCAGAAAGGCATATTTGGATAGTAGTCGCGCCGCTTAGGACCGAAGTCAGTCAGCAATTTTGTCAGCGGTTCGTGGATCTCTTGCCCATAGTCAAAGAGTCGGGAATGACCGTTCAGGTATTGAGACAGAACGTAAAGCAGCAGCAAGGGTTTATGCGGTGCGAACTGGTCGCCCTTGCGCCAGACGGCCGCATTAGAAATTGCAGTTTGCAGTGCTTTACGTGATGTCATAGCCGAGGGTTAACAGATTGAAGTTCTTGCGATCATGCTCGCAAAAAATATGTAATTCAACGGTTGTTCAGTAAAAACTATTCGAGGTGATACCGATCATAGTTCCTGAGTTCAAGGAAGGTAGACTGTTGCGATTCCAGAGGAGTTACTTAACAAAACATCAGCGTTGCAGGTGCTGATGAGGAATAAAAGGCATGTCCAAAACCAGTCGTCCCCAAATGATTATCAACGTGTTGCAGGCTAATCCTGGCGAGCATTTCACTGCTCGCAAACTGGCGCAAAAAATCATCGAAACCTATAAAGACGAGTTGACTGAAAAACGCAAAAATACCCGCTTTGCCAGTGATGAGGATTTTCTGAATCAGATAACTGCGGAAGTCGGCGGAAGCCGAACCGTAAAAGCTAAAGCTATGTGCACGCAAGTGATGACAAGGGATAAGCCGAGACCTCGAAACAAAGCAACCAAGTCAGCTGTAGCAACAGACACCTATGCATTAACATACGAAACACTTACTGCACTGATTAGCGATGCTAGAGCTCTGCTCACTAAGTTATGTGAGTCACAACTAGCCGAGGCTGGACTAGCAGCAGAGTGCGCACGTGAGCTCGAAATATCATCGGTTCGTGCTGACAAGCTAGTTCAAAACTATTTGATTAAGTTTGTGGAAGAATAGATTTATCAGAATATTAAAATATGAACATCTGAGTTGAAAGTGTAAAGGAACCGCGCAATGTGGTTTTTATTAATACAAAATTAGCGCCCGATTCAAACACATGATGTGCTATGGGAATAATTGTTGGCAATTTTTAGCCTTAGACGAAAAGTTTTTACCTACCTAAATCTTGCTTTGATAGCCATACCGGTGTTGTGCTGGTGTGGCTTTTCACCCACTATTGGCGTCTATTTTTTATACGGATTTTAACTTGTGGGTACAAGTGCGGGCATAATTGTTCATATCTGTTTATGAAATACAAGTATATCAGTATGTTGGGTGTGTGATTCGAGTCCGCCTTCGCCAGCAACATCAATAGACGTCAACGGGGAGCAGGTCAGACCATTAATCATAAAAGTGATGTAGCATTTGCGTGTTTGTACGCAAATATCTATTCTGCCAGTTCAGCTTCTGTTGTTGTTCTATCTGAATATCAGCTTCCTCACGCAATTTTTGTTGCAGCCATGGAGAAAATGTTCTGTAAAAAATTCTCGCTCTTCTGAACTTTTCAAATTGACTCATCATGAAAAGGATCCAAAATACATTTAAAAAATAGGCGGACATAGCGAGTGCAATGAATAAAAGTTGTTCGGTCCCAGATGAGGTTTTAGCTATTTCTGCAAATATAAATAGAGCAATGAGAAGGATCATAGAAACGATAGTGATGAGTGCGGCTTGAAAAACCCTTAGCTTTCTGTATCGTTTGTTGTAGCTGTTAAATGAGTCATTCTGAATATTCTTGATGCAAGGGGTTTTAATAAATCCTTGAAAGTCTCGGTCCTCATAACTGACATTTCGTTCTCTGAGAAATGTTAAGAGTAGTTCGTTTATTTTTACCGAATACTGCATTCCTATTAAATCATAAAGTGCCTTAACAGCATTCTCAGTGGCTGTATTTATACTTTTTGCATATAGATTAGAAATGCAGGTAAGTGCTTCTGCTCTTTTTTTAGTGATAGTGGCCTTCTCAGCATAATGAATGCCTGCCAGCCTTTTTATAAAGGGTAATGCCGCTTTTATTAACCCTGGGACAAGTACACCTAGAGATAATTTAAGAGACTCGGTGCTTATTAAAGTTGAGATGTTTATTGCTGAGTTTATTTCTTCCATTTATTCACTCTCGATATTTATGTTGTTTAACATTATTTTCTCGCAGCTTTCCCACTTTGATGCGCACCTTTTCCGGCATCGCATTCAGATTATCCTCCCTCAGCCCCAGCATCATATTGTATCCGTTGAACAACCCGGCATCGCCCAACCGCGGCATTGGCAGCAATCGGGTGGGAATCGTGAGCCAGAACCGCAGATCATAATCGCACCCCAAATACTTCCGCAGCAGCGTCATCACATCCTGCCTGAGTTGCCCATTGGGCATCCAGCCTTTAGCTTCATCGTCATCGTCGGTAAAAAGTTCTACCCGCGAACAATAACCAGTCACACAGATTTCATCCCCCAGCACCGGATTCTGATCGAGCGACAAACCGCCACGCAGTTTAAGCCGTGCACTTTTCGCCACCGGTATTCTCACCGGATGATGCGCGAACACTTCAATGCGAGTATTGGGTGCCTGGCTGCGAATCACCGCTGCTATACCTTCAGCGGTGTGCGTCGGGTGCAGCAGCGGTTGCAGTATCGCCAGTAAGCGCGAAGATGGCAGCTCGCGGTTATGGGTAATACCCGCCAGCGCCATCAGGCTCTGTGAAATGGCATCGTTGCCGCCCGGCTCAAAATTGGCCGGATAACTGTATTTACGCCAGATGCGATAAAACTGTGTCATCAACCGGTGATTGAAGATATCCAGAAACGCGGCCATTGCGTCGGCGCCGTCACGGGCCTGATTAATATCATCAATCATACTCGTAGGCAGCGGCGAATCCACGCCGTACAAGCCAAGGAAATGTGTTCTGACGGTGGGCGGCGCATCAGGATTATCGGCGTCGGTTTCGGTGCGCTTAAGCTCGCCGGAGGGAAAGCCCAGATGTGGGTTGGGGCGAAAGCGCACCGCATCGCTTTCCGGCATGCGGCCCGTGCCCAGGCGGCTATGGGTTGTCTGTTCCCGTAGCTGGCAGAAGCGGTAAAAGTTAAACCGCGCCGTCTGATCATCGCCGTTGGCGTCCAGCCAGAACGACGGCAGAGGTGAACGGTTTTGTTTGTTGTCGTCTGTCACATCAATACCCTGTTAATGCGCCGCTCCGGCCAGGCCCATTCGGTGCCAGAGGCGGTCAGTAGCACTGTCAGCTGGGTAAAGCGGATGACGCTGGCGTATTGCGTCAGAAACTGCTCCAGCAGTTCGCAGAACAATCGCGCATCGCCCGTGCCGCTAAACATTGTCTCATCCAGCAGCACGCGGATACGCACGCCGTGCCAGTGATACGAGGCGTTATAGTCCTGCTGCCCGCTAACGTGACGGATACCGCTGATGCGTCGGCGGTTGTTCTCCTCGTCGCTCCAGTTAAATAGCGAGATTACGGCCCGCAGGTTTTCGGCATCGCTTATCATCTGGCTCAGGGCGCGGGGATGCAGCAGCGATATCAGGTGCCACTGATAAAGTTGCGTGGTTGGCGGATAATACGGCATGGAAGGGGGCTGTCGTGTTTTGCACCGCACAGCCAGGTTGCCGATCACTGCGCTGCCATCAAATACCGCTTTCTCCAGCGCCATACGGGGATAATTGCCGTTGGTGCAGGTGATGTTCATAAACAGCGTGGCATCTTCCTGAGCTCGGTCAGCTTCGCTGGCGGTGCCGCCCAGCATCAGCAGGGTTTCATAAAGACCGCTGACGCCACGCCAGATACGCGTGTGGAAATAACGCTCCGGCCATGCCGCTTTGTGTTGCAGCATGCCGCCTTTTTGCCGGAAGTGTCGATACGGCACATAACGCCGCTTATCCAGCTTTTCACTGGCGGCCACCGCATCCACGCTGTAAATCTCCGTATGCTGATCGCCAAGCCGGTGCGGCCGCAGGCGATAATCCAGCACTGCAGGCTGCACTTTCAGCGGCTCTGCGTTGAGAGAGAACAGGTTGATAACCGGAACGCAGTGAATGCGCAGTACATCTTGCGGCAGCGAAATGTCGCGCGGAAGCGGCTGTCTCAAATGGATTTCGAGCATCGCCTCCCGGCAGCTTTCACTAAAGGGCAGCGTGTTAAGCCCGGAAAGGGTAAAGAACGCATAGCGTGTGGGGAAACTGAAATACTCCAGCAGCGGACGCACTTCGCCGCACAAGGCTGGGCTGTCGCTTTCAGGCCACACCGAGCGCCAGTGCTGCTGCCAGTGGGCGCGAATGTCGCCAGTAAAGGGTTGTGGATCGCCGTTATCACTCTGCGGCAGGCGAACCGTGATTCGTTCAATATGGTTGCTCAGAGCCTGATAAATCAGCGACTGCACCAGGCGATCCGCGTGAATATAGAGCGGGATTTCGCTGAGATCGATCTGGCTCGGATCCGCCTGGGGACTGAGAGCAAACCGCAGGCAGATCATCTGGTGCCCATCGGGATGGAAGGGCGCCGTTATCTCGCCCAGCGTCAGCGGATGCAACTTAAGCGCATCGGTGGTGCGATAGGGGCAGCGCAGGCCGGTAATGTCCATCGGACGGGTTAGCAGCACAGTGCCTTCCGGCAACACGGCATCACGTACCTGGGCGATCATATCTGGCGTGAGTTCAACGATCGCCATCGATGGCAGCGTGCGGTTTACCACAGGCAGCAGATGGCTAAGCAGTGGCTCGGTCAGTTCCGGGATATCATCATCAATCTTGCGGCGCATCTGCGCCATCAGCAGCGAAAATCCCTGGAAGAGCTGCTCTACAGACTCATCCATCTTCAGCGAGCCACCCTCCATGCCGAGGCGACGTGCAGCCTGCGGATGCTGTTCAGCAAACTCTTGCGCCGCCGATTTCAGATAGCGCATTTCACTGTCGAAATACTTAAGAAAGTCGTGATCGTTCATGGCTGCTCCGGCAACGAGACCAGCGTGTTATTAAGAATCTCAATGATGCGCGGTGTATCCGGATCAAGATCATCGCGGCTTAATACCCGCTTCCATGTACCACGCTCTCTGTCGGGCTGGCGGAACAGGCCAACTATCGCCACGAACTGCGCCTGTTGCTCCATCGGCATAGCCAGACTGATGCTTTGCCCTGGCATGACGCTGAGTTGTCGCTGCGCGACCAGGCTCTCTTTCAGCACAATGTCTGGCTGCGTGAGCAGATCGTGGTATTCGGTGTTATCGAAAGTCTGACGTTCGCTGAGCTGGAAAATACCTAAACGCAGTGGCATGGCGTGGTGAGCATCATCCTGATTGATCGCGGCGCGGGCGTTGAAAGTCAGATGCAACCTGTCCACCTGACGATAAAACACCGCTTTTGTCACACTCGCCGTTCCCTGTTTAGTTTTTTGCCAGGCACCGCAACTGCTCAGCAGGATGGTCGCAAAACAGAGCGGCAGCATGATTAAGAAACGGCTGGTCATGGTTCATCTCCCTGATAAGCGGCGTCATCTGGCGTGGCTGAAACAAAGAGGCGTGTCGGCAACAAGAAGCCACGCAGATCGAGCAGCGCCAGCGGGCCGTTACCCAGCTCCGTGCGAATTTGATAGTTGAGCGCCAGTCCATCCGGCGTTGGCCACACCACCCGGTAAATATTGCCGCCCAACCCGGTAATCCGGGCGTTATCCAGCAGGCGAATCAGGCCCCAGCTTCCCGGATGATCGGCATAAATGCGGGTTCCCGCTTTGGCGCTGCGCCAGGTGAGCGTCGTTTGTGGCTGCCAGCGGTTGTCAGGCCAGTTCAGGGTTTGCCAACTCTCTGGCTGGTTAAAATATTCCAGCTTCTGGCGATCCACCGTCAGCACAGACTCCACCACCTCACGCGAAGGTTTTGCCATCATCTGGAAATGCAGCGCCACATCTCCCTGGACAAAAGCGACATTGGCGATACGCGTCAGCTTGTTCAGCGCGTTGAGAAAAGCGGGATCAAATGTCAGTCCCTGACTGTGCATGGCATCCGGCACCCAACGATCTCCCTCAAGACGCAGCAGGCCACCTAAACGGAGGTTAACAAACTGCGCAATGCGTCCGGTATCGGTACGCATAAACTGCGCCAGATGTGGCAAGGAGGCGTCGCTTTGTCGATTCGCAAACGGATAGCGGTCGGCGAATGCTTCATTCCAGGGAGTAACGATGTCGTTCTGCCACTGGTGGTTGATGCTCTCTGCAGTTGGGCTCAGCACCTGCTCCCAGGCCTGTACCATCGGCTCCACAAACACCGCCTGACCCAATCCGCTCCACTCCTGACCGAGACTGGCTGCAATCAGGCTGCCGTAATCGCGGGTGTCGGTTAAATCGACCGCTTTGCCCTGAAAAACCGTCAGCGCCAGCGACTTCATCATGGCCTGCGGGTCCGGGGAATTGGTCACCTGCTGCAGACGCAGACGCACGCGGGTGATGCGGGTCAAAAACGTTTGCAGACTGAGGTTCTCTGTCGTCGCCGCGCCACTATCGGTTAGTGACAGTAGCGGCCCAAAAGTGGCATCCAGCGGACCCTGTGGCTGAGTAATCCCTTTTGCTTTATCGCTAGTGAGTAGGTGCTTTGCTGAGCTCACTAACGAATCGGTGAGATCGCCGCCGGTTTGGCCGGTGCGGCCCTGAATATTTAGCGTGTTCAGCAGCGCAATCAACGGTGATTGACGTACATCTGCCAGCAGGGTGAGCTGTTCAATCGATTCCGATAGGCTTTCAGCGCGCTGCCATTGCAGGCTGTTAAGGAATTTCAGCCAGGCGCCAGCGAAATCGGAGAAGTAGCGATCGGTCAGCCGCGTCTTAAGTGTTTCCGGAGAGACATCATTATTACTGGCCGGTTTGCCGTCGCTCAGTACCCAATCGATCTCGTCCTGGCGCACCTTTGCCGCTTTCTCAATCGCGGGCTGAATGTCCTCTTCCCACGCTTTACGGGTGAAGACGCCGGGTACGGTTTTATCGGTGTTGAACAGCATGCGGCTGTCGGTGCCGCTGACCATCTCGCTTAACGTCATGTCGGCATAGTCGCGGGATATTTGCTCAAGCAACTGCTGGTAGCGATTGGCTTCAGCATTGCTGGCGCCAATCTGCCGCATCAGGGCTGAGCGCATACTGCTTACCAGTCGCATATCGGGCTCCAGCCGCCACGCGGGATGTGCCGGCAGATTGGCCATCATAAAGGCCAGCATGTCGCCGCCACCGTTTTGCCAGCTGGTGTCCTCCATGCCGCTGCGCTGCTGCCAGATTGTCATCACCGTGGTACTGAAAAATGCCGGGTCAGATTTGTCGGGATGCGCCAGCATCAGGTAAGCCTTGAGCAGGTCATACATGTTTTTGGCGTCATCTGCTCGCCGCGGACTGTCTGGCGGCAGGTTACGCCAGTTGATCATCAGGGTGGTAAGGCGCTGAGCGGAGGCGTCTCGCAATAGTGGCATGGCGACCTGTTGCCACTGTTGCCACAGAAAATGCAGTAACGCATCGTTCTGGCTGAGGCCAAAACGCATATACCAGGGCACTCCGTACAGCTTACGGTGCTGCAGACGCTCGATCTCTTTCTGCAATTCCCGCAGTGCGAACAGCTGCTGATGCAGCGGCTGGCGGGTATCCGTTGCGCTAGCCGCAAGATGCTGATCTGCCTGCAGCAGGCGAAGGTTGGCAATAGATGAAAATACCAGGCACGCCATCCACGCAGCCAGCAGGCAGGAGCAGACCATCAGCAACGATTTTTGCCATGAGGCGCTGTTGGCCACCGGTTTACGCCAGCGCAGCGCCAGCCAATCCAGCCAGGTTTTTCCCGGCTGCCAGGCATGAACCAGTGATGCACTGCCGCTGGTGATCGCTGGGCAAAGCACCAGTCCCGCCAGCGGCAGCGCCCGTGCGCCTTCAGAGAGTTGCGACAATGTTTTTGTCAGCCGCGCGGTGCCGCCGCTGCGCAGTGTGTGCGCCAGCTCAAGCAGAAAACTGTGCTGGCGATTAAGGTCGGTTTGTTGCATACCTCGCTTGATCAACTGGTGCTCAAGCTCCTCAAGCGACTGACGATAATCATCTGCACCCTCATCGGGGGCAATAATAAATCCTATGGCTTGCTCGGGAGATGTTGATAGCGGCGGCGCATGGCGTTCCCACAGCCACAGCGGGATATCCTGGCCCATCAGGCTGTAGCGTTTTTGCATCTGGCGGGCCGTAGTATCCAGCAGATTCTGCGTCATTTCTGTTTCTGCATTGACCACCCAGACCACCGCATCAGCCAGCTGGCGGCGGATTTTACGCAGCGCCCGAAGCTGCGCGGGCTGCGGATCCGCCTGTGCGCTACCCTGCCACAGTAGCAACGTTTTATGCCCTTCCAGCCAGTACTGGGTCGTCAACCCGGGAATGCACTGTTCGACCAGAGGTTCATCTCCGACTACCAGCAGAATGCGCACTCGCCTGCGCCAGCGCCAACGGTATTGAAAACGCATCTGGCTGATAATGTCCTGCACCATCTGATTCTCTGCTGGCCGCGGTTTCTGCGTTCCCGTTGCACCGGTTACCTCGCGTGCATGCAGCCGTACCAGCCACCGCCAGGCGAGGATAAACAGCGGGCAGAACCATACTAGCGTCAGCCAGACGATCAGTGACCAGAAGGCAATCTGATGCGGCAGAGCATCAGGCAGATCAAGGCTGCTGCCTGCAAAGTAATACAGTCCGGCGCCGATCAGTACCAGTAGGGTAATGGCGACCAGATAGCCACAAATCAGCCTGAACAGTGAATATCGTGGGTTAGTGCGTGAGGTTTCCACGGGGGACACAAACTCCTGTAATATATCGAGATTCCCTGGCTGCGGCGATCCAGCCGCAGGACTGACCGTTGAGCGCAGAGAGCAGCGCCAGCGACCGTAATGTAAAAGGAGTGATTTGCCCGGCGTTGCCAAGCCACGGAGTCAGTACATGATCGAGACCAGACCAACCGCCATCCAGCAGCGCTTCCATCTCTGGAACATCCGCTGCAATGACCCGATCCGGCACATCAGCTAGCCCGGCGTAACAGGACAGCTGCGACACGGTCTGCGCAGCCGTTTCACCGGGTACTTGCTGCCAACACTCTGAACGGTGCAGCAGTGCCGAGCCTCGCGGTGAGCAGAGCCAGGCAAAGGCGGCTTCTCCGGTGATCTGGTCGTAAGCAGGCACGCCTTCGCCACTCCCGGCGCACAGCAGCAGGGCAGGGTGAGTTTCTGCGATAAGATCGATGACGGTGTCAGCGCCAGTCCGTGATGTAAGCCGGAGAATTTCTTCGGGCAGAACGATGCCTTCAGCCAGCAGCGTTTCATTAAAGGCGGCCCGGGTTTCATCATCGCCGAGCCAGCAGAAGTGTGTGATAGGGCGGGTTTCAGCGGACTGATGAAGATGTGCCGTTAATTGGTTAGCGAGATAAGCCGCCAGCATCGCAGAGCGATTGCGTGTGCCGTTCAGCACCAGCGGACAGCGCAGCACGGCGTAACCTTCAGCATTGATACCCGGCTGCGGGGCGTCCGGCGGTTGCGACAATAGCGCCAGATGCTCGGCAACGTCATCCCCGGCGGGCGTCACCAGCAGTACGGTTTCAACCGGTAATGACTGGCTACGATTACGCCACCATGCATCCAGCGCCAGCGATATTTCAGCACCGTGCGTCCGGCTGTTATCAGCGCCTTGCAGCCATGTGAGCCAGCGCAAGGCCACCGCCAGCAACCAGCACAGCAGCGGCAGCACCAGCGTCCAGAACCAGAATAGCGGCGAGCGGGTTGTTTTCCCTTCCGGCCACAGCAGGATGGTGGTCATTGCTGTGATAAACAGCAGTACGGGCAGCGCCACCCACCAGCGCCGCCAGCGGGCAGGGTTAGCGGCGACATAGTCAACATAGACTGGGGGTTGATTCATCCGCAGATATCCATATCTGGCAGTGAGCTGACCAGCGTGCAACCGCAGGCGCACCGGTGGCCATCCAGCGCCACGGGCTTACCGTTTACGGTGCTGTTAGGCGCTCCCTGCATGATGGTGGTCATGCCGTGTTCATTACATTTCGCTTTATCGTTGACGCAGGCCACTGGCTTGCCGAAGGCATCGAAACTGCCGCTGAGCACTTCGCCGCCGTAGGGTTTGAGTGTATCGCCAACGCGCACCAGTTTTTTAAGCGTCATACCACTCGCGCTCCCGAGGATTTCAGCATATCGACGGCAGAGGTCATCATGGCCTGGTGCTGTTCGCTAAGCACACTAGTGCGAGCCAGGGCAACTGCGGTGCCTGTTTGGGTGGTTGCCTCTGGCGGAATGAGTGTTTGAACGACACCGTTCGCCATATCTTTGACTTTATAAGTCACATTGTTATAAGCGGTTTTCGGCTCGATAAAATAGATGACGTTACT
>Ga0105244_10001733_pt1 | contig 17164 bp, 15 predicted proteins | sample KBSM44metaG_FD_80423 | JGI IMG/M metagenome (GOLD analysis project Ga0105244, IMG submission 80423) | Miscanthus rhizosphere microbial communities from Kellogg Biological Station, Michigan, USA - KBS M4-4 metaG | ecosystem: Host-associated > Plants > Roots > Rhizosphere > Soil | place... | reverse complement strand
CCCGCGCTCAGCAGCATCACCCAGCGAAAGCCCGCCACGAAGGATTCGGCCACGGCCCTTTTGAGGGCTGCCGCCGTGGCCGCATCCACGCCCGGCGGCAGCGCCGCGCCCGCCAGCTTGCTGCGCTCGCCTTCGAGAAAAGCCGCCACCTGCGCCGAAGCGCCCATGCCCCGCAGATGCTCTTCCAGCGCGACGTCGAAGGCCCAGGCCATGATTGCGCCGAACACCGCAATCGCCAGCACCGCCGCCGCACGCGACACGGCGTTGTTCACGCCCGAAGCCACGCCCGCCAGGTCCGGCCCGACCGCGTTCATGACGGTGGTGGTCAACGGCGCCACCGTCACCGTCATGCCGAAGCCAAGCACTGCCACGGCCGGCAGGAAGCCGCTCCAGTAGCTCGCGCCGACGCCCGGCACGGCAAAGAGCGCAAAGCCGACCGCCGCAATCGAAGGCCCGATGACCAGCGGCAAACGCGGCCCGAAGCGGTCGACCAACTGTCCGGCCCAGCGCGAGAGCGCGAACATGGTGAAGATGAAAGGCAGCAGCGCCGCGCCCGCCACGGTGGCCGAGTAGCCCTGCACCTGGATCAGGTTGAGCGGAAAGAAGTACAGCCCGCCGCCCAGCGCCGCGTAAAGCAGCAGGGTCAGCAGATTCGCGCCGCTGAAGTTGCCGATGCGCAGCAAGGTCAGCGGCAGCATCGGCGTGCGCACCTTGCGCTCGGCGGCAATGAAGCCCGCGCTGCCCAGCACACCCAGGGCCAGCGCCCCGAGCACGGCCGGCGAACCCCAGCCTTGCGTGGGCGCCTCGATGAAGGCGTAGACGACGCCGCCAAGCCCGGCCGTCGCCAGCAGCGCGCCCCAGAAGTCCAGCCTGCCGGTGGCCGATGCGCCGCGGCTCTCGGGCACGTGGCGCCACACGATCCACAGCACCAGCAGCGCCATCGGTACGTTGATGAAAAAGGCCCAGGTCCACGAGAAGTGATCGACCAGGAAGCCGCCCAGCACCGGCCCCACCGCCGCCGTGATGCCGCTGAAGCCTGACCATGTACCGATGGCCTTGCCGCGCTCCTTCTCGGGAAACGACGCGCTGATCAGCGCCAGGCTGCCCGGCACCAGCAGCGCGCCGCCGATGCCCTGCACCGCCCGCGCGGCAATGAGCTGCTGCACGGTGGCCGCGAGCCCGCAGGCCACCGAAGAGAGCGCGAAGATGCCGACGCCGATCGCGAAGATGCGCCGTCGGCCATAGCGATCGCCCAGTGCGCCGCCCACGAGCAGCAGCGCCGCCAGCAGCAAGGCATACGACTCGACCACCCATTGCGCCTGGAACGCCGTGGCCTGCAGCTCGGCCTGGATGGCCGGCAGCGCCACGTTGACCACCGTGCCGTCGATGAAGGCCATGCTCGACCCCACGACGGCCGCGGCCAGCACCCAGGGCTTGGAAGCCTCGGGACAGGTCCCCTCTTCCGCCCGCGCGCCATGCAGGATCAACGTGTCGTCGCAGGGAGCCTTGCCGATCTGTGCCATGGGATCTCCGTCGATTGGATTCCGTTTTGCTCCCTCCCCCTCTGGGGGAAGGTTGGGATGGGGGCTGCCCGCACGATACGCCATGCTCGATCGACCGCCGTCGCGCCCCAACCCCAGCCGTCCCCCGGAGGGGGAGGGAGAAAGACGAGGTCAGGTCGTCGCGCAGGCGGTGGCCGACGGATTCGCGCGCGCCGCATTCACGCTGCGCGCCATCGCTGCGGCCGCCGCCGACGCCACGCGCTGCGCCCCTTGCGCCACCGCGTCCATCCCGGTGCCCACGGCCTCGCCGAGGTCCAGCTGGCACACCACCGTGCGTGCCTCGTCCGAGCGCCGCAGCGTCCAGCCGAAGCTGGCATCGACGCGCCCGCCATCGACCGCGTCGAACTGCCGCAGCTGCACCGCGATGCGCCACACCGGCTGCGAGCCCTGCCGGCCGCCCTTGGTCACGTCCAGCGCGCCGAGGCGCCCGGCGATGCCGCTGGCCAGTGCATCGCGCAGCTCGTTCTCGAACGAAGAGGCCCAGCGGTGCTGCTCCAGCACCTCGACCTGCACGCTGCCGTTGGGCTGGCGCACCACCATCTGCGGCCGCGCGAAGCGCTCGGGCACGGCCACGGGCGCGAGCTCGATGTAGAGCGGCGCGGCGCTGCCGAGCGTCGAAGGCGCAGCCTCGGCGGCGGCCACCGGGCTGGCCAGCGTGTAGTAGCTGTCGGGCTTGCTGGCGCAGCCCGCGAGCAGGGCCGCCAGCGCGAGGAAGGCTAGGTTCTTCTTCATTTCCTGTCGTCCGGTTTGCCGCGCAGCAGCGACTCGGGATGGCGTTCGAGGTAGTCGGTCAGCACGCGCACCGAGCCCGCGGCGCGCGTCAGCTCCTGCAGCGTCTGGCGCATGTCCTGCTGCAGCGGCGAGTCGTCGGCCAGCGTGCGCTCGGCCGAGCTCACGGTCTTGCGCACGTCCTTCATGGCCGCGGCCAGCTCGGGCGTGACGTCGTTGTTGATGCGGTTCACCGTCTGCTCGGTGGTCGTCAGCGTCTTGTTGAGCGCCGCGAGCGTGGTGCGCAGGTCGCCCGCGATCTGCTCATACGGCACCTTGTTGAGCTTGGTCGCGATTTCCTGCACCTGCGACTGAATCTCGTCGAGGCTGTTGGCCACGGTGGGCAGCTCGACCGGATTCTTCGTCAGGTCGATCTTGACCGGCGGCGCCTTCGGGAAGAAGTCGAGCGCCACGTAGACCTGCCCCGTCAGCAGGTTGCCGTTGCGCAGCTGGGCGCGCAGGCCCTTCTCGGCCAGGAAGCGCAGCCGCTCCTGCTGGGTGGCGCGCGATTCGGTGCCGCTCTCGCCGGCGCGGCGGCGCAGCCGGTCGGGGTAGACCTGCACCAGCACCGGCATGCGGAACTCGCGCTCGGCGCGGTCGAACTCGACGCCGATCGACTTGACCTCGCCGATCACCACGCCGCGGAAATCCACCGGCGCACCCGGCGTCAGGCCGCGCAGCGACTGGTTGAAGTACATCAGCAGCGGTTGCGAAGGCCCGTCGGGCTCCTTCATGGCGGCGGCTTCGTCCTGCGCCAGCGCGAAGGCGGCATTCTCCTTCGCGACCGGGCCCATCGTGTCGTCGGGCGCCTGGAAGGCGATGCCGCCGAGCAGGATGGTCGCCAGCGACTGCGTGCGCAGCGTGAAGCCGCTGGCGCTGAGCTGCGCGTCGATGCCGCTGGCCTGCCAGAAGCGCGTGTTCATGCCCACGAACTTGTCGTAGGGCGAGTTCACGAAGACGCGCATGGTCACGCCGCGCCCATCGCCATCGAGTTCGTAGGCCGCCACCTGCCCTACCTTGATGCGCCTGAAGTACACCGGCGAGCCCACGTCGAGCGAGCCCACGTCGTTGGCGCGCAGCAGGAACTGCTTGCCCGAGTCGTCGCGCGTGACGATGGGCGGGGTTTCGAGCCCGGTGAACTCGCCCGCGGTGTCTTCCGACACGCCCGCGTCGGCGCCGATGTAAGCGCCCGACAGCAAGGTGTTGAGCCCCGAGATGCCCGAGGTGTCGAGCCGGGGCCGCACCACCCAGAAGCGCGAGTCCGCGGCGGTGAAGCCCTTGGCGTCCTTGTTGAACTGCACCAGCACGCGCACGTGCGAGCGGTCGCGCGCCAGCCGCAGATGGGTGACGAGGCCGATCTGCACGTCCTTGTACTTCACGGCGGTCTTGCCGGCCTCCAGGCCCTCGGCCGTCTTGAAGGTCAGCACCACCTCGGGCCCGCGCTCTAGCAGGATGCGTGCGACCAGCGTGATGCCGACCAGCGCAGCCACGATGGGAATCAGCCAGATCAGCGAGGGCAGCCATTCGCGCCGGCGCACCACGCGCGGCCTGGGCAGCGCGGGCGGGGGCGTCGGTTTGTCCTGGGGTTGGTCTTCTTCACTCATGCTGGTTTCTCGTCTCCGATTTCATGTCCCTGTGCCACTTCGCTGTCCCACGTGAGCTTCGGGTCGAAGCTCAGCGAGGCCAGCATGGTCAGCACCACCACCGACCCGAAGGCCGCGATGCCCACGCCCGCGGTGATGACCGCGAAACCCTGGATCTGCACCAGCCCGGTCAGCAGCGACACCACGAACACGTCGAGCATCGACCAGCGGCCGATGACCTCGATGATGTGATACAGCTTCGCCCGCTCGCGCCGGCGCCAGGTACTGCCGCGCTGCGCCAGCACCACGAGCAGGAAAAGCACCGCCAGCTTGAACAGCGGCACCAGGAAACTCGCGATGAAGACGATGGCCGCCAGCCCGTAGGCGCCCGACACCCAGAAATAGATCACCCCGCTCAGGATGGTGTCGTTCTGCGTGCCGAACAGCGTGCGCGTGATCATCACCGGCAGCAGGTTGGCCGGGATGTACATCATGCACGCCGCGATCAGCAGGGCCCAGGTACGGTTCAGGCTCTGCGGCTTGCGCGTGTGCAGGCGCGTGCCGCAGCGGCCGCAGGCCTCGCCCTCTTGGGCCCCCTTCCAGACGGCGGCGCAGTGTGGGCAGGCCGTGAGGCCTAGCGAGGCGGCGGTAGGGACATGCGCGTCCTCGTCGTGGAGGTCGTGAGCATCGTCGGCCTCGCGGGGTTCGCGCGGCCACGGGAAGGCGAACAGCTTCATGATGCCGGCGCTCCTTCATCCTGCGCCTCGCCCTTCGGTCGAAACGTCATTTCCCAGAACGCGCCGGGGTTGAACGACAGCACCACCGTCAGCATGACCGTGAGCGCCATGAAGGCCCACAGCGCCGCGCCCGGCACCACGGTCGCCATGCTGGAGAGCTTGACGATGGCCACCAGCACGCCGAGCAAGAACACTTCGATCATTCCCCAGGGCCGCAGCGACTGCATCAGCCGCACCAGCAGCGCGAAGCCCCCGGGCCGGCGCTCGCGACTCAGCGGAACCAGCAGGTACGCGAGGATGCACAGCTGCAGGAAGGGAAAAAGAATGGTCGTGGCCAGCACCAGCAGCGCCACCACCGACATGCCCTCGGCGCCCAGCGCCACCACCGCGCCGGCCAGCGTGGTCTGGCTGCGCAGGCCCTGAAGCTCGATCTCGACGATGGGAAACATGTTCGCGATGGCGAACATGATCAGGCAGGCCACCGTCAGCGGGAGAATGCGGTGCTCCTGCCGGCCGGGGTGCCGGTCGAGCTCGGTGCCGCAGCGTGGACAGTGCGCCACGTCGCGCGGCTGCAGCGGCGTGCGGCTGTAGACCGCATCGCAACCCGGGCAGACCACGGTGTCAGGTACTTCCGTCATAGGTGAGTACCCTAACTCATTCAGCCGCTGGGGCCTGGAATTGAAACCAATTAACCGCCCTCGCCCGGCCCTACGTCCTGAGGCGCAGGGTGCTGAAAACCGCCGCCACCGCGGCACAGCTGGCTGCCAGCACCAGCGCCACCACCGGGCCATGCCCCCCGTGCGGGCTCCAGACACTGAAGACGCCCGCCAGCACCACCGCCCCCAGCGTCTGCCCGGTCAGCCGGGCCGTGCCCAGCATGCCGCTGGCCGCGCCGCTGCGGTGCGCGGGCGGAGAGGTCACGATGGTGTGGTTGTTGGGCGACTGGAACAGTCCGAAGCCCAGCCCGCACAGCGCCATGCGCCAGGCGATGTCGGCATCGCCCGGGTGCGCAGGCAGCGCCGCCAGCAGCGCCAGGCCGCTGGCCAGCAGGCCCAGCCCGATGCCGCCCAGCAGTCCGTCGGGGTAGCGGCCGATCAGGCGCCCGGCGATGGGCGCCATCACCACGATGGCCAGCGGCCATGCCGTGATCAGCAGCCCGGCCTCGATGTGGCTGCGCCCGTACACGTCCAGCAGCAGGAATGGCAGCGCGATGTAGGCCAGCATCTGAGCGCAGAACGCGGCGACCGAGGTGCCCATCGACAGCGCGAACACCGGAATGCGCAGCAGGTCGATGGGGAACAGCGGCACCGCCTGCCTGCGCTGGCGCTGCAGGTAGATGAAGCCGACCACCACCCCGGCCAGCAGGATGCCCCAGGCCGAGGCCTGCGAACCGCCAGCGCCCTGCACCGCCCCCTCGCGCACGCCGAGCCGGTCCACACCGAGGAACACGAGCGAGAACATCAGCACGTTGAGCGCCACGTCGACCGGCGAGAACCGCAGCCCCGCAGCCGGCGCCACGCGGTTGAACGGCAGCGCCCGCATGCCCAGCGCGAAGGTGACGATGCCCAGCGGCACGTTGATGGCGAAGAGCCACGGCCACGAGGCCACCGACAGGATGGCCGCAGCCACCGAAGGCCCGGCCACGGAAGACGTCGCGACCACCAGCGAGTTGATGGCCATGCCCTTGCCCAGCTGCGCCGACGGATACGTCAGCCGCACCAGCGCCGCGTTCACGCTCATGATGCCGGCGGCGCCCAGCCCCTGGAAGGCACGTGCGGCGATCAGCGTGCCGAGCGAATTGGCAAACGTGGCGGCCAGCGACGACAGCGCGAACACCGCCATGCCCACGAGGTACACGCGCCGGTAGCCCACGAGATCGCCCAGCGAAGCCAGCGGCAGCAGCATCACCAGCGTCGCGATCTGGTACGCATTGACCACCCAGATCGCCTGGGACGGGCTGGCCTGCAACTCGCGCGCGATGCCCGGCAGTGCGAGGTTGACGATGGTGCCGTCGAGCACCGCCACGACCAGCCCGAGGATGATGACCAGCATTGCCCAACCGCGCTCCGGCAGGGCCAGCCCGTCCAAGGGCTTGCGGGCTGCATCGTCGTGGTCTTCGGCCACCGGGAGCCCGGCACCTGCGCGTACCGTGTTCATCAGGCCCGCTGCGCCCTGCGCGCCTGTTCGGAGCCCACGCCGCCCAGCGTGAGCCAGGTCAGCACCAGTGCGATGAGCGCGCCACCGGCCATGCCGGCCACCATCGGCAGCGGCCGGCCGTCGGTGAAAAAGCCCACCACCGCCATCGCCAGTGCGCCCGTCAGCATCTGCAGCGTACCGAGCAGCGCCGAGGCGGTGCCTGCGATCGCGCCGTGCTTCTCGAGCGCCAGCACGCCGGTGGTCGGGATCACCAGTCCCATGAAGCCCGAGGCGATGAAGTACAGCACGATGAGCACCCAGAGGCTGTCGCCGCCCATCGCGAAGTAGGCGAACATCGCGAGCATTGCAACACCGCAGCACACCACGCCGAACTTCACGAGATTGACCAGCCCGTAGCGCTCGCCCAGCGAGCCGGTGAATTGCGAGGCCCCGATGAAGGCCGCCGCGTTCACGCCGAAGGCCACGCTGTAGAGCGCGGGCGACAGGCCGTAGTGGTCGATCATCACGAACGATGAATTCGCGAGGTAGGTGAAGAAGCCCGCCATCGCGAAGCTGCCGATGAACACCAGCCCGAGGTAGTGCGCGTCGCGCAGCAGCAGCAGCCAGTAGGCCGACAGCGCGCTGCCGAGGCTGCTCTCGACGCGTTCCGAGGCGGGGCGCGTTTCGTCGAGCAGCTTGACCATCATCGCGAGGCCCGCGACGGCCGCGACGGTCACGGCCCAGAACACGCCGCGCCAGCCCGCAACCGCGATCACCGCGCTCCCCGCGAGCGGCGCGAGGATTGGCGACACGCTGAACACCAGCATCAGCAGCGACATGAGCCGTGCGGCATCGGTGCCCGTGTGCAGGTCGCGCACCACCGCACGCGGGATCGCCATGCCGGCCGCGGCGCCCAGGCCCTGGACGAAGCGCAGCACGATCAGCGTCTGGATGTCGGTTGCCATCGCGCAGCCCACGCTGGCGAGCGCGAACAGCAGCAGCCCCGCATACAGCGGCGGCTTGCGGCCCACCATGTCGGAGATCGGCCCGTACAGCAGCTGGCCCGCGCCGAGCGACAGGAAGAAGGCCGTGAGGCTCATCTGCACGGCGCCGATGTCGGCGCGCAGGCTTTGTCCGATGGCGGGCAGCGCCGGCAGGTACATGTCGATGGCGAATGGCCCGATGGCCGAGAGCAGGCCCAGCAGCAGGGCCATCTTGAAGAAGGGGGAAGAACGCATTGAACCGATTGTCGTCAAGCACGGCAATCGCTGCAGGCGTGGGGTCTGCTTCTCGCCAGAGCTAATCCTGGCCAAAGAATCGCGCAGGCGCGAGGCTGCGAAGACTTCGCCCGGATGAACGGTTTCGACTTACTTGCCGGCGGGCCAGAACACCAGCGCGCGCAGTTCGATGCTGCGGCGAGGCGGCGCCTCGCGCGAACCGGTCGGGTCTTCGAACGCGGTGTGTGCGGTGAAGCGCGCCACGCCGTCTTCGCGCGAGTCGTAGATCTTCAGCAGCAGCGCCTCGTCGGGCCGCAGGCGCGGGAACCAGTACCACCGGTGGTTCGGGTTCCAGGTGAAGGAATAGATTTCGCCGACCTTGTCCGGATAGACGAGGTCGCTCGGCACCATGTCTTGCGGTGAAATGGAGCGCGCATCGCACAGCGCAAGCGGCAAGCGCTCGACCGTGGCCAGCGGGCGCCACAGGTTGATGATCGCGAAGCGCTGCTTCAGGCGTTCCTCGGCCTCTTCGGGGGGCAGATGGTCGCGCACGCGGCGCGGCGCGGAAACGAAAGTCTGATCGTTGTGCACGCGACGCACCGGCTCGCGCAGTTCGGCCGTGCGGCGCGAGCCTTGTGCGCTGTCACGCAGCGTGTGGTCGAACACGACGATCTTCTCGGCACCGGTGAGGTCGCGCAGCAAGGCCTCGGACTCGCGGTAGTAGATGTCGCGGATCGTTTCGTCACGCGAGAAATCGGCGAGCGCGCTGCGATGCGAAATCTGCGTGAAGCCGCTGCGGTCCAGCGTCAGTTCGTTCAGCGCCACCAGCGGGCGGCCATCGCGGATCGTCACGCGGCGCGGCTCCAGTTCGCCAGCCACCCAGGGCGTGCCCGGCGGCGGCTCGAAGGTGTAGCTCACGGGCCGGCCCTGGCCCGCCTTCAGGTAGTTGAGCTCCGCCACTACCGAAGGCAGCGTGGCTGCCAGCATCTGTCCGTTTGACCCAGCACTCATGCGATGCGACTCCTCGAAACGATTGCTCGAATGGCCGCGAGCCTGAAATGGGAAGAAAGCACAGAAGAAGTGATGACGAAGCTTGCGGCCACGGATGATCGCCAAGGCTATACCTGCACCCCGCGAATCAGAAGAATGCAAAGGGCATAACCTTGCTCGGCGGCTGGTCGGTGCCCCGCGCCGCTTGACGCTGCAGCAGGCTTCACTCCACGCGCCGCACCCGCTACCCTATCGCCTTTCCGGACCGCCCCACAACAACTCACAGCATCCGCTATCCAGGAAGGAGCATCACCCTTATGGCCCTCGCCCGCACGATCCACGCAGACCTCCTGCGCGTTTTCGTTCTCACGCTCGTGTCACTGTTCGCCATTCCCGCGGCAACGCTGGCCTTCACCGAATACGCGCTGCGTTCGCAGGATGCGGCGTTCCTGCAATCGATAGAGAAGCGCATCGCCGGCGATGCGCAGCTCTCGTCCAAGGACAAGGCCGAAGCCACCGATTTCTATCGCAGCCATCCGCTTTCCAGGGCCTGCGACGCCACCGCGCCGGAAGACAGGAACTTCCACGACAAGGTGTGCAGCCCCTACTCGATGCAATGGCAGTTCCACTGGGCCGACCGCGCCGCTGTCTGGACCATCGTGCTTGGTGCTGCGCTGCTCGCGGCGGCGCTGGTGCTGGGCGCGCTGGCCTTCGCCAACCGCGGGCTGCGCTACGCCAGCTTCGTCGCGGGTTGGCGGCTGATGACGGTGTCGAGCGCGCTCGAGGTCGTGCTGCAGAGCGCGATGCTGGTGTGGCTGTCGTTCTGGCTCACGGCCTATTTCTGGCAAAGCTACTACGTCAAGCTGATCGCGCTGGCGGGCATCATGGCCGGGGCCGCTGTGTTCTACGCGATCTACACGCTGTTCAAGAAGCTGCCCTGGGGCAACGAGATCGAGGGCGAGCTGATCGCGCAGGCGGACGCACCGCGCCTGTGGGAGCGCATCCGCCAACTGGCAGGCCGCGTGAAGACCGCGCCGCCCGACCAGATCGTGGCCGGCATCGACACCAACTTCTTCGTGACCGAGGCACCGTGCGAAGTCAGGGGCCGCACCCTGCAGGGCCGCACGCTGTTCGTCAGCCTTCCGCTGCTGCGCGTGCTCGACCAGGCCGAGGCCGATGCGGTGCTCGCGCACGAGCTGGCGCACCTGGGCGGCGGCGACACCCGCAGCAGCGCGGCGCTCGGCCCCAAGCTGCTGCAGTTCGACCAGTACACCTGGAAGATGCGCAGCGGCGGCCTCACCATCGTGGCGCACTACCTGCTGCGGCTGTACCGCATGATCTTCGCGTTCGCCCTGGCGCGAGACAGCCGCGAGCGCGAATACAAGGCCGACCGCGTGGCCGCCGGCCTCACGGCGCCGCAGGCCATCGTGCAGTCGCTCATCAAGATCTCCGCCTATGCGAGCTACCGCAACGACGTCGAGCACAAGCTGTTCGCGCAGAACCGCGAGCATGACGGAGCACTGGGCATCGCCCGCTTCGTGGCGGACGGCCTGCCGCCCTACGCCAGCTCCGAAGCGTTCATCGAGGCGATGAAGACCGCCGACGTGCCGCACCCCTACGACAGCCACCCTCCGCTGCTGGAGCGCATGCGCAACGTCGGCCACCACGTGCCCGAGAGCGCCTACGGCGCCATCGTCGCGACCGCACCGCAAGCCTCGTGGGCCGACGACATCGAGACCGCCCCCGCCATCGAGCAACGCCTGTGGAGCGACTACGAGCAGCGCTTCGTGCAGAACCACGAGCTGAGCCTGGCCTACCGCTACGAGCCGGCCACCGAGGAAGAGCGTGCCATCGTGCTGCGGCACTTTCCACCGGTCGGCTTCGCGCTGAAGAACGGCGACCGCATCGACATCACCTATGCCGGCATGCACCCCAGTGCCGACGGCGGCTCGACGATCGCGTGGGACGAGGTCAAGGGCCTGACCTACAAGGACGGCAGCTTCGGCGACACGCTCATCGTCACCCACCACGACAAGGGCATGCTGGGCGCGCGCACCACCAAGGTGAAGCTCGCGGGCCTGGGCAAGCAGAAGGAAAACTTCAAGGCCGCCACCGGGCACTACTGGCAGCGGCACCAGATCATGAGGGCGCAGCAAAAGCAGCAGGAACAGCAGCCTTGACACCCCGGCGGCAATGCCCGCCCTTCCCCCTTCCCCGACCAGCTCCATAAAACCATCCAACACCGGAGACACCCGTGAATACCGTCGAACAAAGAGCCATCTCCAAGATCAGCTGGCGGCTCCTGCCGCTGCTGATGATCAGCTACTTCATCGCCTACCTCGATCGCGTGAACCTCGGCTTTGCAGGCGCGGCCATGTCCAAGGACCTGGGCTTCACCGCCGCCGTGTTCGGCAGCGCGGCTGGCATCTTCTTCCTGGCCTACTTCCTGTTCGAGGTGCCAAGCAACCTGGCGCTGGAGCGTTTCGGCGCGCGCCGCTGGATCGCCCGCATCATGTTCAGCTGGGGCATCCTCTCGGCGGCCCAGGCATGGGTGGGCGGCTCGACCAGCTTCAACATCGTGCGATTCCTGCTGGGCATTGCGGAGGCCGGCTTCTTTCCGGGCGTCATCTTCTACATCACGCTGTGGTTCCCGGCGGCGTACCGCGCGCGCATCGTCGGCTGGTTCATGTTCGCCATTCCGATCTCGACCGTGATCGGCTCGCCGATCTCGGGCTACATCCTGAACATGGACGGCATCGGCGGCATGCATGGCTGGCAGTGGCTGTTCATCCTGGAGGCGCTTCCTTCGCTGATCCTGACCTTCTTCGTGCTGATGTACCTGCCCGACGGCCCGAAGGATGCCAAGTGGCTCACCAAGGAAGAGCACAGCTGGCTGGAACAGACACTCGACACGGAGCGCCGCAACCGCGAGGCGATCAACCCGATCTCGTGGAAGCAGTCGCTGCTGAACCCGCGCGTGATCGGGCTGGGCTTCGTCTACATGGGCATCACCGTGCCGCTGTACGGCCTGAGCTTCTTCCTGCCGCAGATCATCAAGGGCTTCGGCGGGCTGAGCAACGTGGAGATCGGCTTCATCAACGCCTTCCCGTACCTGGTCGGCGCCATCGCCATGCTGTTCTGGACGCGTGCCTCCGACGCGCGCAAGGAACGCAAGTGGTTCCTGCTGATTCCGCTGGCCTGCATCTTCATCGGCCTGGTGCTGGCCGCCCAGACCAGCGCGCCCATTCCGAAGATGGCCGCCGTGACGCTCGCCGCCTTCGGCATCTTCAGCGCACTGCCCACCTTCTGGACCCTGCCCACCGCCATCCTGAGCGGTACGGCGGCTGCGGCGGGCATTGCGTGGATCAACTCCATCGGCAACCTGGGCGGCTACATCGGCCCGACGATCTTCGGCGCGCTGAAAGACAGGATGGGCAACGACATCTACGCGGTGATCTTTCTGGCGCTGCTGTCTGCGGTGGCGTTCGGGCTGGTGCTGATCATCGGGCACGACGCGCGCACGGAGCAGGCGGCGCTGCCCGGGCAGGCCTGATACGGGTTAGCCCCAACATTTCGGCCCCATTGATCTGTGCGATTTTTCACGCTTGATTCGTACAAAACGTCATCCGAATGTGAACTCTGATCGTTTTTCAAGAGCGCCCGTTGAACGACGCATTTCTTCGATGTCTTTGCTTAGAAAGAACCCCATGAAGACCAAGCAGCTCATCCTCTCCAGCATCCTCGCGTTCGCCGGCCTCGCCATGCTGGCACCGAGCATCGCCTCGGCAGCGCCGTACCACCCCAAGAAGCACAAGGTGTGCAAGTGGGATGCACGTCATCACCACCGTGTTTGCCACTGGGTGCGTTGATTCTGTCGGTGCAGACCGCTCCAGGAAGCCCGCTGATGCGGGCTTTTTCTTGGGCGAACGTCGATGGAGTAGCAGTGTGGTCATGGCGATGATTCCTGAAGGAGGCATGTGGCCGGTCAACCGGCCGTGCGCGCGGCGTCGGCTTCAGGTGGCGATGCACTCCAGCCGCAGGCCAGCGCCATCAGCGCGAGCAGCGAGGCAGCCACGCCATAGATCCACGGCGGCGACGCGACCGGCAGCAGCAGGCCCGCGATCAGCGGCCCGGTGCCGGCGCCGATGTCGCGCCACACGGAGCGGGCCGCCAGCGCCTGCAAACGCTCCGGCCCCGGCGTGCGGCGGGCCACGATGGGCGGCAGCAGCGGCAGCTGCAGGGCGCGCAGCACCACGATCAGCGCCGCGCAGCTCCACAGCCAGCCGAGGCCGAAGCCCACGAGCGCGATGGCGGTGACGAGCGACAGGCTCACAAGCAGGCGCTCGGCGCCGAAATGCTCTGCCATGCGCCCGCCCACCGGGCTCAGCAGAATCTCCGCGAGGTAGCGCAACGCCATCAGTACGCCGGCCACGATCACGGCGCCGCCCGGCAGCAGGTCCTTGCCCAGGTAAGAGAGGCCGACGATGAAGAGCCCGTCGAGCGTCAGCCCTTCCATGAACGACCAGCCGTCCAGGCTGTTGGGCAGCTTGAAGCGCTTCGCCGGCCTGGTCACGGGATGCGGCGCCGCCGGAAGCCGCCGCGTGACGCACCACGCAAGCAGCGAGAACACCGCGAGGATGCCGAAGATCGCGCGCGGCCCCGTCCAGTGCGCCAGCAACGCGCCCAGCGGCAGCGCGAGCACCGGCCCCACCGCAATGAAGGCGCGCGAACGCCCGTTGCGCCGCGCGGCACCCACCGGGTCGGCCGTGGCCAGCGCCTGCGTCGACAGGTTCAGCGCCGCGAAGCACAGGCCCCACATCAGCCGCAGCGGCAGCAGCGCCCAGAAGCCCGAAAGCGTGGCGTAGCCCAAGCCGCACACGGCAGCCGCCACCACCGCAATGGTGCAGGTCAGCCGGTCGCCGTTGCGGGCGTAGAAGCGCGCGACGAAACCATAGCCGGCGATGCGCACCAGGCGGTTGGCCGCGAGCAGCATGCCGGCCTCGGCAAGCGTCACGCCGAACTGGCTGGCATACATCGGCAGCAGCAGGTAGAGCACCACGTCGGCCGGCAGTGAAAGGCCGAGCGCCATCGCCGCGTGGCGGGAATTCAGGTCGGTGGACGTGGGGCTGGAAGCGTGTTGGGTGCGAGACATCGGGCGCTGATGGTGCGCCGCCGCCTGCCCCGCCGACAAACGACATTAACGCCCGTCATGCGTGAGAAAATTGCACGCATGCCGCTTCGAGAGCCTCCCCTCAACGCCGTGCGCGCCTTTACCGCCGCGGCACGTCACCTGAGCTTCACGCGTGCGGCGCTCGAGCTGCACGTCACGCACAGCGCGGTGAGCCGGCAGATCAAGAGCCTGGAGGAGTTCCTTGGCATCTCGCTGTTCGAGCGCCGCATCCGGCAGGTGGCGCTGACTGCCGAGGGACAGCAGTTCTTCGCGGAGGTGGAGCCAGCGCTTGCACAGATCGGCGCGGCGGCGCGGGCGCTGCAGTCGCGGGAGGCGGCCCGCGCGGTGCGGATCAACGTGCGCCCTTCTTTCGCGGTGCGCTGGCTCATTCCACGCCTGCCCTCCTTCGTCGAGCGCCACCCCGACATCGAGCCGCAAGTCGTCACCAGCACCGTCATGCCCGAACAGGCCGTCGGCAGCTTCGACATCGCGGTGCGTCGCGGCCTGGAAGGCTGGCCGTCCTCGATGGAGGTGCAGCCCTTTCTCGAAGACGAGGTTCTGGTGGTCGGTGCGCCCTCGCTGTTCAAGGCCCATCCGCTGGACGACCTGCGCGCGCTCGCCTCACACGTGCTGCTGTCGGCCAGGACCCGCGAGGACGACTGGGACGACTGGAGGAAGCAGGTCGGCGCGCCGCGCGCGCGGCCGGCGGGCCGGCTGCAGTTCGACCACCTGCACTTCGTGCTGCAGGCCGCGGTCGATGGGCTTGGCATTGCGCTGGCGCCGACATCGCTGGTGGCGCACGACCTGGCCTCGGGCCGCCTGCAGTCGCCGCTGCCCACGCTGCGCATGCCGCTGGAGCGGTACTACTACGGCCTGGCGCCCGATGCCGCGCCGGAAGCGGCGTACATGGCCGAATGGTTCGTGGAGATGCAGGCCCAGGGCGCGTAGTCGATCGGCGTGCGGCGGATGCTCGTGCGTCCGGAAACGGCCGGCGCCACGAGCTCGCTGCTCGCAAGATGAGTGCATGCCCCCTACATTCCTTCCCCCCTCCTTCCAGAACCTGGCCTGGTCCAACCTTGCCGCGCAGTCCGCCGAGCAACTGAGCCTTGCGGCCGTGCCACTGGTTGCCGTGCTGGCGCTCGGCGCAGGGCCGGGCGAAATCGGCTTTCTCGCGGCGGTGCAGACACTGCCCTTCCTGCTGGTCTCGATGCCCATGGGCCTGCTCGCGGACCGCATGTCGCGGCGGCGGCTGATGGTCTGGGCCGAGGGGCTGCGGGCGGTGTCGCTGCTCGTGCTGCTGGCGATGGTGTTCGCGTCGAAGCTCAGCATCGGCTGGCTGGCCGCGCTTGGTTTCCTGGGCGCGGTGGGCACCGTGGGCTTCAGCGTCGCGGCGCCCGCGCTGGTGCCGGCACTCGTGCCGCGTGAGGCGCTGGCCGTGGCCAACGGACGGCTCGAACTGGCGCGCAGCGCAGCATTCACCGCCGGCCCCGCGCTCGCGGGCTCACTGGTGGCGTGGGGCGGTGCGTCTGCCGCGTTCGTTCTGGCTGCGGTGCTGTCAGTGGCGGCCGTGGGCCTGCTGCTGCGATCGGGCGAGGTACCCCGCACACCCACCTCCGGACGGCATCCGCTGCTCGAGGTGCGCGACGGCGCGCGCTTCGTCTGGCGGCACGAGATGCTGCGCCCGATGCTGATGACCGGCGCGGTCTTCAACATCTCGTGGTTCGTGCTGCAGGCCGGCTACGTGCCCTATGCGGTGCGGGTGCTTGGCCTGGGCGCGCAGGCGGTCGGCCTCACGCTGGCGATGTATGGCGCGGGCATGGTCGTCGGCGCGCTGCTGACGCCGCGCGCAGTGGCGTGCCTGGCGTTCGGCCGCGCGATCCAGGTCGGGCCCGCGGTCGCGGTTGTTGCAGCGGCGGCGATGGCGGCCACGCTCGTCGTACCGACCGCCGCGCTGGCCGCGCTCTCGTTCTTTCTGTTCGGCGCGGGTCCGATGGTGTGGGTCATTACCACGACCACGCTGCGCCAGAGCGTGACAGCAGCGACGATGCTGGGCCGGGTGTCGGCCGTGTTCCTCACGATCAATGCGGGGGCGCGGCCCATCGGCGCAGCACTGGGCGGCGTGGTCGGGGCCGCCTGGGGCGAGCCGGCCTGCCTGCTGCTGGCGCTCGCAGGGTTCGTGCTGCAGGCGGCGATCATCTTCGCGTCGCGCATCGCGGGGCTGCATCGGTTGCCGGTGCCGGTCACCTGAGCTGCGGGGAAGCGCCGCTAAAAAAGCGAAGCCATCCCGTTAGGCCGCGCATCCTCGATGTCGAGCATGCGCAGCTTGGTCAGCGCGCCGCCGCCGGCCGAGAAGCCGCCGGGCTTGTTGCCCGCCGCCAGAACCCGATGGCAAGGCACCACCGGCGCGAACGGGTTGTGGCCCATGGCCTGGCCCACGGCACGCGACAGGCCCTTGTCGCCCAGCTCCTCGGCGATCTCGCCATAGGTGCGCGTCTGCCCAGGTGGAATGCGCCGTGCGATCGCGTAGATGCGCTGGTGAAACTCAGACACGCCGCGCATGTCGAGTTCGATGTGGCCCAGGTCGTCGTGCACGCCTTGCAGCAGGCCCTGGATGGCGGTGATGGCGCGTTGCGCCGCCTCGCTCGGCGGCCCTTCGCTCAGTTCAGGGAAGCGTTGCTTCATCCGCGCCCGCGTGGCTGCCTCGCCCTTGTCGGCAGGCAGTTGCACGCCGACCAGTCCGCGCGGTCCCCAGGCCAAGGCGCACATGCCGATGGAAGTCTCGAACAAGGCAAACCCGGTCATGACGTCTCCTGCAGCGCATATGCAATGCGAGTGATGCCGAGCGACACCGCCGCGCCCATCGACAGCGCGAACGCGAGCCGCAGCGTGGGCTGTACGGGGGCGGAGAAAGTGAGCGTCATCGACATCGAAACGGGCGGTCTGCCATTCTGTGCCCTCGGCAATTACCCTGAAAGCTGAGTATCTGAATTCCATTTTTCAT
>Ga0105244_10001732_pt1 | contig 17169 bp, 25 predicted proteins | sample KBSM44metaG_FD_80423 | JGI IMG/M metagenome (GOLD analysis project Ga0105244, IMG submission 80423) | Miscanthus rhizosphere microbial communities from Kellogg Biological Station, Michigan, USA - KBS M4-4 metaG | ecosystem: Host-associated > Plants > Roots > Rhizosphere > Soil | place... | reverse complement strand
CGGTTCATGAGGCAATGCTCCGTTTGTTCTTTTGCAAGAACCTGAAGCAGCCGTCGTGCCAATAGTCTAACCGCTGTTAAGTCCTTTAAAAACAAGCATTTGGAAGGGTTTTCAGAGAGGCGTGGGTTGCATTTTGCAATGATGGCTTTTTTGCGGTGATGCAAATTGCACGACAAAACGTCCCACGGCTTTGCGAGGCGCCTGCCTACACTTAAAAAGCCCTGTGGACGACATGACAAATCAGGGCCCGGCCGTTAACATGCACGCCGTCTGTCGCACCGGCAGTCCTGTGTCCCAGTAGCTCAATTGGATAGAGCATCCCCCTCCTAAGGGGAAGGTTGGCAGTTCGAACCTGCCCTGGGACACCATATTTTACAAGGCCTACAGCCAATTTGCTCTGACGCGGAGTACTGCCGTGACAGCAGGGTGGCAGCAGTAGGTCTTTTCACCAGACTTCGGCAATACGCTCAAGCTCCTCTTTCGGGATCGTGTGCAGACCTAATAGGCTCGTCAGCTTCACCCCAGGCCCTGAGATTATCGAGCGGGCCGGGATGACAAGCCCAGGCTCATAGATATGCGCCCCTTTCATCTCCTCAAAACTGAAGCAGCCCACTAACTGCTTTTGATAGAGGTAAAGCGCCTCTAACGTCGTTTCGTGCGATTCTGGATGCATCGGCTCATCTGCGGACCATGGCGTTTCACGGGTCTTAAAAGACGCGATTTGGTCTATGAGGGAAAGCAAGCAGAACTGGCGGTATGTCAGGCTTTCTGCGATACCGAGCAGGAAATTGGCTTCAGCTTTTTTGATGTACGGGGCGAACACGAGATTGGAGTAAAAATTGGCAAGGTAGGGCAGTTTGAGCTGTTCATGCTCCTGCTTAGCCGCCAAAAGAACCCCCTCGAATACTTCCTCGGCGGGGGAGGGGCTGTCCGGCCCACCATCGAAAAAGTCGTCATCCCTTTTCTCCCGCCAAAGCAGTTGCTCGCGAATATTATCGATTGCCAGTGCTGCCACCCCTGCAACACGCTGCTCTTCCCTCGGCGATAACAACCGTTGTGCGATGTCGTCCAGAACTACCACGCAAGCCTCACCAACCGCGGCGCCGATGGCTGCCCCTGTGACTGTGCCAGATGGCCCAGTAAGAGACCCAACGGCACTACCTACAGCTGCCCCACCAATTTTGCTGCCATGACTCAGTAGCGTTCGAAAATTCTTCATGTAGAAATCCTGAGCTCGGGGATGGATCAACTGGCCTGGTGATCACGTATGCGGAGCACTGTAGTGGTTGAGCAACTAGCGTGTCGCGCGGTCGCTCGAATTCCCAAGCCGGCGGCAAGCAGTTCAGTTACTCGCCTGTGCAGATCGGTGTCCACTGGCCGGCCTTGGTACTTACCAGCGGCTTTGGCCTTCTCTATACCTTGGGCCTGGCGCTCGCGGCGCTGCTCGTAATCCTTGCGCGCGATCGCGGCCATCATTTCCACCAGCATGGAATTGATCGCGCCAAGCATCCGGCCGGTGAACTCGTCACCTTTGGTGTCCTGCATTCCTTGATGGCTGGTCGGCAGATCGAGCGCGACGATGCGCAAGCCCTTGGAGTCGATCGCAGCCTTGAGCTTCTGCCAGTCCTCCACAGGAAGGCGTGAGAGGCGGTCTATCGACTCCACCAGCAGGACGTCACCCTTGCGTGCATCTTTGAGCAGGCGCAGCAGCTCAGGCCGATCTGCCGATGCGCCGCTGGCGTTCTCCAGGTACACGCTCGCGATCACCTTGTTGTGGTCGGTTGCGAATTGCTCGAGCGATGCCCGGGCGCGGCCGGCGTCCTGCTCTTCTGTCGATGCTCGGAGGTATGCGCGGATGAACATGACGTGCTTCCCGTATCAGTTAAAGTGTTGTACTAATACTGTTGCACTATGGGTGTCACTTATCAAGCGGAATGCGCAAATAAATGCGAATTTGCGCGTATCAGCTCGGGCATACCCTAATGGCTATTTGCTTTTATTGCTGATTCCGGTAATTTAAGCTAACTGGGTTTTCCCAAATTCACGGAAGATTTTAATGATTATTAAAAGTTTCAAAGCATCAAAGGTTCATGACTACTATGACTTCAATTTTGAGTTTTCGAAAGAGCTTAATTTTCTAGTTGGCATTAATGGTACTGGTAAAACTAGTGCGCTAAAATTAATGCAAGCTGCTCTGTCTATTGATTTGTCTGTTCTTTTGTCAACATCTTTCAGTTCTCTTGAAATTAAAGTTGTTGATGGGTTGAAAACGTTTACTTTCTCGATACGTTCTACCATCGACAAGATGTATTTTTCATTAAATGGGAATGAGTTTGTATTTGAACGAGTCGATCTTTTTCGTACGAGTCAAGGAAGCCCTTCTGCTGCTATGCAGGAGTATGTAGAAAATAACCGGTTGGAATTAATCAAGAAGGCTGGCCCTATATTGCAGGAGTTTATGTTCGCAGGGCGGCCAATGTTCTTAGGCCTTGAGCGACGCATGGGCCGCTTTGATGATGATGATCGTCCATACGAGATGTGGTCGAAAGATGGTCAGCGTAGGATGATAAAGTATTCGCCAAAGGAGACGTTAGAGGGGCTTGAGAATTGCCAGCGGCTCGTTGAAAAAGCGTACATGAATTACCGGCGTGCTAGCGATGGACGCGTTGATCGGCTTTCAAACGTAATTATTGAGTCAACTTTTGAATACATTGAGTTTGATCCTGCAATGATTGAGGATCCAACTAAGAACCCCTATATCGAGTTGTATTCGCTGCAGCAGCGAAAAAGTGAAGTTGAAAAATTTGTTAGAGACTTGGGCGGGTCTGATAAAGTAGTTGCGCAAATTGATAGTTTCTTTTCTAAGCTTTCTGGGATAGTTGGAGATAAACAAGGTCATAAAGACGCGTGGAGCTTCGAATGGTTTTTAAATATGGCGCAAATTCAACGGATTCGAAAAATTCTCGCTGAGATGGATCGTCAGAAGAGGTTTGCCGAACGCTTTTATGCGCCGATTAAAGAGTTTTGCGAAACGATGAACAGCTTTCTGCGCAGTTCGAGAAAGGAGCTTACTGTTGACTCAGTAGGAAGAATTAAGATCTTGCAGGGAGGTAAGAACGTAGATCTTCTCAGCCTCTCCTCTGGAGAAAAACAGCTCTTGATTTTGATGGCTCACGCTAGGTTCGGCTCTATGAGAGGTCGAACTTTTATTGTTGATGAGCCTGAATTATCTCTGCACATGCGATGGCAAGAAATGTTGGTCGAAGCGTTGATAGCGGGAAATCAAGACAATCAGTTTATTTTTGCTACTCACTCACCAGAAATAGTCGGATATCACACAGATAAATGTATTAGCGTTGGTTGAGGGAGTAACCCATGTTAGAGCGGAGTTCAGCGGCAAAGTTTGCGGTTTCTATATTTTATGAAAGTTTTAATGACTTTGATGTTTATATTGAAGATACAGCGCCAGGCTATGCAAAAATCTTCTCTTCTATATTGTCTAGAGCGATGGATGGTGGAGTAGCGCTCGAGAAGGTTTTTCCTTTAGGTGATAGGAACGTGGTAATTGCTGCCGCTAGGAAGCGATTACAAAATCAGAATAATCGATGCGCAGTTTTTATAGTTGATGGTGACTTATATTTGCTGGCGGGCGAGCGAGAAGAACTGCCGGAAAACTTAGTGGTCTTACCAAGGTACTGCATCGAAAATTTCTTGTTTGATGAGGAGGTTTTGGTAAGTATCATGGATGAGGAACATTGTTCTCTCACCGCAGAAGTTTTAGCCAGGCAATTGGATTATTCGGGTTGGTTAAATAGGTCGCGTGAGGCTCTGACATTGATCTTTCGCGCATTTGCTATTGCACATAAACTACACGCGGAAATCCCCACAGTGTCTCGTGGGTATAAGTCTGTATGTATGAACGGTTCGGGCGAATTGAGTTTGGAAAAGGCGCGCGCAATTGAAAAAGAGATTATAGATGCGTTAGTAGCCGATAAGGGGCTGCCGGCTGTAGAAGAAGCGATATCTTTCGTAGAGTCAAAAATTAATCATGATGAATGTTTTGTAACAACCTATGTGTCAGCTAAGGATTTTGTGCTTCCATTAATGCTAGTACGCATGAGAGCACTACTTGATAGCAATGCGAAAAATGTTAGCTTAAAAATCAGGATGTCCAACAAGTGTTCTACAGGACCGTTTAATGGTGTAGTTCGTTCAATTAGAAATATTTTGACCTCTCAAAAAACTGCTTGTGGTTGACTGAGAAATAATATACTTGCTTTTTGAGCGCTGATCTTATGTGTTGGGCGAAGACTCCGGCGCTAAGGATCGCCGAGATTATCGCGATTTTCCGTAGCAGTATGGTATGGGGGCGTCGGATGGAACACTCTTCTAATGCCCCAAATCAATAGCGCGAGCTCCCCGGCGATGTTAGCGCTTTGGTACGTTTACTCAAACTGCTGCAGTAATCGAAGCACATATAGTTTTGTTCCGATGATTAAGAAAGCGAGTCAGACTTTGTCCTCCGCAAATATCGAGGCTGAGATAATTATTCCGCCCCATCTGCGTTCGCCAACGCAGATCGGAACTGGGTTGCCGCTAGCCGTAGTGTTCTTTGCACTGCCAAAGGCGTAGGACGGCGCGTTTTCGGGGGATACGCTTTGCTTTAAGCCGGTAGCTTGCGGGCTTAGCATCTGGATGACTCCCCCCGCTGCAAGCGCAATACCTGGTGCCAGGGTCGCGCCATTCGTTACGGAGCTCATAGCAATCAAAACAACTCCGAGCACTGTTTGAAATAGACCTGCGCGCTTGCTGCCGGCGATCACAGGGACGATCCGGATCTCTTGAGCTCCACCCAGTGTCAGCTCCTTCTCGCCGACGTTTTTCCGATTCCGGAACACAGCGAACTCAAGACCTTTCCGTTTTGCATCAGCGAGGTACTTCGCGAAGCCTGGGTGGTTGACGTCGATCGCTTTCACAGCCTCCCGCGTGTCGCCAGTGGAAAGCTCGTAAATGTGTTCGCGCCCAAACAGCTTGCCGGCCGAGCCGCCCAGCAGGATTCGTGTTTTGGTGCCGTAGTTGGTGGCCATTGCCATGGTTTACTCCTTGGCGCCCTTAGCGCTCTTGTTGGGTACTTCAACGCCCAGTCTTATGGCGAGTAGCGAGCGCGACATATGCGCCTGGTCCACAGTCACCTGTTCGTGCCGCGGGTCGTAGTTCCAGATCCGGTCGTAAACTCCTTGGTAGGCCCTGGCACCCCGGAAGGTGCCGCGCAGAAGGTCGGCCGATAACCGGGCTTCGTCCTCGGTGAAGAACGGGCCGTCAATGGTCACCTTCTGGCCGTCGCGGACGTGCTGGACATCCCACACGACGTAGCCAGAGTCAGGGCCTTGTTTCAGCGTGTAGGGTGCAAAGCGGGTTGTCTTGCACGCCTCGGCGAAGCGTTCCTGGTAAGTGGTCAAGGTATTTGCTCCCAGTTGGCGGCCGCACCGTGACGGCCGCATTCGAACCGCTTACGCGGCTTCGGATTCTTTCTCTGGGGCCTTCGGCCCGCCTCGAACTGGGATCTTTTCCAGCCAGGCGCGCAACGCTTCTGAGCCGTCACAGCCCGACCGCCACTTTTCGAACCGGCCCGCGTAACCGGCCGAATTCGCAACCATTCCACTGAGCGCCACTCCGACCTGAGAGGTTGTGGCAAGCACATCATCGTAGACGGCCAGCATTTGACGGAGAGCGTCAATGTCTTCTGCGCGAGAGGCGGCGATGCCCGCCCGGGATAGGCTCGCTGCTGCTTCAGAGTTGAGGCCGGAGAGCATCGGATTTGCTCTCAGTACCGCTTCGACGATATCGGGGTGACCACCCCGGCGCGCCTCGGACATCAGGTTGCGGCGCTCCTCCGGACTGAGGCCTCGCACAAGGGCTCTCAGTTCTTGGTCTGCGAGAAAGCCTGCGATATCGCTACTCGCTCGCGGAGTGACAGGAGAGAAGCCTTGGGTGACGGTTTCGGCCAGGGTGAGCATATCCTTCGCGACCGACTGCATTGCAGGAAGTAGGGCGTCTGTTACACCTGCGATTTTCTCTTTGCTCAAGCGCTCGATCGCGGACGAGTTGAAATCTTTGTTTTCCCGAATTGAGACGATTTCTTCGCCGAAGTCTTTGAAGGTCTCCAGCGCCAGTGTCTGAAGCTGACGAGCTGACTTCATCAAGCCGCCGGCTTGCCATACACCTTTGGTCCCGTCCGGACGCTGGATAGAGAAGGTGTGAGCCTCAATGCGAGAGTGCTCATATTCGGAGTAGTGGAGGTTGGCCAGGCCGACCTTGAGAACTGAGCGTTTGCCGATTTTCATTGCGTTACCTTTGGATTGTTTGGGATTAGGGGTAGGGCGGTCGAGGATGTAGAGGCGTTGAAAACATCGAGAAGAGAGACTTCCCCGATGGCGGCGGCACCGCCGACGGCTTCGGCGCTCAACTCGTCCATCAGCTGGCTGATCTGCCGAACGTCGCTGCTAAATTGGGAGTCGCCGGCCGCCTGCTTCAGTCGGGCGATTTGGTTACGGATGTTCATTGCGCGCCTCAACGATCCGCTGGTAATGCTCTGCAGCGTGCTGCTCAACCGAGACACCTTCAGGAGGCCAGGTAACGATCCAAGCCCCTTCCTCGGGTGCGACGCGCATATCGAGAATGCCGACTTGAGCTGTTCGGCCAGCGCGCTCAATTTGTCGAGTGTGAAGAATGATGGCTTTCGCCATTTGCTCACCTTGGTCGCTATCCATCTCTGCGAAGGGGAAGAACAGCGATACATTCCGCCCCTGAATTCGATAGTCGACTTGATGCCCAGCGGTTTTCGGAAATTCTTCTTCCGCTTGGATCTCTCTGGTATTGGCCCGGATTACCGCAAGCACGATCAGCAGCACCGTCTCATCGGCCGCTCCGATCTTCTGGGCGATCCTTTGCAGTTCTGCTTTCAATGATCTGATGCTCATTGCTGCATTCCCTCCATTTGCGTGCGGAGTTCTTCAACGGCCTTCTGAAGTTCGGCGACCTCTATCACCCGGGAGACGGCGCCCAAGCCTTCGATGAGGGACTTGCCTTGGTCGGGCGCGAGTTGTCCGCCGGCAACTGCACGCATGATTGATTTGGCTGCGCTCGGTAGGTCCGTATCGTCGAGTTCAAATTGCACCGGCTCGGAGGTCGGTTTGATTGGCGGGACAAGGCGTTCAAGGATCAATCGGCAGGCTTGCATATCGCCCTTCTTGGCAGCGGCGAGCACCTTCTTGGTAACTGCGTCAGCACCCTCGGCAAGTCGGGCGCGAAGCTCCTGCGTTTGCCCGGAGCGCCCACCTGGATTCCCTGACTGCCCGGGCTTCCATTTCCCGCTCTTGTCGCGCTCAGTCATGCGGCGGGCGATTCCATGGCAATGATCGGTTTGTTTTCCGCGAGCGCGATGAGGAGGGCGGATGCCTGGATGCTTCCTTCGCTGGCAGCGTCGCGCAGGCGACCCCACGCCGCTGCTACCTCTGAGCGAGTCGGTTTGTGTTGTCGACCTCGAGCGGTCTTGGCTGTGTTCATGGGATGGCCTCGAGTGGATTTGAATAGCTTCAAACCCACATTAGGCATGATCTGATCTTATATCCAGTGTTTTTAGGGTGCACCTAAGATGCTACACGTAACGGGACGGAATGGGACTGAAATAGCTGGTTTCGCCGATCGAGAAGGGGGGATTTTTGTTGCAGTAAATTGGCGATAGCCAAAGTGATACACGGCCGAACTTTCGGCCCAGTCATTCATCCTGTGGTGCAGGTTGGGAAGTTACTGGGGAGTGGCGGGACTTCCTCAATTTGAGGAACACCCCCAATGGGGGAAGTTGAGCGATCCAACCCCCGCTGGGGGCTGGACCTGACCTCCCATTTCGGTATGACAGGTGTCGCGACACGTTTTGCGAATTATGAAAACGTGTCGCGTACTCGATGCGCTCAGTTTTGAGCACATCTTTCCCCTGCGGGGTGATGCGCCGGATATGAGGGGGGTCGAACTACCGAGAACCTCGAGGCGCGCGCGATCAGGAAAGTGAGTAAATCCCACTTTTGTCTGGATGGCTCAAAGGTGAGTCAGGATCACAATTAAGTGCGCCTGCTCTAGCCTGCTGTCACGCGGCGTGCGGCCCGTGTCACTCAGGGATCAATAGCTCGTTGTATTTCTTGGGTACCAACGCAATTTCGCCCCAGGCAAGATGCTCTACCCCAATCCCACTGCCATTTTTTGTGATCACGCCGTAAAACATGACGATCCTGTCTACCGAGGTGTCATTGATATTCTTGGCTTGGCAAAATCCATCCGGCATTTTCACCGTGAAATCACCCGCACCTGGGCCGCAACGCAAGCGGGTCATCCGAATAGAGGTGCTATAGCTTCCAGCATTTTTACTTCGGAGAATCTTCCCGTAATAAAGCTTGGGCTTCTGGGGCTTGTCGAGCACGCTCCGATCAAGGTCTGCAACATCCGTGAGAAGTTCTGCGAGCTTCACTGCGTGGATTGCACCCGGAAGAACAAAGTATTTGTCCTTGTTTTTTTCGAAGTTGCGACACATACCTGCGACAGTCGTGATTTTGCTAGGAAGCTCAAAAGATTCGCCTTGGTGCCTCCCGATAGGAACATCCGATACCGGACCGTCCAAATCTTCTACGGGGGTCTCGTCGTATTCTTCGCTCGGCCCGAGGTCGATTTCAGGTCGTTCCTGAAGGAACTCTTTTACGATAGCCAGGTGTTCGTGCTCGATCGCTCTTTTCGCCTCTTCCCATGTGTCGTAGCGCTTACCGATAGGCTTCTTGGCCCTCAGCACGCATCCGATATGACTCCATCGCTGAAGATGCCGGTAGAAAGGGTCACGCTGATTCGTGAACAGGTCTTTCTCTTTGGGGGTGCGCTCGACATTGGTGAAGCATCCGGGGCAGTACAAGGCGCCTCTCATTTCCTCCTCATACTCATCCGGTGCCACTCGCCTGCTTGCCTTCAAGACCTCTCGGTTTCCGCCCTCAAACTTCCACCCTGGTAGGTGGTGTGCATAAGCAATTTTCCGTTTGTTCGCCATCGATCATTCATCCATGTGGGAATGATCGCAAATAGCCACACCGAACAAGCCAAATCAAGTCAGAAGACGGCAAATGCTACTTTAGTTTAACGGGCTACCTCGGCTTTGCCGGCTGATTGCTGCGAGCCGCATCCGGCAGGCTGAGACCTATTTTGTCCAATCAGGAAGGAGACGAAAGTGCTCACGCACTGGATTTTCGTGATGTTCATCGGCGGCCAGCCGGTCATGACAGAGCAGAAGGCTTCCGAGGCTGACTGCAATCGGACACTGGTGCGCATTGTCACGGCGGCGCGTGCGCAGGGTAAGGACGCGATCGGTGCCTGTTATCTTCGTGCAACTGCAGACGCTTAGAGCTGCTTGAGATGTTCGCTCATCTGCGATGGAAAAGCATCTCGTGTAGCCAGCCAGCAGATCGCACAGACCTATAATTTTGAGGGGTTAGCTGTATTTCTATTAGATGAGCGGCAAGGCAGAAGTTAGGCAGTAAGCTAACGTTGAGTGGGCTGTTTAAAACATTCCTCGTTGATGGCTTGACGCATGGAGGCACAATGAAAATCTCTAATGTGATAATCGAAAATTTTCGATCGATCGAGCGTGCGGCTTTAAGTTTCACAGATTTTAATATTTTGATCGGCCAGAATAACACGGGGAAAACCAATTTTTTTGAGGCGATTGATTGGTTTTATACCGGTTCGGGCATTACAAGTGATATGAAATTTCAAAGGGATGCCCAGAGGGAGATTTCTGTAAGTTTAGAGTTTATAGGCGCACAACACGGTGCCGGGAATATGATAAATGAAGCAAACAGGAGCAAGATTCAAGGTATTTTATCCGGGTCTGATGTTATTAAGATTATCCGGCGCAGTTCTGATCCCAAAAAACGCGTTGTCGAAATAAATGGGGCGATTTGTAAAAATCCCACAGGGTTTGATGCGGCTCTAAATGATTTCCTACCAAAATTTGAATATATCCACACGAGGCAATACTACGAAGAATTTACAAAGTATAGCCAAAAAAGTGCTGTTGGAATTATGCTTTCCTCGGTTATTGAGGAAATTCTAAGTGATGATTCAAAGTATAGAGCTTTTAGAAGCACCTTTGATGACTTATTTAATTCCGAAGATTCTGCGGTAAATGGACATTTCAAAGCGTTAGGGGACTCTGTAAAAAAGCATCTTGAGAAACAGTTCTCGGAGTGCTCTAAAGTGTTCTTTGAGGTTTTGTCTCCAGAGTTTGGTGACTTGCTAAAAAAATTTGAAACTGTCGTAGATGACGGTATTGAGACCTATGCTAGTGAAAAAGGCGACGGCATGCAGCGAGCGCTCATGCTTGCTATTATTCAAGCCTACGCTGATTATCGGAAGGCTCGAGAGGACGCAGGTAAGTCGTTCTTATTCTTTATAGATGAGGCAGAGCTCCACCTCCATCCTACAGCGCAGCGCAGGCTGAAAGAAGTTCTTCTTGAATTAAGTAAGAGTCTAGATCAAGTAGTAATTAGCACGCACTCTTCAGTGTTTGTGGCCGATACTACCTCCACTGAAAGTGTGTTTAAGGTCGAGAAAAATGACTGTAGGACAGAAATATATAAGACCGATGATGGCGACAAGCCGTATATAATTTACGATCTGCTCGGCGGGAGTCCGGTCGATTTACTTTTGCCAAGAAACTTTCTAATCGTAGAAGGGCCCAGCGAGCTCGAGTTGTTAACTCGGATGATCAAGCGGTTTTATGGAGATAAGCCTTCGATACAAATAATTTCCGCAGAGGGTGATACTCATCAAGCCAGAAGATCAATCAATGCCATATCTAAAGCATACTCTCCCATGGGCGCAAGTATCTACAATGAACGTACTATAATTCTCTGCGACAAGCCTACGGACAAGGCTAAGCCTGGATTTGATCAATTTATTGAAGGGCATATTGAACTTCATCGGCGAGGGCAGATATTGGTGCTGCCACATGGAAGCTTGGAGGAATGTTATCCGGATCAGGCGGGGTGGCGCAAATCCGAGGAGGAAGTTAAAGCTATGAGTGGTTACCAAAAAAAGCAACTTGCAAAGAGTGTTGGGGATTCAATTACAAAGGAAGAATTTGAAGCCAATATGCCTGCTTTGTTAGATGCACTTTCAAGAACGTGGTCTAACGCTTTTTAAGCTCTGGCCTGTACACCAGTTTTTTTGCAAAAGACAGGTGTACAGGCAGTTTATTGAATTGTGCTCTCCTTTTTATTTCATCCCCTCCTCACTGAGCTATTTCGTCCTTGCTGTTACTTTCAGATGTCAAACCCAAAAGGCTCGGATTTGCAAATCGCATCCTTTGCGACCTCGTCGCAAACCACCTGGCTGCTGGGTAGTTACGTAGCCTCTCGTTTCGTTGTACCGCTCCCAAACTGACAAATTTTTTCATTTCTCCATTGCGTTACCACTCACAAAGGCGCAGTATTGTCCTCACTGTGAGTGGTAACGAGGATGGGTATGAAGGATCAGGAAAAAACAAAGCAGCCGCTATCGGCAGCAGATCGTCAAAGGCTTTTCAAAGAGCGCCAACGCGAAGCTGGATTCAGACACACAACGGTATGGATTCACACAGATACAGAGGAGGAGGGTAAGCAGGCGGCGCGGGACGGGAAGCCACTCAAGCCGATGGAGTCGAAAGATCCGCTGAGTTGGGCGGCTGGCTGGATCGCTGAGAAGGGCAAGCAGTAATCGGCTGAACATTGAGCCGATCAAGACGATGATCCAGATCTGGATCATCACAGAAGAGGTGGCCACCCCGGTGCTCGAACACCGGGACGGCCTATCACACGACGAAACTTGAAGGTACACGTCATGCAATTTAAGCAGAATACCATCCAAAATTTGGACGCGCACGGCCATATCATCACCACCATGGTGCTGCCGGCCAACATTCAGCTTGCCCAGTTGGCACTACTGAAGATCCTCGGAGAAAACAGCGTGAAGGTTCTGCCAGGCGCCGCTCCATTCCGCGGGATCTGCGTAGGGGGTGTGCAATGAGCCAGCCTACCGCTCGCATCGCCGACGAAGCCCTTGAGCTTCTGCGCGCCACTCACGAACGCATTAGCAATATGCGGGTGCTGTTCAACGCGATCACGAAGGACCTGAAGCACGGCAAGTCGCACGACGTCGAAGAGCTGGCTAGCCTCGGCAGCTTCCTTGGCTACGACTGGGCGAACTACGTCGACAGCGAAGTCGAGCAGATGCAGAAGGCGCTCGACGCGGCGGAGGTGGCTCAATGAGCGCCTCTATTCGATCACGGGACGACCTGAGCTTCACCAAACGCGATGATGCCGGTCGGCTTATCAATTGGCCGCGGTACAACTACGGCGTGCCTGGGGACTGGGAGAAGGGTATCGCCTGCTTCGATGCCGAGATTGCCGAGCTGGCCGCCTACGACGAAACAGAGGCGTTCCATGCGATCCAATTCGCGATCGTGGGAATGGGAGGGCGCTGCACAAGTCTGGAGACGGGATTCATCGATCGCGTAGCCCGGGCGGCGGTGATTGGTCTCCGTTCGCTGCGGTCTGGTGCTGAGCAGTTCGTCCCTACAGACATCGACTGACAAACTACGAAAGCTTCGTGGTAACCAAGGCACTACCCCGTTACAGGGTGGTGCCTTTTTCGTTTGAGGGCAGACGACTAATTTCCTTTGCCCTTTTCAACCTGGTAGATCAGGTCCTTCCTCACTTCCTCCGCGCATGGACGGCACATACCGATCAGTGTCCAAGGAAGGAAGTCGAGAACAAGAAAGGTGAAGCCTCCAACACGCTTACATTTGACCGTGTGACCATGCGTGCAGCGAGACTGTTTGTAGGTCTTGATGCCCATATAAATAAACCCGGTGGTGGTAATTTAATAAGACTGGGATTTTTTCCGTTTACTGCTATGCCCTGAAAGCCCCGGTTTACGGGAAAACCACTGGGAAAAAATCCCAGTAGAAGCTCGGTACGCCTGAACGACCGGACGCAACCAGACATTTCGCCAATGCTGAGTGGGAAAAAATCCCAGTAGCAGGCGGAAAAAATCCCACCGAAAAATTCGAAATCAGATGAACTTGAATGTGGGGGGACCTGGTCTCACTTCCAGGTCTTTCCCTGGGCACTCGTCTATCGCCGCCCAAGTGATCGCGTACAACGCACAACGTGCCATTCCTTGTTCGCGCCCCTTCCTGTACGCCCGAGTGCGAACGATAAGTCCGGCGTCCAGAAGCTCCTGTAAAGCAGACGCGAGTGTTTTGGCATCCATAGGCCTTCCTTTGGCCAGCATTTCGGCGGTGCACGAGAGATCGCCGTTATTCCGGCCGTTGTAATTTCGGGCCAGCTTTATGAGTACGGCAATCGCTTTAGGCGTTAGATTGTCGAATGCGTAATGAGCCAGTAGCCGATATGGAAGCGCCAGTACACGGCCGCCGCCGAAGTCAACCTTGTAGCCTTTCTTTCTGGCCATCAGAAGCTCGCAGGCAGGTGCGAGCGCTCGCCCGAACTATGGGGCGAGCGCCGCAGATCTGAATTAGGAAACTTCACGCACAGCGATGTATTTCTGAGGGGCGTTTCGCCACACATCTGTATTTTGATATGCCTGCCGCTTTTTTGAGGTCGCGGTATCGCTTACGAATCGATGGTGATTAGGCGCACTGGCGTTCGCCCTGGCGCGGGCAGTAGAATCTGTCTGTCTCATCTGTGGCTTCCCAAAGCATTCCGATGTGATGCGTCGGGTCAGTGGTGCAAACACTGGCTCGACATTTTTTCCTCTCATCGCGCACCTTCCTTGGCTGCGCGTTCGACCCAAGCCTTTAGTTCTGTCATCAATATCAAGCGCCGGCGTCCAAGCTTGAATGCTTTCAGATCCCCGCTTGCGATCAATTCGTAGATTCCTGAACGTGAGTGGCCGACTATCCTCGCGGCATCCTCAACGCTTACCGATAGCGGTGTGAACTGTTCTGCTTGGCTCATTTGTTTATCCTTGATCGATGGGGCGGACTGTACGATACTCGTCCGGACGTAAACATCGTATTTGTAAGTAACACGATCTGCAAGCAAAATTCTTGCAGGCTTTAAGAGGCTCGCAGATGGCTAACCGTTCCAAAAAGGTCGTGCTCTCGACCCGAATTGCTCCCCATCTCAAGGATGGTCTGGAGCTATTCGCGCGCGTAAAGAACATGAAAATTGTTGAAGCGATCGAAGAGCTCATTGATGTGGCGCTAGAGAGCTACCACATCGAATCGCCCTTACGGGATATGGATGGAAAGAGGGGAAAGGTTCCAGTCTCAACTCTGATTAGCTGGCTCTGGTCGGAAGACCCAATAATCTACAAATTACGACTTGCTTATTTGGGGCATCAATACGTCGATGAAGAGACGTTCATTATCGCCGCTCAGGTGATGGGAGACAGGTTCTCAGGTGACTTTGACCTTTTTGAGTACACTCGGAAAGCGGCGTCCCACAGGCGACCACCGGAGGCCAGGGGCATAGATATTGATAAAGTTCGATTGGAATGGAACTCCCTCACGTCATATGCGAAATTCGTCGTGTCAAATAAGCCGTTAGTAGTGGATTACGACGATTTTGTAATCATGTTGGGAAAATCTAAAAAGTTAAATTAACTCAACAGCCGCAGCCTTCGTGCCGGGCGCAAGGTGGGCATACCTAAGTGTCATCTTGATATCGGCGTGCCCCAGCAGATCCCGTACTGTGTTGAGCGGTACGCCGGCCATCACTAGGCGTGACGCGAAGTCGTGACGCATATCGTGCCAGCGGAATCCTTCGATATTGGCTCGCTCTAGCAGCTTGAGCCAGGCGCTTTTAACGTCCTCCAGACGGCCGCCCTCCTGACTCGGGAAGACGTATTGAGATTTGCCGGCCAGCTTCTTCCATTCTTCCAGCACGCGCACCGTTTCCTTGTTCATCGGGATGTGTCGTGTGTCGCTTGTTTTGGTGGTGGCGCCGGCGGCAGTGATCATCTTCGTTTGGAAGTTCACCGCGGACCATTTCAGGTCGAACAGCTCTCCGCGTCTCATTCCTGTATTGAGCGATACCAGGACCAAGGGCTTTAGGTGGTCAGTGAATGGGACTTGCAGCAAGCTCGGCATTAGCTCCTTACCGCGATCCGTTCTCCACTTGTTCGCACTCTCACGCTCTGCCCGCGCTTCGTCTTGACGCGCGTCGAGTGCTTCCCGAAGCCGTTTGGTCTCTTCAGCATCCAAGTATCTGACCAGCCCCAATGTGTCGATCTTTAATGCTTTGAGCCTGTCCATGGGGTGGGCATCGATGTACTCCCATTCAACGGCTCTGCTGAATACGCCGCTAATCGAGCCCATTTTGCGGTTGACCGTCGATGGCTTGTTGCCCGACTGCATCCAACCTGTGCGGATCTGGTCCAGGTCGCGGCCGGTGATCGCGTCGAGACGCTGAGACATGATTGGCTCGAAATTATTGTCGAGCGTGTGCAGTGTCTTCTCATGCCCTTTGTGGTGCGTCTTGAACCAGGGCATATAGGTGTCATCGATGAACTGGCGCAAGGAGGGCAGGGCGATCCCCCTTCGACCCTGAGCGACTGCCAGTGGCTCGCCGTGGGCGTGCGCGTCGGCCAGGTACTGAGCGGCCTCTGTTCTGGCTTGATCGAGTGTGAGGACACCAACGCGCCCCAGGGTGGCGTTCTTGTTGCGCCCCCATGTGACCATATAGGACTTGTGACCGCTGGGCAGAACGCGAATAAAGAAACCTGGTTGGACGGTGTCATGCACGCGGTATGCTTTCGCCTCGGCGGCCAGGCTGCCAATTAGCTTTTGTGTGATTTTGGTTTTCAAGGATTCGACCGTGACAGCAGGGTGGCAGCAAAAAGCACTATACCGCTCTGTTTTTATGGACTCAATGGGACGGATGGGCGCAGTAATACGGGGGCTTATCCCTGAACCTGCTAGGTCAGAATTGTCCCTCCTAAGGGGAAGGTTGGCAGTTCGAACCTGCCCTGGGACACCATCTATTAAAAAGCCCCGCGCAGAGTGATCTGGCGGGGCTTTTTGCTGCGTGGGAAAAAGACCTAAAACGTCTCGGCGCCACCCTCAGCTTTGCCAATCGATGTGCTGACCTGGGTGATATGACGACGCCCATTGACGGTATATCCGCGCTCCTGGCTCTCAGCTTCTGGCTTGCGCATCGTCAGTTTTGCGAAGAGCCCATTCTTTTCATCGTAGCTACCGAACCAGTTGATCAGTCTTGCGACATAACAATCACCACCAATGATCACGGGGAAGTCGGCGACAGGTTCGATCGCGTAGTAGCTCGCGCCGTAGCCGTAGTACTCCTCAGTGTCCTTGGCGGATTGGGGGATAGGGCAGAGCGGTTTTTTCTGCTGTCCCGTTGTCCCCGCATTTGCGTCCAAACCGGTCACAGCGTTGGCGAGCACCTTCTGCAGGGACGGTTCCAGTTCGTAGGCTTTATCGCTGTCCTCGATGTACTGAGTGTGTGGAACGGTCAGTTGGTAGTCATAGTGCACGCTGATCGTCGGCACCTGCCTGTTGATCTGCAGGGGATTGAGCAGGTAGACCTGATCTTCGCCGTAGCTGCCGTTTTGATAGGCGAAATACATTCTTCCGCGAGTTCCGATCAGGTACACGGATTGATTGGCACCACGGTCATTGGTATAGAAAAGGACGCTGTCGTTACTGGCCTGAGGGGCGATCTCGGCCGTTCTCCTGATAAATCTGCCGTCGACCCGACGCCAGGTTTGTGTGTAATGAAACATCCCGGTGCCGCCGGCGTAGGTTTCCACGATGAGATCGCGCTGACCGTCGCCATCCAGATCCATCAGGGTGTACGAGGTTTGGCCGGACTCGGCGGCTCCCTTGATGTCGGATGCTTGCAGTGCTTTCCACTCGTCTTGCGTGACATCTTTGGGGATGGTTGTAGGGAGGAGCGGTTGCTCATCTTCATCCTGCTCGGCTGCAAACGAGCTGCCGACGTAGCCAAGCGTCAGAGAATTCAGCGCCCGCTCCAGCGCAAACTCCGGATTCTCCTTGCTCATCTCCCGAACCCGCAGCTGCAGATCCTCCATGACCTGTTTATCGAT
>Ga0105244_10001731_pt1 | contig 17175 bp, 10 predicted proteins | sample KBSM44metaG_FD_80423 | JGI IMG/M metagenome (GOLD analysis project Ga0105244, IMG submission 80423) | Miscanthus rhizosphere microbial communities from Kellogg Biological Station, Michigan, USA - KBS M4-4 metaG | ecosystem: Host-associated > Plants > Roots > Rhizosphere > Soil | place... | reverse complement strand
GTGGCCGAGGAGCAGGCCACGTTCATGTCGAAGCCGTAGCCGTTGATGCCCAGCGCGTCCTGCACTTCCACCGCCATGGCCGGGTAGCCGCGCTGCATGTTGGAGCAGGCCACCAGCACCATGTCGATATCGGCGGCGGTCTTGCCGGCGCGGTCCATCGCCTGCTTGGCGGCAGCGACGCAGATTTCGGCTTGCAGCGACAGTTCTTCGTCGGCGCGCTCAGGGATGTGCGACACCATGCGTTTCGGATCAAGGATGCCGGCTTTTTCCATCACATAGCGCGACTTGATGCCAGAAGCTTTTTCGATGAAGGCCACGCTGGACGGTTCCAGCGTCGTGACCGTGCCTTCCGCAATGGCGGCGGCGTTGTCGGCGTTGAACTGTTCAACGTAGGCATTGAAGCACTCGACCAGTTCTTCGTTGCTGATCGACTGCGCTGGCGTGTAGAGGCCGGTACCGCTGATGACGGCTTGTTTCATGGTTAAACTTTCAAATTAGGCAATGGCCGTAGCCAATAATGAGCCAAATTCTACACAATGACTGCACAATAAGCGAAAAAGCCGCGTAAATAAAAGCGGCGCCCTGTGGCGCCGCTGAGTCTGCTTATTGTGACTGCTTATTTTTTCGCCAGATCCTTCTTGAGGCCGGCTTCGACCGAGACCACGGTCGTGGCAGGTTTGGCGGTCTGCACCGGCAGGCCTTTCAGGTGGTTCAGCGCCTGCTGCAACTGGAAGTCGTCGCCGCTGCCGTATTCGAGCGGCTTGCGTTTTTTCTCCAGCGCCACGATGCGCAGCTGTTCTTCCAGTTCGTCGCGCTTGGTTTTCTCGCCTTCCTGCTCGCGGTCGTTGACCAGATGCTTGTCGAGGTCGGCTTCGCGGGTGCGCAGGGCGTTCAGGCCGTCGCCGTCGGCGTATTCATCCACCGGCACGTCCGGCGTGATGCCCTTGGCCTGGATCGAACGGCCGTTCGGCGTGTAGTAGCGCGCCGTGGTCAGCTTGACGGCGGTGTCTGCAGTCAGCTGGCGGATGGTTTGCACCGAACCCTTGCCGAAGGTTTGCGTACCGATGATCTCGGCCCGCTTGTAATCCTGCAGCGCGCCGGCGACGATTTCCGAGGCCGAGGCCGAACCGGTATTCACCAGCACCACCATCGGCACCCGCTTGATGGCGGCCGGCAGCTTGGCCAGTGCGTCGCTGTCGTTGCGCAGCGCGTAGTATTCGGGACGGCCGTAGAAGATCTGCTTCTGGTCCGGCAACTGGCCGTTGGTCGACACGATCGGCGAGTCTTTCGGCAGGAACGCCGCCGCCACGCCGATCGCGCCTTGCAGCACGCCGCCCGGGTCGTTGCGCAGGTCCAGCACCATACCCTTGATGTTCGGGTCTTGCTTGTACAGCTCGATAATCTTGGCCGCCATGTCATCCACGGTCGGTTCCTGGAATTGCGAGATGCGCACCCACGCATAGCCGGGCTCGACCAGCTTGCCCTTGACGCTTTTCTGGTGGATTTCCTCGCGCGTGATGTTGAACACCAGCGGCTCGGCCTCGCCCTTGCGCAGCACGGTCAGGCTGACTTTGCTGTTGGGCTCGCCGCGCATTTTCTTGATCGAGTCGTCCAGCGTCATGCCCTTGACCGGGCTGTTGTCGAGCCGGCTGATCAGGTCGCCCGGCTTGATGCCGGCGCGCCAGGCCGGCGAATCTTCAATTGGCGCCACGATTTTGATGTAGCCGTCTTCGCTCTGGCCGATCTCGATGCCGAGGCCGACGAATTTGCCCTGCGAGCCTTCGCGCAGTTCGGCATAAGCTTTCTTGTCGAGGTAGGCCGAGTGCGGATCGAGCGAGGCCACCATGCCCGAGATGGCCTCGGTCAGCAGTTTCTTGTCTTCGACAGGCTCAACGTAGTCGGATTTGATCAGGCCGAACACATCGGCCAGCTGGCGCAGCTCTTCCAGCGGCAGCGGCGGATCTCCCGGTTTTTGCGCCATCGCGGAGAATTGCAGCGAGATGGCAATGCCAGCAACCACGCCCAGTCCGACCAGACCGGAATTCTTTAATTTCTTGCCCATGTTTCACCTGTCTAAGCTAGCCGCTGCAAAGGTGCAGCTTGCGTGAATTCAGTATAAACCTGATTTCTGGCAAACGTAGTAGCCGTCACGAAATGATTTATACCTTTACGAGGTTTTACAACGGTTCGCGTTGACTTTTAAAGTACACCATACTGCGCTTGGCGAAACGCCATCTTTGCAGTTTTGTACCGACTGTATCGCTAACGTTCACGACAGTAAATAATTGTAAGAAGCCCTGTCAGGGGCAAATTCGCGGCCTACACTGAGCTCGTATTTCTCTCTACCCTGAAGTGGTTTTTCGCCAGCGCCCCAAGCGCTGGCTTTTTTTTACCTACGGAGTCACCATGCGATTGTTGTCCCTCCCCGTTCCAGCCGCGTTGAGCCGCGTCAGTGCTGCACTGGCATTGTCGGCAATGTTGTCGTCGGCCTTGGCCACGCCAGTGGCCGAGATGCGCGCCGACGACTATCTGCCGATGGCGGCCGAGCTGAAAAAATCGCTGAACCTGAACGCCAACCAGCAGACGCTGTGGGCGCAGACCGAATCGCGCACCCGCAAGCTGCTGGCCGAGCGCAAGGCGCGCCGCGAACGTCTGCAAGCGGCCGCGCTGGCCGGCGTCCAGGCCGCCAATCCCGAGCTGCGCGATCTCGGCAAGGCGATGGATGAGGAAAGCAATATTAGCGCGGCCGAGGAAAAGCAGCTGCGCGAATGGTGGCTGACGGTCAATGACGCCCTGACCGAAGACCAGCGCCAGGCGGTGGCGCAGCTGGTGGCCGAGCAGTTGCAACGTGTGCAAGACCCGGGCGGCGGCAGCCGTCCCGCTCGGCCTGAAGGCGGCGCCGAGCATCGCGGCGGTGGCCGGCACGGCGGGCAGGGCGGCCTTAACGTGACCTTGCCGGGCGGCTAAGGGTTCTACGTAGGCTGTGTATCGAAAAGTAAAAAGCAGGCCGTAAGCGGCTAGTCGGCAGGTCATGCCGGTAGAATTCCTCCGCAAGAATTCCACCCACAACCATTATGAGCAAATTACTTCCGCAGGCCGGGCTGTGCCTGGCCCTGCTGAGCGCGGCTGAGGCTGGTGCGCAGACCGATACGCCGCCCGCCAATACCCCGCAGCCTGCCGTCAAGGCGGCGGCAGACAAGCAGATCCAGCAAGTCACCATAAGCGGCGGCCGCGCCGATGACATGACTGAGCGCCGCAATTCTGTGGCCGGCAAGCAGATCTACGGCCGCGAGGAGCTGGACCGCAACGGCGACAGCAACCTCGGCGACGTGCTCAAGCGCCTGCCGGGCGTGACGCTGGGCGGCCGTCCGGGTCGCGGCGGCGATGTGCGCATGCGCGGCATGGGCAGCGGCTACACGCAAATCCTGCTCAATGGCGAACGCCCGCCGGCCGGCTTCTCGATGGAGTCGCTGTCGCCGGACCAGGTGGAGCGCATCGAAATCATGCGCGGCCCGGTGGCCGAGCACAGCACGCGGGCGATTGCCGGCACCATCAACATCATCCTGCGCGACGGCTACCAGCAGCGCGACAACCAGCTCAAGCTGACCGACACCATCGAGCAGGGCCGCCACGCGCCGAATATTTCGCTGACCGTGCCGGGCAAGACCGGTAGCCTGACGTGGCTGCTGACCGGCACCATCGCCGAGAACCACCAGCACGACCACACCGCCACCTACAACCGCGACACCCGCAGCGACGGCGTGGTTACCAAGGACGAGAGCGTGCTCGACGAAACCCGGCGCGAAACCCGTAGCCTGCACCTGACGCCGCGCCTGTCCTACAAGTTCGACAGCGGCGACACGCTGAATTTCCAGCCCTTCGTGATGATCAATCGCAGCGACGGCGATGCGCGCAGCGACCTGACGCAGGGCACCGGCCTGGTGCCGCCAGCGCTGTTGCAGCCGCCCGAATACAACCTGGCGCAGACCCATTCACATTCCGAAGCCACCTTCCTGCGCGGCTTTGGCAACTGGGTGCACAAGCTGGAAGGCGTGGCCAAGCTGGACGTGAAATTCGGCTTCGGCAGTGGCCACAGCGACAACGATTCGCTGCGCTACCAGTACGACAACGCCGGCACTCTGCTGGACCGCTTCACCGACACCGCCAGCGTGCGTGACCGCAGCGCCAGCACCGGCGGCAAGTACAGCACGCCGATCGGCAAGCAGCACGGGCTGGCGGCGGGCTGGGATATCGAGCTTGGCCACCGCGAGGAAACCAAGACTTCGGTCGACAAGGACGGCAACGCGCAGTTCGCCGACTCGGGTGACAACCTCACTGCCGACACCCGCCGCCTGGCCGTGTTCGCGCAGGACGAGTGGGATATCTCGTCGCAATGGTCGGGCTATGCCGGCGTGCGCTGGGAAGGCATCCGCACCACCAGCGGCAGCGCCAGGGGCGAGATCAGCAACACCAGCAGCGTGCTGAGCCCGTTGCTGCACGCGGTCTACCGTATTCCGGGCCACGAGAAGGACCAGATCCGCGCCAGCCTGACCAAGAGCTACAAGGCGGCCAACATTCAGGACCTGATCGCCTTGCCGTCGCTATCGCGCCTGAATAGCGCCACCCGTCCGGACCGCACCGGCAATCCCAACCTGAAGCCGGAGCTGGCCACCGGGCTGGACGTCGCCTACGAGCATTACCTGGGCCGCGCCGGCATCCTCAGCGCAAGCGGCTTCATCCGCAATATCGAAGACCTGATCCGCCGCGACATTACGCTGCAAGACACCAGCACCGGCCCGCGCTGGGTATCGACGCCGCGCAACATCGGCCATGCGCGTACCAAGGGCATCGAGCTGGAAGCCAAGTTCCAGCTGCAAGAACTGGTGGCCGATGCGCCGGCCATCGATTTCCGCAGCAACTACAGCCGCTTCTGGTCCAGCGTGGATGATATTCCCGGCCCCAACAACCGCCTTGACGCGCAGCCGAAACAAACCGCCAACCTGGGCATGGACTACCGCGTCAAGGATGTGCCGCTCACGCTCGGCGGCAGCCTGAACTGGACACCGGAGACGCTGATCCAGAGCAGCCTGTCGCAGCTGGTCTACACTAGCCGCAAGCGCTCGTTCGACGCTTACGCGCTGTGGAAGTTCAACCCGCGTAACCAGGTGCGCATCTCCGCCAACAACCTGGCGGCGGAGGACGCCATCGGCGTCAACACGGTCACCACCAATGGCCTGGCCCAAGTGGCCAATACCACCAACCAGACGTTCACGGTCTGGAGCATCAAATACGAAATGAAATTCTAAGAAAGAGGATACGCTGTGAAACCACGCCTGCTGACTGCACTGGCCTTGAGCCTGATGACCGCCTTTGCCACCGCCGCCGAACCTGCGGCGCCGATCTCCGGCATCGAGATTCCCAACATGGACACCAGCGTCCGTCCGCAGGATGACTTCTTCACCTACCTCAACGGCAGCTGGATCAAGACCACTGAGATCCCGGGCGACAAATCGAGCTGGGGCACCTTTGCCAAGCTGCGCGACGATACGCTGTCGCAGCTGCGCGGCCTGATCGAAAAGAGCGCCGCCGAAAAAGCCAAGACCGGCACCGAGGCGCAAAAAGTCGCCGACCTGTACGCCAGCTTCATGGATGAGGACAAGCTGAACCAGCTGGGCATCCGTCCGCTGACCGGCGAACTGAACCGCATCCGCGCACTCAAGGACAAGAAAGGCTTGCCGCTGCTGATCGCCCACCTGACCCAGATCGGCGTCAGCACGCCGTACGGCATGTACGTGCGCCCCGATGCGCGCGAGTCGACCAGGTACGCGGTCTACCTCACGCAGAGCGGCCTGGGCTTGCCAGACCGCGACTACTACCTGAAAAAAGACGACGCCAAGATGGCCAACGCGCTGGCCAAGTACGAGCTGCATATCGGCAAAATCCTGACCCTGGCGGGCGACCGCGAAGGCTACGCCAACGCCAAGAAAATCATCGCACTGGAAACCGCGCTGGCCGAGGTGCAATGGACCAAGGTGCAGAACCGCGATCCGGTCAAGCGCTACAACAAGATGGACATCAAGCAGCTGACCGAGCTGGCGCCGGGCTTCGACTGGGGCCATGCGCTGGCCGCCAGCGGCGTCGCCAACAAGGTCAACTATGTGATCGTCAGCCAGCCGAGCTATCTGACCGGCTTCAACGCGGTGCTGGAAAAGACCGACCTGGCAACCTGGAAAACCTACTTCGAATGGCAGCTGCTGCGCGAAGCCTCGCCGTACCTGTCGAAGGAATTCGCCGACGCCCATTTCGACTTCTACAGCAAGACGCTGACCGGCGTGGCCGAGAAGCCGCCGCGCTGGAAGCAGGCGGTGGCGCTGGTCGAGTCCAATCTCGGCGAGGCGCTGGGCAAGCTGTACGTGGCGGAATACTTCCCGCCTGAGCGCAAGGAGCGCATGGACGCGCTGGTGAAAAACCTGCTGGTCGCCTACAAGCAAAGCATCGACAGTCTCGACTGGATGAGCCCGGCCACCAAGCTGGAAGCACAAGCCAAGCTGGCCAAGTTCACGCCGAAAATCGGCTACCCGAACAAGTGGCGCGACTACAGCGCGCTCGCCGTCGTCAAGACTGACCTGATGGGCAACGTGCTGCGCGGCGAGTTCTTCCAGCACCAGCGCATGATCGCCAAGCTGGGCAAGCCGATTGACCGCGAAGAGTGGAGCATGACGCCGCAAACCATCAATGCCTACTACAACTCGACCATGAACGAGATCGTGTTCCCGGCCGCCATCCTGCAGCCGCCGTTCTTCGATGCGCGTGCGGATGACGCGGTCAACTACGGCGCTATTGGCTCGGTGATCGGCCACGAAATCGGCCACGGCTTCGACGACGGCGGCAGCCAGTCGGACGGCGACGGCAATCTGCGCGACTGGTGGACCGCCGAGGACCGCGCCAACTTCAAGGCCAAGGCCGACGCGCTGGTCAAGCAGTACAACGGCTACAGCCCGCTGCCGGGCTACAACGTCAACGGCGCACTGACCCTGGGCGAGAACATCGGCGACAACAGCGGCATGGCCATCGCCTACAAAGCCTACAAGCTGTCGCTGGCGGGCAAGGCGGCGCCGGTGATCGACGGCTTCACCGGCGACCAGCGCTTCTTCATGGGCTGGGGCCAGCTGTGGCGCGTGAAGATGCGCGAGGACCAGCAGATCCTGCAAGTGAAGACCGACCCGCATTCGCCGGGCCAGTTCCGGGTGAATGGCCCGGTGGTCAACCAGCCGGGATTCTATGAAGCCTTCGGTGTCAAGCCCGGCGACAAGCTGTATGTTGCGCCGGAACAGCGGATCAGCATCTGGTAAAGATGACCCTGGGTGGCTTTTTTGCTATTGTTCCAAGGCTCGCCTATACAACCGGAGATATAGACTTGAAAGCACACCTCGTAAGCGCCCTGATGCTGGCGCTGCTGGCTTCGGCCGGCCTGCATGCCGAACCTAAAACCTCGGGCGTCGATATCGGCAACATCGATAGCGCCGTCCGTGCGCAGGATAATTTCTTCCTCAACCTGAACGGCAAATGGCTGGCCAACACGGAAATCCCTTCCGACAAGGCCAGCTGGGGCTCGTTCGAAAAGCTGGATGACGACACCAAGCCGCAGCTGCGCGCCATCATCGAAGCGGCGGCGGCCAATCCGGCCAGCAGCCCGGAAGCCCAGCGCATTGGCGATTTCTTCGCCAGCTACATGGACGAGGCACGGCTGGAGCAGGTCGGGCTGGCGCCGCTGAAGGCGGACTTCGACCGCGTGGCCGCGCTCAGCGACAAGCAGCAGATCCCGGCCCTGATCGCCCACTTCAATCGCCAGGGCTACAGCGCGCCTTACGGCGTCGGCATCCACCAGGACAACAAGGACTCGACCAAGTACGTGGCCGACCTGTACCAGGACGGCCTGGGCTTGCCGGACCGCGACTACTACCTGAAAAAATCGGACAAGAAGCTGGCCGACGCGCTGGCCAAATACGAGCAGCACGTGGCCAAGATGCTGGCGCTGGCGGGCAATGCCAACAGCGCGGCCGATGCCAAGGCCATCGTGGCGCTGGAAACGGAACTGGCCAAGCTGCAGTGGACCAAGGTCGAACTGCGCGACCCGGTCAAGGCCTACAACAAAGTGCCGCTGGATAAGCTGTCCAGGTTGGCGCCCGGCTATGACTGGAGCACCTGGCTAACCGACAGCGGTATCGGCGGCAAGGTTGATTACGTGATCGTCAGCCAGCCGAGCTACATCACCGGCTTCAACAAGCTGCTCAACAAAACACCGCTGGCGACGTGGAAAGTTTACTTCCAGTGGCACGCGCTGCACGGCAACGCACCCTACCTGGCCAAGGCGTTCGCGCAGGAGAACTTCGCCTTCTACGGCAAGGTGCTGAGCGGCGTGAACGAGCAGGAGCCGCGCTGGAAACGCGCCGTCAACGCCACCGATGCGGCGCTGGGCGAGGCGCTGGGCAAGCTGTACGTCGAGCAGCATTTCCCTGCCGAGCGCAAGGCGCGCATGGAAGCGCTGGTGAAGAACCTGCTGGCAGCGTTCGATCAGAGCATCGACACGCTGGACTGGATGGGTCCGCAAACCAAGAAAGAGGCGCACGCCAAGCTGGCCAAGTTCACCACCAAGATCGGCTATCCGAACAAGTGGCGCGACTACTCGGCGCTGGTGGTGGCCAAGGATGACCTGGCCGGCAACGTGCAGCGTTCGCGCGCGTTCGAGTACGCCAAGGAAGTCAACAAGCTGGGCAAGCCGATCGACCGCGACGAGTGGGGCATGTCGCCGCAAACCGTCAACGCCTACTACAACCCTGAGCTCAACGAGATCGTGTTCCCGGCGGTGATCCTGCAGCCGCCGTTCTTCGATGCGGCAGCCGATGATGCGGTCAACTACGGCGCCATCGGCGCGGTGATCGGCCACGAAATCAGCCACGGCTTCGACGACCAGGGCGCGCAGTACGACGGCGACGGCAATCTGCGCGATTGGTGGACCAAGCAAGACCACAAAAACTTCGCGGCCAAGAGCAAGATGCTGGTCAAGCAGTACAGCGCCTTCAGCCCGGTCAAGGGCTACTACGTCAACGGCGAGCTGACGCTGGGCGAGAACATCGCCGACAACAGCGGCGCCGCCATCGCCTACAAGGCTTACCTGCTCTCGCTGGGCGGCAAGCCGGCGCCGGTGATCGATGGCCTGACCGGCGAGCAGCGCTTTTACATGGGCTTTGGCCAAGTGTGGCGCAGCAAGATCCGCGACGCGCAGCAGATCGTCTACCTGAAAACCGATCCGCATTCGCCGGATCAGTTCCGCGCCAACGGCACGGTGCGCAACCAGCCGGGCTTCTACGAAGCCTTCGGCGTCAAGCCGGGCGACAAGATGTATCTGGCGCCCAAAGACCGCGTCATCATGTGGTAATGTAAGTAGTTGTCTTTAAAAACCTTGAAGGAAAAATTCGTGAAACGTCACCTCGTAAGTGCATTGATGCTGGGCTTGATCGCAAGCCTGGCCAGTGCTGCGGACACTGCCAAAAGCACTGCTCCTGCCAGCACCAACGTAGCAAGCAAGCCGGCCTCCGGCATCGCCGTCGAATACATCGATCCGGCCGTGCGCGTGCAGGACGACCTGTTCACCCACATGAACGGCAAATGGCTGGCCAACACGGAAATCCCGGCCGACAAGTCGAGCTGGGGCAGCTTTGCCAAGCTGCGCGACGACATTCAGCCGCAACTGCGCGCGATTATCGAAGGCGCCGCTTCCAACAAGGCCGGCGGCCCTGAGGCGCAGCGCATCGGCGACTTCTACGCCAGCTTCATGGACGAAGCCAAGCTGGAGCAACTGGGCATCACCCCGCTGAACGCGGAGCTGGCCAAGGTTGCCGCCCTGAGCGACAAGAAACAACTGCCGCAACTGATCTCGCACTTCAACCAGATCAGCGTGACCGCGCCGTACACCTTCGGCATCCACCAGGACAACAAGGACTCGACCAAGTACGTGGTTGACCTGTACCAGGACGGCCTGGGCCTGCCGGACCGCGACTACTACCTGAAAGCGGACGACGCCAAGCTGGCCGACACGCTGGCCAAGTACGAGCTGCACGTCGGCAAAATGCTGACCCTGGCTGGCGATCCGCACGGCGCCACCACCGCGCACGCCGTGGTCGAGTTTGAAAAACAACTGGCCAAGCTGCAGTGGACCAAGGTTGAGCTGCGCGACCCGATCAAGGCCTACAACAAGGTTGATATTGCCAAGCTGGGCGAAGTGGCGCCGGGCTACGACTGGAACGCCTACCTGACCGATGCCGGCGTGACCGGCAAAGTCAGCTACGTGATCGTCAGCCAGCCGAGCTACCTGAAAGGCATGACCGCGCTGCTGGAAAACACTCCGCTGGAGACGCTGAAAGCCTACTTCCAATGGCAACTGGTGCGCACGCACGCGCCGTACCTGAGCAAGGCCTTCGTCGATGAAAACTTTGCCTTCTACGGCACCGTGCTGAGCGGCGTGACCGAACAGCGTCCACGCTGGAAGCGCGGCGTGTCGGTGACCGAAGGCGCGCTGGGCGAAGCCGTCGGCAAGCTGTACGTCGGCGAACACTTCCCGGCCGAGCGCAAGGCGCGCATGGAGCAGCTGGTGAAGAACCTGCTGGCGTCGTACAAGACCTCGATCGACAAGCTGGACTGGATGACCCCGGCCACCAAGAAGCAGGCGCAAGCCAAGCTGGCCAAGTTCACCTACAAGATCGGCTACCCGAACAAATGGCGCGACTACAGTGCGCTGACCATCAGCAAGGATGACCTGGTGGGCAACGTGATCCGCTCGCGCCAGTTCGACTACAACAAAGAGCTGAACAAGCTGGGCAAGCCGATCGACCGCGACGAGTGGGGCATGACGCCGCAAACCGTCAACGCCTACTACAACCCGGAAATGAACGAAATCGTGTTCCCGGCAGCGATCCTGCAGGCGCCGTTCTTCAACGCGGATGCGGATGACGCGGTCAACTACGGCGCCATCGGCGGCGTGATCGGCCACGAAATCAGTCACGGCTTCGACGACCAGGGCGCCCAGTACGACGGCGACGGCAATCTGCGCGACTGGTGGACCAAGGAAGACCACAAGAACTTCGCGGCCAAGACCAAGATGCTGGTGGAGCAGTACAACCAGTTCAGCCCGCTGCCTGGCTACCACGTCAACGGCGAGCTGACCCTGGGCGAGAACATTGCCGACAACAGCGGCGTGGCCATCGCGTACAAGGCCTACAAGCTGTCGCTGAAGGGCAAGAAGGCCCCGGTGATCGACGGCCTGACCGGCGACCAGCGCTTCTACATGGGCTTCGCGCAAGTGTGGCGCATGAAGATGCGTGAAGCGGCGCAGATCCAGCAGATCAAGACCGACCCGCATTCGCCGGGCCAGTTCCGCGCCAACGGCACCATGCGCAACCAGCCGGGCTTCTACGAAGCCTTCGGCATCAAGCCAGGCGACAAGATGTACCTGGCGCCAAAAGACCGCGTGATCATGTGGTAATGCAGTAAACTACGGGCTTCTGATTCAGAAGCCCGTTTTTTATTATGCGCCTGCGTTTTACCGTTCCCCTCATCGTGCCGCTGCTGCTGAGCGCTTGCGGCGAGTCTTATACGCCGGTCGATGTGTACATGGCGACGTCCCCCGACTGCGCCAGCTGGCAGGATGGCTCGCGCTTTGAGCTGCCGCGCGGGATCAGTGTGTCGACCACGCCGCCAGTGACGCTGCCTGATGGCGGCGCAGAATTCACTTTTGTCTACCTGGTGCCGCGCGGCGAACGCGCGCTGTTCCTCAGCCGTGACTACAACGTCACCGCGCCGAAGGGGCCGGTGCTGGCCAAGGCGCAGCTGGTGAGCTTTTACCAGCGCACCACCACCTCGCGACCTGAGATCGTTGAAGAAATTCCGAAAGTGCCGGACATGCTGATCGCCGGCGCCACCGGCGAGGAAACCATCTGGCGCGTGCGCCTGCGGGTGAAGGAAAAGCTGCCGGCGCGCTTCGATATCACGCCGCCGGCGTTTGAGATTGCGCTCAACAAGTACCCGATGCGCACCTTCACTTACCGCTATTTCGAGGACCGCAAAGCGTACGGTCTGTGCAAATAAAAAAACCGGCCTGCGAGGCCGGTTTTCGTTGATGCCGCCAGCTTACTTCTGCGGCTCGGCGGCGGATGCAGCTGGTGCGGCGGCCGCTGCTGGTGCTGGCGCGGCTGGCTCCTTGAACTTGCCGCCGGAAGCGTTGGCCATATAGACCACGGCGCGCGCGACTTCCACATCGTCCAGGTCCGGATTGCCGCCCTTGGCCGGCATGGCGCGCAGGCCTTCCAGCGCGTGCTTGACCACGGTGTCGTAGCCTTGTGCGATACGCGCGCCCCATGCGCCGGCATCGCCAAACTTCGGTGCGCCCGCGACGCCGGCGCCGTGGCAGGCCGCGCAGGTCGAGGTGTAGATGGCTTCGCCGGTTTGCAGCACTTTCGGCGCGTTGGCGTCTTTCAGGGTGTAGCCCGCGTCAGCGACCGGCGCAATGCGGGCGGCGACTTCTTCCGGCGCCTGGCTGTTGGAGCCGGCCCCGGTCAGCTTGGTCGTGGTGACATACTGGACCAGCAGGATGATGCCGAAAATGGTTACTGCAAAGAACCCGATCACAGCTGCAACGAGCTGTTTAGGTGTCCTGATGGCGGATTCGTGTTCGTTATGTGCGTCGCTCATGATTTCCTTAACTAATTTCAAGCCGGGTGGCGCAAAGAGTGGATCAGCAGCTACCTTGTAAAACATTCACCAAACGGCTGATTATAGACACAAGAATGCTTTGAAGGAAACGCAATCTTAAGATGCTGCAATGCAACCTCGACGCGTTTGGGAATTATTTGCAACAATTTTGATTTATATCAAAAATTGCCAGCGAACTATCGTCGCCACTGCGTAAGCCCTGCACGTTTGACGGGCTGGCTTGACCTCCCTATTTGACTGACCTAGGATGGCTTTACCACTCACTCCTTGATTCTTCATGCTTAGTTCGTCGTGATGCTCTTGGAGCGACAGGCCGCCGCAAGGCGGCTTTGTCATTTCTGGAGCGTGGTATGAAAACAATCGTATATGTAGACGGTTTCAATCTCTACTATGGTTTGCTGAGAAAATCGCCTTACAAATGGCTGGATCTGTTTGCGCTCTTTCAGAATCAAGTTCTGGATGCGGAAGCAACAGTGACCGATGTTCGCTACTACACTGCACCATTGCTTGCACGCCTGTGTGACGATTTGGACTCCCCGCGCAGACAAGACATTTACTTGCAGGCGCTGAAGCGGATGCCGCCGAAAAAGGTGAGCGTCGTTTATGGAAAGTTAGAGCTATCCGAGTCGCGTCTGCGTTTGGTCCATCCAGCGTCGGATACTGGGCGCGTTGCGTTGGTCTATAAACTGACCGAGAAAAAATCAGATGTGAATTTGGCGGCCGATCTGATCAGCGGCGCTTTTCTTGGGCAGTACCAGCAAGCTGTAATTTGCACCAACGATAGCGATTTGGCGCCAGCAATGGCTGCGGTGCGACGCCACTGCCCAGATGTGCGGTTAGGCTTGGTCGTTCCCATTCCAGGCACAGACCATCGTCGCGCTGGACGCGATTTGGTAGAGCAAGCTCATTGGTTCAAGCTGCTGAGTCCCGTCCATCTTGCCAATGCACAGTTGCCGACAAAAATCCCGCATACGTCGCTTTATCAACCACACCCCTGGCGCACTCGTTGACATCAAATATTTGCCGGTGCTATAGTTCTTTCAACAAATGGAAACGCTTCCACTTAATTCATAAGTGAAGCAATGATGATTAGGCGGACCACGATCCGTCTGCACGAGGAGACAGCATGTTGACAGCCAGCCCTGCATTGCCGGGCGATGGAGCGTTGCGCCCGTCGTCTTTCAAATCCCTCCCGAAGCTGCTTGCAGCGCTGTTGTTCGCCTGTGCCGGCGCGGCGCAGGCGCAGACGGTGCAGGCATGGATCACCACCGGCGACCAGACCCAGCTGCTGGCGCGCAATCCCGATGCCCGCTTCAAAAACGGCGCCAGGGCCGCCACCATCATTGAGGTCGATCCAAAGCAGCGCTTCCAGGAAATGGTCGGCTTCGGCGCCGCCATCACCGACGCTTCCGCGTGGCTGATCCAGAACAAGCTGAACGCACAGCAGCGCAGCGCACTGCTCAACGATCTGTTCGGCAAAGCACCCGGCGCCGGCTTCAGCTTTACCCGCCTGACCATCGGCGCTTCCGATTTCTCGCGCCACCACTACAGCTTCGACGATATGCCGCCGGGCCAGACCGATCCGGAACTCAAGCACTTCTCGATCGACGCCCACCGCGCCGAGGTGCTGCCGGTGACCAAGGCCGCGCTGGCCATCAATCCCAAGTTGCGCGTGATGGCCTCGCCGTGGAGCGCGCCGGGATGGATGAAGTCAAGCGACAGCCTGATCCAGGGCACGCTGAAACCGGAAGCTTTTGCGCCGTTCGCCCATTACCTGTCGCGCTACGTCAGCGCGGTTGAAAAGGAAGGCGTGCCGATCTACGCGCTGACCTTGCAGAACGAACCGCACTTTGAGCCGAAGGATTATCCCGGCATGCGTGTCGATCCCGCCAGGCGTGCTGCCTTCATCGGCGGCCATCTCGGTCCGCTGCTGGCGAAGGAACATCCGCAAACCAGAATCCTCGACTGGGACCACAACTGGGACGAGCCCGGCTCGCCAGCCGATGTGCTGAAAGACCCTGTCGCCAACAAGTACGTGGCCGGTGTCGCCTGGCACTGCTACGGCGGCGATGTGCGCGTGCAAGCCGCGCTGCACGACCGCTGGCCGGACAAGGACACCTTCTTCACCGAATGCTCAGGCGGCAAATGGGCGCCGAACTGGTCCGACAATCTGCAGCACTTCGCCAAGGTGCTGGTGATCGGCACCACGCGCGGCTGGGCCAGGGGCGTGCTGCTGTGGAATCTGGCGCTCGATGAAAACGACGGCCCGCACCTCGGTGGCTGCAACGATTGCCGCGGCGTGGTCACCATCGACTCGCGCGACGGCAAGGTCACCCGCAACGAGGAGTACTACGCACTGGCCCACGCCAGCCGCTTCGTGCGGCAGGGCGCGCGTCGCATCGCTTCGAGCAGCGGCTATGAGCAGCTGGACACGGTCGCCTTCCGCAACGCCGACGATGGTTCGGTGGCGCTGCTGGTGGTGAACTCGGCCAAGGCGCCGCGCAGCTTCGCGGTGCGCGTCGGCCAGCGCAGTTTCGATTACACCCTGCCGGCGACCAGCGTCGCCACATTTACCTGGCAATAAACGGCTGCTGCCTCAGGCAGCTTTTCTTTACTTGGGATTGGAAGCGCTTCCATGTTGAGGAGGCCGGGCGCCCCATGCTCAAGCTTGATTCAAAACTATAAAAGTGAGACGACAATGACTAAGCAAAGCTATGCAATCAGGATGACCCCCATCGCTGCCGCGTGCGCCGTTCTGGCGTTGGCCGCCAGCAGCCCGGCCCACGCGCAGCAGGGCGCCGCGCCCAAGGCCGAAGACGGCGCAATGCAGGAAGTGGTGGTGACCGGTATCCGCCGCAGCATCGAAACTTCGATGGCGATCAAGCGCGACGCCGACTCCATTGTGGAAGCCGTCACCGCCGAAGACATCGGCAAGCTGCCCGACGTGTCGATCGCCGAATCGATCGCGCGCCTGGCCGGCCTGACCGCGCAGCGGGTCGAAGGCCGCGCACAAGTGATTTCGATCCGCGGCCTGGCGCCGGACTTTTCCACCACGCTGCTGAACGGCCGCGAGCAAGTCTCGACCAGCAATAACCGCGGTGCGGAATACGACCAGTATCCATCCGAGCTGATCAACGGCGTCACGGTGTACAAGACGCCGGATGCCTCGCTGGTGTCGGGCGGCCTGTCCGGCACGGTCGATTTGCAAACCGTGCGGCCGCTGGACGTGCGCCAGCGGACCGTGGTGCTGAACGTGCGCGGCGAGCACAACTCCAATGGCAAGCTCAACTCCAACACCTCGGCCAACGGCAACCGCCTGAGCGCGTCGTACGTGGACCAGTTCCTCAACAACACGCTGGGCATCGCAGTCGGCTACGCGCATCTGGATTCGCCGGGCCAGCAGAAGGAATACAAATCGTGGTGGTGGGGCCGCGACAACAAGCTGCCGGCCGGCATGGAAGACGTGGTGGCGCTGAAGGGCGCGGAAGTTACCGCTTCGTCGCGCGAGCAAAAGCGCGACGGCCTGATGGGCGTGATCGAATATCGCCCATCGAAGGAATTCCGCACCACGCTGGACATGTACTATTCCGAGTTCCGGCAGAACACCACCATGCGCGGCATGATGTGGAACTCACACCAGTGGAGCGACGTCACCTACAAAGACCCTATGGTCGAAACCATCGGCGGCACGCGCCTGCTGGTGGGGGGCAAGCTGGTCAACCTCGAGCCGATCGTGCGCAACGACTACAACCAGCGCAAGGACAAGATGGGCGCGCTGGGCTGGAACAACACCTTCAAGAAAGATGGCTGGACCCTGATCGGCGACCTGTCCTATTCGACCGCCCGGCGCCGCGAGGAGGTGCTGGAAACCTACGCCGGCCTCGGCCCGGCCGGTTCGCACGTCACCGACAACAACTTCGGCTTCCGCATCCCGACCGCCAGCGGCCTGCCGACCTTCACGCCGAGCTTCAACTACACCGACGCCAGCATCATCAAGCTGACCGACGTTGGCGGCTGGGGCAAGGATGCGGACATGCACCACCCGGTGGTGGACGACAAGCTGGGTTCGGCCAAGTTCTCGGCCAAGAAAGAGCTGGACGGTTTCTTCCGCTTCGTTGAGGGCGGCGTCAACTTCAGCAAGCGCGAGAAGACCCACGCCGACACCAACAACTACTGGTTCCTGAAGAACGGCCGTGCGCCGGCCACGGTGTCGTCGGACCTGCTGCAGCCATCGACCTCGCTGTCGTTCGCCGGCATTCCGGCGGTGATGAGCTACGACGTGCTCGGCGTGCTCAACAAGTACTACGACCAGCAGCCGGCCCGTCCGGATGACCAGGCGCTGCAGGACTGGGGCGTGACCGAGAAGATCACCACCGCCTACGCCAAACTGGGCATCGACGCCGACCT
>Ga0105244_10001729_pt1 | contig 17190 bp, 16 predicted proteins | sample KBSM44metaG_FD_80423 | JGI IMG/M metagenome (GOLD analysis project Ga0105244, IMG submission 80423) | Miscanthus rhizosphere microbial communities from Kellogg Biological Station, Michigan, USA - KBS M4-4 metaG | ecosystem: Host-associated > Plants > Roots > Rhizosphere > Soil | place... | reverse complement strand
TCGCCCGGGCGAGTCGCAGCGTGATACGCGGTTGAAAGCTGATGCCCAAACCTTGGCGTACCACTCAACTTGGCCGAAGATTTTGCGCTAACATCGCCGCTCATTTTTCCGACGAAGATAAGGACATCGCAAGACCACCACCCTGATCCTTCTGGCCATCATTGCCGTTCTGGTCTTCTACGTCATCGGCATCTACAACAAGCTGGTGACCCTGCGTAACCGCTTCAAGAACGCCTTCGCCCAGATCGAGGTCCAGCTCAAGCGTCGTCACGACCTGATCCCCAACCTGGTGGAAACCGCCAAGGGCTACATGGCTCACGAGCGCGATACGCTCGAAGCGGTGATCAACGCCCGCAACCAGGCCGTGACCGGTCTCAAGGCCGCTGCCTCGAATCCGGGCGATGCCGGCAGCATGGCCCAACTGGGTAGCGTCGAAGGGCTGTTGAACAATGCCCTGGGCCGCCTGAACGTGACCCTTGAGGCCTACCCGGACCTCAAGGCTTCCGACAACATGCAGAAACTCAGTGAAGAGCTGAGCAGCACCGAAAACAAGCTGGCCTTCGCCCGCCAGGCTTTCAACGATTCGGTGATGGAGTACAACACCTACAAGCAGACCTTCCCGTCGGTATTCTTCGCCGCGTCCTTCGGGCATGCCGCCGATGCCAGCCTGCTGGAGTTCGCCGACAGCGCCGAGATCCAGGCTGCACCCAAGGTGTCGTTTTAATCTGCTATTCACGGAAGCCCCATGAATTTCTTTGAGCATCAGGATCGCGCCCGTCGTCATACCGGGCGGCTGGTTTTGTTGATGGCCTTGGCGGTCGCCAGTCTGATCGCCCTGACCAGCCTGGCGTTGACCCTGATCTGGCATTTCTATGGTCAGTCCGAAAGCCGACGCGACACTACACCGGTCCTGGACCTCTCATTGGTCGGCGCCGTGGCGGTGGTGGTGATTGGCGTCGTGCTGTTCGGTTCGCTGTACAAGCGCGTGCAGTTGAATGCAGGCGGCAAGAGCGTCGCCGAAAGCCTTGGCGGACGGCTGATCAACCTGTCGCCGCAGAGCTTCGAGGAGAAGCGCCTGCTCAATGTGGTCGAGGAAATGGCCCTGGCCTCCGGCACACCGGTGCCGTCGGTGTATGTGCTCGCCGAGGACAGTATCAATGCCTTCGCGGCGTGCCTGAGTCCCCAGGACGCGGTGAGCGGCGTAACCGAAGGCGCGATGAACCTGCTCAGTCGCGAAGAACTGCAAGGGGTGATCGCCCATGAGTTCAGCCATATCTACAACGGCGACATGCGCCTGAACATGCGGCTTATCGCCTTGCTCCATGGCATCTTGCTGATCGGCCTGGCCGGTCACTGGGTGTTGCGCAGCGATAACAGCTCTTCGCGCCGCTCCTCGTCTTCGAACGATAACAAGAGCGAGCTGTTCAGGCTGGCTATTGGCCTGACCCTCTTGGTGCTTGGGTATGCCGGGACGTTTTTCGGCAACCTGATCAAGGCCGCCGTCAGCCGCCAGCGTGAGTTCCTCGCCGATGCCTCGGCCGTGCAGTTCACCCGCAACCCCGACAGTATTGGCGGTGCGTTGAAGAAAATCGGCGGCCACGCGGCCGGCTCGCAGTTGCAGGCAGCGAACGCCGCCGAGTTCAGCCATCTGTATTTTGGTGCTGGCATCCAGTCGGCGCTCGACGGCCTGTTTGCCACCCATCCGCCGCTGACCGAACGCATTCTGCGGATCGAGCCGGATTGGGATGGTCGGTATCCGCAAGTGGCAGGCGCCCACGACGCTGGCGAGCGCCTGGTTGCGCCGTCGAGCACGCCGGTCCACCCGGCCACGGCGGCTTTCAATGGTGCCGCGGTGACTCAGGCGATTGCCGCGATCGGCGACCCCGGGCTGGCGCATCTGCAGGTTGCTCAAGATACCTTGCAGACCTTGCCCGCTGCCTTGATCCAGGCCGCTCACGACCGCGACGGCGCCCAGGCGCTGGTCTATGGTTTGTTGCTCGATCCGGTGGAGTTCCTGCAGCAACAGCAACTCGACCTGCTACGTCCGCATCTGCAGCCGGCGCTGATCGCTCGTCTGGACACTTTGCGCACGCCCTTGTGCGAGGTGCCGCAGGGCCAACGTCTGGCCCTGATCGATCTGGCGGTGCCGGCGCTCAAGCAATTGGGCAAGGATGAATTTGCCGCTGTGAAACGTTGCATGGCCTTGCTGATCCGCGCCGATGATCGTGTCGAGCTGCTGGAGTAGACGTTGCTGCGTATCGTCGAGCGCAATGTCGAAGGCTTGCGCTCGATGGCGGGCAAGTACCGCCTGGAGGCGCTGGCCGATGACGTGGCGTTGCTGCTGTCGTTTCTCGCTCGGGCCGGCCAGGATGACCCCAGGCGCGCAGCTCAGGCCTTTGCCTATGGTTGCGCCGAATTGGCGTTCGTGGTCCCGGCCTTCAAGAGCGACAGCGACCTGAAGGACTTGGAGGCGGCCTTGCATCGTCTGACCCGCTTGTTGCCATTGCACGAGCCGCAACTGCTCAAGGCCATGGCCCGGTGCATCGGGCATGACGGCCAGGTCAGCGCCGCTGAAGCCGAATTGATGCGCGCGGTGGCCGACATTCTCGATTGCCCGATGCCGCCATTGCTCGCGGCATGACAGGGTGCAAGCTTGCCTGCATCTATCCGGGTAATCGATGCGTTACACTGATCAATCAGTGTCCGATGAGAATACCCCGTGGCGATCAACTTCGATTTGAACGATCTGCAGGCCTTTCGCGCCGTCGTCGAACAAGGCAGCTTTCGCAAGGCCGCCCAGGCCATCAGCATTTCCCAGCCTGCCTTGAGTCGAAGGGTGGAAAAGCTTGAAGAGGCGCTCGGCGTGCGGCTGTTCGAGCGCACCACCCGGCGGGTCAGCCTGACCCAGGTCGGCCGGTCGTTCGCACCGACGGTGGAACGCCTGCTGGATGACCTGGATGTCGCGCTGCTGGGTATCACCGACGTTGCCTCGACCCGGCTCGGCCATGTCACCGTGGCGTGTGTGCTTTCGGCCGCGTATTACTTCATGCCCAAGGTGATTGCCCATTATCACCGGCAGTACCCGAAGATCAGGATCAAGGTGCTCGATTCCAGTGCCAATGACGTGCACGCCGCAGTCCTCAGTGGCGAGGCGGATTTCGGTTTGAGTTTTACGGGCAACCTGCAGCCGGAAATCGAGTTCGAGTTGCTGGTGGAAGAGCGTTATGTGGTGGCCTGTCGTCGCGACCATCCGTTGGCGCAGCGCACGAGCGTGACCTGGACAGAGCTGTACCAGCAGGACTACATCAGCCTCGACAAGACCTCGGGCAACCGCTTCCTGCTCGATCAGGCGCTGATTCGTATCACGCCGGAAAAATCAGGGGTGTGCGAGACCCGGCATGTGACGACCATGATCGGTTTGGTGGAGGCGGGGTTGGGGGTGGCGGCGGTACCGACCATGGCGCTGCCGGGGCCTGGGCATCCGCTGCTGACCGGGGTGCCGCTGGTCGAGCCGGAGGTGATGCGCAAGGTCGGCTTGCTCAAGCGCCGGGGCAGGGTGTTGACCCCGGCGGCTTTGGAACTGGAGCGGTTGATCGTGGAAATGAAGCAGTCGCTCAGCGAGTGACGGAATCCAGCCCGGTGGCCTTGACCGTTTCCTGAGCAGCCGGCGCGGCCATGTATTGGAGCAGTGCCTTGGCCTGCTCAGGGTGCTGGGCGTCCACCGGAATCCCGGCGGCGAAGCGTGTTACCGACTGCACCGACTCCGGGATCTTGCCGACATACGTCACCCCTGGCACCGGCAGCAGCTCACTGACCTGCTGGAAGCCCAACTGGTACTCGCCCGTCGCCACGACCGAGGCCACCGGAATCTTCGGCACCATGCTTGCCTTGGGCTTGAGCTGGGCTTCGATACCCAGGCGCTTGAACAACTGATCCTGAATGTACACGCCGCTGGCGCTGTCGGAGTAGGCGACGGACTTGGCCTTGAGCAGCGTGTCTTTCAGTTCCTGTTCGGTGCCGATGGCCGGTTTGGCACTGCCTTCGCGTACCACCAGACCGATGCGCGAATCGGCCAGTTCGACCCGCGATGCGGGCAAGACCTTGCCTTGCTTGATCAACTCGTCCAGGGCGTAACCGACCATGATCACCACGTCGGCTTTCTCGCCACGCGCCAGCCGATTGGGGATCGCTTCCGGCGCCTTGCCCATGGATGGGCCGAGCGTGGTATCGAGGGTGTTGCCGGTTTCGGCGGCGAATTTCGGACCGAGGATCTTGTAGGCAGCGGTGAAGCCACCGGAGGTCATCACGCGGATTTCCTCTGCCTGGGCGATGCCGCCCAGTGCCAGGGTGCCGAGCAGGCTCAGTTTCAGGAACAGTGCTTTCATTGGGTTTCTCTTGTTTGAGTTGGAACGATGGAACCCCGCTTTGCCTTGTGAAAGCCGACTCCCACAGGGCAGAGCGGTGCTCCGACTTACATCGCTGGCTTGAACTGCACTTTTGCCTTGCGATACAAAAACAGCGTCGCACACAGTGCACAGATCGCCGCGAAGCTCATCCAGTAACCCGGTGCTGCCTTGTCGCCGGTGCATTGGATCAGCGCCGTGGAGATCGCCGGCGTGAAACCGCCGAACACCGCTGTCGCCAGGCTGTAGGCCAGGGAGAAACCGGCCACACGGACTTCTGCCGGCATGATCTCGGTCAGCGCGGCAACCATCGCGCCGTTGTTCATCCCGTAGAGGAACGACAACCACAACAGCACCAGCAGCATGCTGTTGAAGCTCGGCGCCTTGACCAGCAGCGTCAGCGCCGGATAGGCCGTGGCCAGCGTCAGCCCGGCCATCGCCAGCAGGACCGGACGCCGACCGATACGGTCGGAGAGGGCGCCGCCTACCGGCAGCCAGCAGAAGTTCGAGATACCCACCAGCAGGGTCACCAGCAGGCTGTCGGCAGTGCTCAGGGGCAATACCGTCTTGCCGAAGGTCGGCGCGTAGACGGTGATCAGGTAGAACGCGGTGGTGGTCAGTGCGACCATCAGCGTGCCGGCGACCACGATGACCCAGTTCTGCGCCAGGGTGCTCATGACTTCGCGCATGCCTGGGCGACGTTTGCGTTGGGTGAACTCTTCAGTTTCCGCCAGGTTGCGACGCAGGAAGAAAATGAAGGGCACGATCAGGCAACCGATCATGAATGGAATGCGCCAGCCCCAGTCGGCAACGAGGCCAGGAGCCATCCATTGGTTCAGCGCATAACCCAGAGCGGCGGCGACCACCACGGCAACCTGCTGGCTGCAGGACTGCCAGGCCACGTAGAAACCCTTGCGGCCCGGTGTGGCGATTTCCGCCAGATAGACCGAGACCCCCCCCAGTTCCGCGCCGGCGGAGAAGCCCTGCAACAGGCGCCCCAGCAGAACCAGCGCCGGAGCCAGCAGGCCGATGCTTTCGTAGCTCGGTACCAGCACGATCAGGATGGTGCCGCTGGCCATGATCGACAGGGTGACGATGAGTCCCTTGCGCCGGCCGACTTCATCGATATAGGCGCCGAGAATCACCGCACCCAGCGGACGCATGAGGAAGCCGGCGCCGAATACGGCGAAAGTCATCATCAGTGAGGCGAATTCGCTGCTGGCGGGGAAAAAGGCGGCGGCGAGGTAAGTGGCGTAGAAGCCGAACAGGAAGAAGTCGAACTGCTCGAGGAAGTTGCCCGAGGTAACGCGAAATACCGCGCCTGCCTTGGCACGGGCAGAACTGGCAGTGGGAGGTGTGGCGTGCATCGTGAGATCTCCAGCGTTTTTATGGCCTGCATTGCGGTGCAGATTTTTATTGGCGCAGATACTGGAGCAGCCTTATCGATTTGATAAGTGCATTTTTAGAATGAATTGATGCGCGTTGTGGATCAATTGGCTCGGAAAAACGCTACTGTATCAAGTCGGGCTAGGAAATCATCGTGGGCAATGAGGTGCTGTGAGGCTTTGTTTGATGTTGTACAGGCAGGGTTCAGCAACCTGTCGTTGTCGATATTGGGCAAAAAGCTATGATCTGCGTCAGAGAGCGGATTTTGGGGGTGTGTGATCAGCGGGTTATCAGGAGTTTTCGGGTTGCGCCTGTCGCGGCAGGCCAGGGGCATGTTGGCGATCCTGATCGCCATCGGCCTGTCATCGCTGGACACCGCCATTGCCAACACGGCACTGCCGGCCATTGCCAAGAGTCTGCACACCACGCCGGCGGCCTCGGTGTGGATCATCAACGCCTATCAGTTGGCGGCGGTCGCGACCCTTCTGGCCTTTGCTTCACTCGGCGGTATATTGGGACATCGCAAGGTCTACCTGTTCGGGCTGGTGTTGTTCACCGTGGCGTCGGCGCTGTGTGCGATGTCGACGACCTTGACCCAGTTGACGCTGGCGCGGGTGCTGCAGGGTGTCGGCGGCAGCGCGATCATGAGTGTCAATGCGGCGCTGATCTTCAGCCTGTTTCCACCGGAGAAGCTCGGCAAGGGCATGGGCCTCAATGCACTGGTGGTGGGTATCTCGTTCGCCGCCGGGCCGACCGTGGCTTCGCTGATCCTGTCGGTGGCCGACTGGCCCTGGTTGTTCGGGGTGAATATTCCCATCGGCCTGATCGCGTTGGCGATGGCGATTCCTTCGTTGCCGCACACACCACCCAATGGCCAGCGTTTCGCCTGGGGCACTGCGGTCCTGAGTGTGTTGACGTTCGGTTCACTGATTTACGCGTTGGGCGAGGGCGCCCAGTTTGCCGGGGCGCTGGCGATCTGCGGCGCGCTGCTGGTGTGCGTTGGGGCCGGTTACCTGATGATCCGCCGCGAGGCCGGGCATCCGGCGCCGATGTTCCCGATCGATCTGCTCAAGCGGCCGATGTTCGCCCTGTCGGCGATGACCGCGCTCTGTGCGTTTGCCACTCAGGGTTTGGCGTTCGTCTCGCTGCCGTTTTTTTCGAGACGGTGCTGGGTCGCGACCCGGTACAGACCGGCTACCTGATGACGCCCTGGTCGGTGGTGGTGGCGGCGATCGCACCCTTCGCCGGGCGTCTGTCGGACCGTTATCCGCCGGGCCTGCTGGGAGGCATCGGGTTGGGTGTGCTGTCGCTGGGCATGTTGTCGCTGGCCATGATGCCCAGTGATCCGAGTGCGCTGGATATCGGCATTCGTATGGTGATCTGCGGGTTGGGCTTCGGATTCTTCCAGTCGCCGAACCAGAAGGCGTTGCTGACCAGCGCGCCGCGCGAACGCAGCAGCGGAGCCAGTGGCACCATTGCCACGGCACGCTTGCTCGGGCAGTCGACCGGGGCGGCGCTGGTGGCATTGAGTTTTGGCATCTCTAGCCATCAGGGGCCGACCTTGGCGCTGTACATCGGCTCGGGATTCGCGGCGGCGGCGTGCCTGGCGAGTTTCTCCCGCTTGCTGGCACGTAACCCGGTTTGAAAGCGTGATCGCCTGGCGTTAGGACAGCGCTGTCCCGAAGCGTGGGGAATGTTTTATGCTCGCGCTTTGGGAGGGAGAACCCGATGGGCAGGGATTACCTGGCGTTTTTCGTTTCGCTGTTTCTGTCACGGCTGGCCGATCAGATTCTGCTGTTCATCGTTCCGCTGCTGGTGTTCCAGACCACCCAGAGTGCGTCCTGGACAGGGCTGGCCTTTTTCGTCGAAACCTTGCCGCGATTTATTGCCTTTCCTATAGGCGGGGCGTTGTGCGACCGTTTTTCGCCGGTGCGCCTCCTGCACCTGAGCCAGGCTTTTCGGGCGCTGGCCTGCGTGATCGCGGTCGGCGGTCATGGGCTGTTCGACGGTCTCTACTGGCTGGTGGCGCTCTCGGCACTCTGTGGGGTGCTGACCACCCAGGGCATCATGGCCCGTGAGGTGCTGTTGCCGCATGTCTTTGCCCGTTACAGCTACACCAAGACGCTGTCCTATTCGCCGATCGCCGACCAGACTGGCCTGGTGCTCGGGCCGCTGCTGGCGGCGCTGTTGCTGCAGGCCATGGCCTGGCACTGGGTGGTGCTGGGCGTGGCCGGGCTGTTCGTGCTCGCCGACCTGGCGATGCGGGTCGGGCAACGCACCAGCGTCTTTACCCTGCCAACCATCGAGCAACCGCCTTCGGGTCTCTGGCTACAGCCGCTGCGCATCGCCTTCGGGCACATCCGGGCTTTGGCCGAGCTGCGTCAGATCATCGGCCTTGCGGTCGGGGTCAACCTGATCGTCGGCGTGACCCTGGCCACCTCGGCGGCGCTGGTGGTGGGCAGTTTCGCCCAGGGCAAGGACGATTACGCGGCGCTCCAGGCGGTCGGGGCTGGAGTGACCATTGCCATCCTCTACCTGCTGGCACGGGTCAATCTGCCGTTGCGGGTGCTCGGCGGGTTGTCCTATTCGCTGATCATGCTGGGTGGGTTGATCAGCGGCTGCAGCCTTTCGATGAGCGGGTATGTGCTCGGCTTCCTGCTGGTGGTCGGCTTCGACAAGATGTTCAACGTCTATATCCGCAGCGTCCGTCAGCGGGTCATTCCGGTGCAGGACTTTGGCAAGACCGTCGGTGTGATCACCCTGCTGAACAATCTGTCGCAGCCTCTGGCCGGCCTGCTGGTCGCCGTTCTGGCGGCGCCGCTGGGAACACGTGGCGTGGTGTTGGCGCTGACTGCCATGAGCACGCTCATCGGTGTGCTGGTGCTGTGGTGGTGGCGTTCGGGCAAGCCGACGCTGTCACTGGAAAAACCCGCCTGATTGGATATCCTGTGCGGCGATTCTCGACCCGGCCAGCCGCCGGGTCGGCAAATCCGATTGATAGAGTAGGGGATGTGGTGATGGCGGGCAGGTTGATCTATCTCATCGGACCGTCGGGTTCCGGCAAGGACAGCCTGCTCGATGCTGCCCGCGAGCCCCTGGCACAATGTGACTGTCGCATCGTGCGGCGGGTCATCACCCGTTCCGCCGAGGCCATCGGCGAGGCGGCCCACGGGGTCAGCGCCGAGCAGTTCGCGACGATGCAGGCGCAGGGCGCCTTTGCCCTGAGCTGGAAGGCCAACGGCCTGAGCTACGGCATTCCCATCGACATCGAGCAGTGGCTGGCGGCTGGGCAGGATGTGCTGGTCAATGGTTCGCGCGGCTACCTGCTGCAGGCCCGCGAGCGTTATCCCGAACTGCTGGCCGTGCTGCTGACGGTGGACCCTGCGGTATTACGCGAGCGTCTGCTGGCGCGCGGTCGCGAGTCGCTGCCGCAGATCGAGGCGCGCCTGGAACGTAACGCGCAGTTCACCCTCGGCGAAGGCGCCCTGGCGGCGGACGGTCCGGCGCTGGTACTGCTGGACAACTCCGGTCCGATCCGGCAAACGGTGAGCCGGTTGCTGGCCCTGATCCAGGAGGCGTGAGCCGTTGCCTGGGCTTGCTCTCACCCCAAAAAGCCCGTCTGACCCGGCAAACGGTCTGTCCTCAACACGGCCTGTGCTTCCGGTTGATCGAGGGTGCAAAAAAGCCCGTGATGCCCTATAACGGCTGTCATCACAAACCCGACACGGCGTTACGCCGGTCGTGTTTTGTCTGGGGGTGAGATTGACGATGTTGCGTATTCGCGGGTTGAGCAAGGCTTACGCTACGGCCCAGGGACCGCTGGCCGTCTTGCAGGGTGTGGATCTGGCGGTGGAGCAGGGCGCGAGCCTGGCACTGATGGGGGAGTCCGGCAGCGGCAAGAGTACCTTGCTGCATCTGGTGGCCGGCCTGGATCATGCCGACAGCGGGGCGATCGAGGTCGCCGGACGTGATCTCTGCCAGATGAGCGAAGTGCAGTTGGCCGCTTGGCGCCGCCAGGAGATCGGCCTGATTTTCCAGCAGTTCAACCTGATTCCCAGCCTGACCGTGGCCGACAACCTGGCGTTCCAGGCCCGACTGGCGGGCCGGCATGACCGGCGTTGGGAAGCGCAGTTGGTCGAACGCCTGGGGCTGGGGCAAACCCTGTCGCGCTATCCCGAACAACTTTCGGGTGGTCAGCAGCAGCGTGTGGCCCTGGGCCGTGCGCTGGCTGCCCGTCCGCCGCTGATCCTGGCCGACGAGCCCACCGGCAGCCTCGACGAAAGCACCAGCGACGAGGTGCTGGACGTATTGCTGGAACTGCTGGCCGACAACGCCACCAGCCTGCTGATGGTCACCCACAGCGAACGCATGGCCAGTCGTCTGCAGCGTCGGATACGCTTGCACAATGGCCGATTGAGCGAGTCATGAGGACGTTCTACTGGGCCCTGCGGACCCTGCTCAGTCACTGGTGGCGTCATCGGGTGCAACTGGCCAGTGTCTTGGCCGGGTTGTGGCTGGCGACGGCCTTGCTCACAGGCGTGCAGGCCCTCAACAGCCAGGCCCGGGACAGTTATGCGCGGGCCAGTCAACTGATCGGCGGGGCGGCGCCTTACCGTTTGGTCAGCCGTGATGGCGGGCGCTTCGAGCAAGCGGTGGTCGTTCAGTTGCGCCTCGCCGGCTGGCCGGTGTCGCCGCTGCTGCAGGGCCGCCTGGAACTGGACGATCCACGCCAACCCGGCCATGTCCGGCTCTGGCAGGTATTGGGTATCGATCCGGTCAGTCTGCCACGGGGCAGCACCCTGGCCGGGCAGTCGGTGGACAGCGACGCGCTGCTGGCTTTCATCGGTGTGCCGGGGCAGGCCTGGGTAGCGGCGGATACCTTGCAACGCCTGGGACTCAAGGTCGGCGACCGACCCCGCAGTCCGCAGGGACAGCTATTGCCGCCATTGGCTCTACGCCCGCAGTTGCCGCCCGGCCTGCTGCTGATGGATATCGGCGCGGCGCAGCAGGTGCTCAATGCTCCGGGACAGCTTTCGCAGTTGTTGCTGGCGACCGACTTCGCCCGCGCCGAACCCCAGTTGCCAGCCGACCTGCTCAATCGTCTGCGCCTGCAGGCGCCGGGTGATGAAAGCGACCTGTCGCATCTGACCGAAAGCTTTCATCTCAATCTCAGTGCCCTGGGTTTCCTGGCATTTATTGTCGGGTTGTTCATTGTGCATGGCGCCATCGGCCTGGCTCTGGAGCAGCGCCGTGGACTGCTGCGTACCCTGCGTTCCTGTGGTGTCAGTGCCCGTTGTCTGCTCAGCGCACTGGCGGTGGAACTGTTGGGCTTTGCTCTGGTGGGCGGCGGGCTCGGTGTGATCAGCGGTTATGGTCTGGCCAGCGTGTTACTGCCGGATGTCGCGGCCAGTCTGCGTGGACTCTACGGCGCAGAGGTGGCCGGCAGTTTGAACCTGCCGCCCAGTGACTGGCTGGCGGGGTTGGGGCTGTCGGTGGGCGGCGCTCTGCTGGCCGGAACGGGCAGTGTCTGGCGAGCGGCGCGCCTGCCGTTGTTGGCGTTGGCCCAGGCCGAGGCGTGGCGGGCGGCCCAGGCGCAGCGTCTGCGTCAGCAGTTCGGGCTGGCGCTGCTGTTGGCGCTGGTGGCGTTGGCCTGTATCGGCTGGGGCGACAGTCTGGCCAGCGGCTTCGCCTTGATGGCCGCGTTATTGATGGCGGCCGCATTGTTGCTGCCGGTGTGCCTGAACGCGCTGTTGAGCGGCCTGTTGCCGGCCTGTCGCCGACCCTTGAGTCAATGGTTCATCGCCGACAGCCGCCAGCAGTTGCCGGCCCTGAGCCTGGCGCTGATGGCCTTGTTGCTGGCCCTGGCCGCCAATATCGGCGTCGGCAGCATGACCTCGGGCTTTCGCCAGACCTTCACTGCCTGGCTCGACCAGCGTCTGGCTGCGCAGTTGTACATTACCCCACAGGGCCCCGAGCAGGATGCGCAACTGGAGCACTGGCTGGCCGCTCGTGGTGATATCCAGGCGGTATTGCCTGGTTGGGACGCCGAGATCCGCCTGCAGGGCTGGCCGACCCAGGTGCGGGGTATTCCGGATGAGCCGACCTATCGTCAGCACTGGCCGTTGCTGGAGGCTGCTGACCAGGCCTGGTCGCGCTGGGCGGCGGGTGACGGGGTGATGATCAGCGAACAATTGGCGCGGCACCTCGGGCTTGCCCTCGGCCAGCGTCTGGTCCTGCCGACACCGGTCGGCGACTGGTCGCTGCCGGTATTGGCGATCTACGCCGACTACGGCAATCCCAAGGGGCATCTGTTGCTCGAAGGGCGGGCGCTGCAAGCTCATTGGCCGGACCGGCGGCCGAGCCGCTACAGTCTGCTGATACCGGCCGAGGGGGTGGCGCCGCTCAAACATGAACTGCAGCAGACCTTTCATTTCGATGAAGCGCACCTGATCGACCAGAGCGAACTCAAGGACAGCGCCGGCAAAGTCTTCGAACGCACCTTTGCCGCAACCACCGCCCTCAACAGCCTGACCCTGGGTGTGGCGGGTGTAGCGCTGTTCATCAGTCTGCTGAGCCTGAGCGAAAGCCGCCTGGGGCAATTGGCGCCGTTGTGGGCGCTGGGTGTCGGTCGTCGGCAGCTGCTGCTGTTGAGCCTGGGACAGACCCTGTTGCTGGGTTCACTCACCTTGTTGCTGGCGATTCCCCTGCGCCTGGCGCTTGCCTGGTGCCTGGTCGCCGTGGTGAACGTCCAGGCCTTTGGCTGGCGTTTACCGATGATTGTCTTTCCAGGGCAGTTGCTGCAACCGTCGTTGTTGGCGCTGGTGGTGACCCTGGTGGCGGCGGCCTGGCCGCTGTGGAAGTTGCTGCGGGTCAGCCCGGTGGCGTTGCTGAGGACGTTTGCCAATGAGCGTTAGGGCCTTGTTCGCACTGCTGTGCAGTTTGCTTCTGGCGGGTTGCGATCAATCGCCCCCTGCGGACTCGGAAGGCTTCGCCGGGCTGGGTTCCAACGCTGCCGACTTCGCCCAGGTCGTGCCAGGAAAGACCCTGGAGTTTCCCCGTGACCACGGTGCCCATCGTGACTACCGCATCGAGTGGTGGTACATCACCGCCAACCTCAAGGATGCCGAGGGGCATCGTTATGGCGTGCAATGGACCCTGTTTCGCAGCGCCCTGAAAGTGCCGGGCGCATTGACCGGTTGGAGCGAGCCGACCTTGTGGATGGGGCACGCGGCGCTGACCAGTGAGCGCGGCCATCATTTCGCTCAGGCCCAGGCGCGCGGTGGGGTCGGCACGGCGGGCGTCGAGGCCGCACCTTTACACGCCTGGATCGACGATTGGCAACTGCGCAGCCTGTCGCCGAGCAACCAGGGGCTGGGGCAGATGCAACTGTCGGCCCATGGCAGCGATTTTGCCTATCAGCTGAACCTGAGCAGTCAGCGCCCGTTGGTGTTGCAGGGCGATCATGGCTACAGCTTGAAATCCGGCAAGGGGCAGGCGGCGTGGTACTACAGCCAACCGTATTTCCAGGTGAGTGGCAGCCTGCAGGTCGATGGGCGCGAGGTCCAGGTCAGCGGCCAGGCCTGGCTCGACCGCGAGTGGAGCAGCCAGCCGCTGGCTGTCGAACAGTCGGGGTGGGACTGGTTTTCCCTGCACCTGGCCGATGGCGCTAAGGTCATGTTGTTCCAGGTGCGGCAGCAGGGTGGCGAGGCCTATCGGGCCGGGACCTGGATCGGGGCTGATGGCCAGGCGCAGGTACTGAAGGGCGACGATATCGTGCTGACACCCGGACGGCAGGCCAGCGTCGCCGGGCGTAAATTGCCAGTGGAGTGGCGGTTGGAAATTCCGAGCAAGCATTTGCGCATCGAAACGAAACCGCTACGAGACGATGCGTGGATGGGCACCACATTTTCCTATTGGGAAGGGCCGATCAGTTTGAGTGGCAGCCAGGAGGGCGTGGGTTATCTGGAGATGACCGGGTATTGAAACCCGGACTGCGCCATGGGTTGCTTGCTCACACGAATCACTCATGCCTGGCTGATTACTGTCCTTGAAGACGGTTTGCCACACACACCCAGCACCTCTCTATTTCACGGGCCACCGCGCCATTATGATTCTTGACCTGCGGTTCGTCGTTTACCCTCAGGTTCGTCAGAAGCCATTCATCCGACCAACAAGCCCACTCTCCTGCAACGCTCCTGAGGTTTGCCTCCAGCACTGGAAAAACCTCACCCCATAAGATTCTGTGCACTTCCTCGGGCGAGTAGCCGGTTTCAAGAATGGTCCGGGCGATGTAATCGTAGGTCCCATCGTCAATTTCGGTATCCAGAAACAGAGACGAGAGCGCCTGCCAGAGCTTCAGACGACGGTTGTCAACGTGCTTCATCAGGGACTCTCCGAATACTCATGTCGGGTGGTGGTAATGCTGCTCCTCACTTCTGAGTTGCAGGCTCATGGCATCACAACTGTCGGACCAGGAAGTCAGCCAATTCGGCATCTCGGGTGATTGCTCGGACAATCCCAATGCCTGAACAAATTCGCTCGGGGGCACTGTGCCTTTCGCTGAACGAAACAGCCCGCGCATGATGACCACTCCAATCACTCTGCCTTTACTGATAAAACGATGTTCCATGAAGCTCCACTTGTCATCCCAGCCGAGCATCTTCGTGTGGATTTCAAAGGACTCGAACAACTTCAACTCACGACGGAATTTACCCCAGGTATCTCCTACGATGGGCAGCGCCTTTTTGCGCAGTGCCACTCGATAGGCGCCGCTGCGCAGAACGAAGTCCATGCGTCCGACATCTGCCAGGGTGAAGTATCGGCCATTGGTGACGTGTCGATTGAAGTCGAGGTCCAGTGGCCATACGCGCAGGCGAATAATGGTGGTTTCCAGCGCTTTGGCCGGCTTTCGCCAGGGGCGGCGCAAGATCATGAGGAAGAGTCGGAACCAGAGATTCATGAGTACGTCATTGGTGGGATGAGCCCTGCACTCTAGAGCGAAAGGTGCGGCCCAGGTAGGTTCATAAATGACAGTTTTCGCCTGAGTCGTGCATTTGGATCATTTATCCGCTGCAACTTGCGAAAGATCCAATGATGTTCTGCCTGGAGAGGGGGCGGACTTACTTGCACCTGGGGAAGTAAGCCCGTCCTTTCAAGTCACTTGGCGACGGTGTCCTTCGGCGAGCCAGGGGTGCGGTACAACGCCAGGTGATTGGCAATGCACATGTCGTAGGCTTCTACCAGGAACAGATGGGGCCTGGATGCAATCGGTGGAACCAGGCAGCGGGTGGTGACGCGTTTGCCGAGTATTTCCGTGTCGATATAGATGAGATTCACCGGAGACTTTTTCGGGTTTTCCTCGGCAGTGAAGTACGCCCGGGTGTATTCCTCTTTGCCCTCGGTTTTATCCAGCGACTGGCTGTCGATCTGGGTGGTCAGGACTTCTCCGGCCGGAAAGGTCTTGTCCGCCATCAGTGCAACGCCGATAGGACCGGTGAACCCGGCCAGCAGCGAGTTCTTGCGCAGTTGCGATTGCAGGTTGGCGTAGGTGACGAAGTGCAACACCTTGATCGAGGGCTGTTTGCTCAGTTCCGGCAGCGTTTCATAGGCTCGATGTGCCAGCAGGCGCGGTCCCGTAGGCTTGGTCGCAGTGTCCGCCACACGGTAAATGGCATAGGCATCGCTGGTAATCAGCAGGCTGAAGATCTCTTTTTCGCTCTCGGTATGGGGGCGCAGGTCCTGGATGGTGATCTTGTCGGACTGCTCCAGTCCCGGAAACTCCGGTGGCGGTACTGGAGGCTGGCTGGCGCAGCCGGCAATGGTGAGGGCGCTGAGGGCGAAAAGCATTTTCAATCGGTGCATGGAACGTCCTGTTGTCATGAAGGGTAGAACTTTGAGTGAGCTTCGCATTGATCTGCTGGATGAACGATGAACGTCCACCGGAGCAATATGTCGCATAGCCATCTTCATGATAGGCGGCAAGAGGCTGAAAAAGGTATCGGTTTAAGTGATTACCGTGCTCGGCACGGTGGGTAGAATTCCACCGCAGGATCCTGAACATAACGAGTCTTGATGCATGGCACCGGGGAGAAAGACGATCAATGAGTTCTTTTGGCATTCGCAAACTGGAAGAGACCGACACCCAGGCGTTACTGGCATTCGAAGTCCGTAATCGTGAATGGTTCGAATCCCGGATCGATGCACGCGATCCGGCTTTTTACTCATTGCAGGGCGTGACCGGACATATAAGGGACTATCTGTGCGGCTTTGCCGATGGCATCTGGCATCCGTTTGTCATTGAGGACGAGGCCGGCAATATCGTGGGGCGGGCGAACCTGAAGGACATCGACTCGTCGACGGGCACAGCGGAGGTCGGCTATCGGGTCGGTCAGGACGTTGGCGGGCAGGGGCTGGCAACGCTGGCCCTGAGGCATCTGATTGAGCAGGCGCAGCAACACTGGAAACTCACGCAACTGGTGGCATACGTCTACCGGGACAATGTCGGTTCGAGAAAGGTACTGGATCGTTGCGGATTCCTGATGGAACAGCAACCAGACGAAAACGCAGCGGATGAGCTCTGTCGATTCGTGTTGTCGATTTAGCCGATCCTTGCGGGCGCATAGGGTAGGGGGCTTGCTACGCTCGACTTGCTGAATCGTTTCACTAGCGTTATAAAAGTCGAACAATTCCAATAAGGACCGCCCATGAACACCCTCCGACTGATTTTCGGCGTCACCGCTCTGACCACTGCTTCCCACGCTCTGGCCTGGGACTATGTGCTGCTCGACAGCGACACCCCTGCGCAGAACCGCCAGATCACCAGCCAGCAACTGGGAATCAAGACCGACAAGCCCTTCTCCGTCACGATGCGCACCTTGCACGGCGGCCGCCAGGAAGGGGTCAGCATCGTCGATATCGATAACGGCACGATGAAGCTCTCGGTGGTGCCGACCCGGGGCATGAACGTTCTGCATGCCTCCGTGGGCAATGTGCGCATGGGCTGGGATTCGACGGTCAAGGAAGTGGTCAACCCGGCCTTTATCGAACTCAACGGCCGTGGCGGCCTGGGGTGGCTGGAGGGGTTCAACGAATTGGTGGCGCGCTGCGGCTATGAGTGGGTCGGGCATCCGGGGCTGGATAACGGCGAATTCCTCACCCTGCATGGACGGGCGGCGAATATTCCGGCCAGCAAGGTCACCCTGCATATCGATGAACAACCGCCTTACGCGATTCGTCTTCAAGGCGAACTGAAGGAACAGGCGTTCAAGAAAGTCGACTTCTCGGTGGTCACCGAACTGTCGACGTTGCCGGGTAGCGTGAGCTTTGCGCTCAATGACACGCTGACCAACAACGGCGACTATCCGAAGGAATACCAGGCGCTGTATCACAGCAACTTCAGCAC
>Ga0105244_10001721_pt1 | contig 17244 bp, 17 predicted proteins | sample KBSM44metaG_FD_80423 | JGI IMG/M metagenome (GOLD analysis project Ga0105244, IMG submission 80423) | Miscanthus rhizosphere microbial communities from Kellogg Biological Station, Michigan, USA - KBS M4-4 metaG | ecosystem: Host-associated > Plants > Roots > Rhizosphere > Soil | place... | reverse complement strand
CCAGGGCATGTTCCTCATAGGCCGTGACAAACACCACGTGCGTGCGCGCGCCGAAGGTCCGCGCCACCTCCAGGCCGTCCAGGCCCGGCATGCGAATGTCGAGAAAGGCGATATCGGGGGCGTGCTCGCGCGCCAGCCGCAAAGCCTCGATGCCATCGCCGGCCGCCGCCACCACGTGCGCCTCCGGCCACAGGGCGCCAAGCGCCGCCTGCAGTTCCGCACGCAGCAGGGGTTCGTCGTCGGCGATCAGGATGCGGGGAGCGGTGTTCATGCGGGCACCGGCAGGGTGAGTTCAGCGACAGTCCAGCCGTCCGCTCCAATGTGCAGGCGCAGGCTGGCCTTGTCGCCGTAGATCGCTTGCAGCCGCTGGCGTACATTGCGCAGGCCGACGCCACTGCCCAGCACCGCGTTGCCGACACCGGCGCCGTTATCGCGCACGGCGACCTGCACCTGATCGTGCTGGCGGCGCGCCGATACCGCGACCGTCACCTCGCCGGCGTGCGGCTCAACGCCGTGCTGCACGGCGTTCTCCACCAGCGGCATCAGCATCAGCGGCGGCAGCGCGAGGCCCTGCACCTCCGCGTCGCAATCGATCTGAATGCGCAGCCGTTCGCCATAGCGTATCGCCATCAACGCCAGGTAATGGCCCGCCAGTTCGCATTCGCGTCCCAGCGTCGACATCGGGCTGCGCAAGTCGGGCAAGGCGCTGCGCAGGTAGGCGATCAGGTGATCCAGCATGCCGGTGGCGCGCTCCGGATCGTGGCGCACCAGGTAGCGCGTGTTGGCCAGCGTGTTGTACAGGAAGTGCGGTTCGATCTGCGCCTGCAAGGCTTTCAGGTCCGACGCCAGCGCGGCTTGCGACAGCTGCGCGATGTGCAGCGTGCGCGCGCGTTGCTGCGCCATCCACAGCGGCAGCACAAACAACAGCGACAGCAGCAGCACTTCCACCGCCATCACCTGCACCTCGTTCAACGGCGCGATGCCGACCCACGACAAGCCAATGGCGTAGATCCAGCCGGCCGCCAGGACACAGGCCGGCGACAGCGCCAGCAGCCCGCCCCACAGCGCAAGCCAGCCGCGCGCGGCGGCGCCGCGCTGCATCAGCAACAGCAAGGCGCCGCACGCGCCCAGCGGCAGCAGTAAGGCCGCGAACAACGCCAGCCAGGTGTAGGCACGCAGCTCGATCGCCAGCAATGCGCAGGCTGCGGCAAGCACCGCGCTCAAGGCCCCCTGCCGCCGCGAGCAGGCGGCGACGCGCCGCAGCGCTTCCGGCGCACCGCCGCTGTCCGCTCCCTGCCATGTCGGCAGCGCCATCATAGGATTGGCGTCTCTGGCAGGCGCGTTGGCGGCATCACGTCCACCGGAACGCTCTTGTCCACCACCTCAAACGACAGCTCGTCGATCCACACCTGGCCACGGCCGGCGTTGATCACGCCGAAGGAAATGGTGGTGCCGTCTTCCGGCACGTCCAGTGTCACGCTGCGCACCTGCCACGCCGTGCTGCCCTTGATCGGCTTGTCCTGGCTGTTATAGAGCGCCCCGTTGGGCCGCTTCTGCGCCTGTACCAGCATCCACAAGCCGGCCCAGTTGTTGACGTCGCGCGTCTTGATCATGGCGCGGAAGCGCACGCGCTGGCCGAGGTAGCGCTGCGCCGAGATCACCTGCACCAGCGAGCCAAAACCCTTGTCCTCGCCCTGTGCGTAGCGCAGGAACTTGGCGCCCTTGCCGCTGATGGTCTCGACGTTGTCGATGCCAGCCTGGTAGGAGGTGCCCTGATCGCCCGAAACGAACCACGGCGGCAGCAGCTTGCCGACCGATTCCGCCGCCGCCACCCACAAAGAGGTGGCGGCCAGCACGGCGGCGATGACGTGCAACGGCTTCATAGGACCGGTGTCTCCGCCGGTACGCCGCGTCCCGACATCACGTCCACCGGCACCTCCTTGCCTACCACTTCCAGCTTCAGATCGTCGATCCACACCTGCCCACGGCCGGAATTAATCACGCCGAAGTTCAGCGTAGCCGCATCTTCCGGTATGTCCAGCGTGACGCTGCGCAGTTGCCAATCGGTGGTACCGGCGATGGGTTTGTCCTGGCTGTTGTAGAACGCGCCTGGGGGCTCCTGCGGCGAGCGCAATGCGCTCATCCACAAACCAGCCCACAGATTGACGTCGCGCGTCTTGACCAGCGCCTGGAAGCGCACCCGCTTGCCGGCGTAGTTCTTGGCCGAGATCTGCTGCATCAGGGTGCCGAACGATGAAGCGTCGCCGCTCGTGTAGCGGATAAAGCGCGGGATTTTTTTGCTGCCGCCCTCACCGGTGTCCTCGCCGATTTCGTACGAGCTGGCGCGCGCGCCGGAGAGTATCCATCCTTCGACCTTGGCGGCAGTGGCCGCGCTGCACAGGGCTGCCAGCAGGACCGCGCCCAGAATTTTCGCTTTCATGTGATCTCCAAGAGTATGACGGACTGTCATGAGCGCTACTGTGCCTCGCGAAACGGGCGCCGTGTGAACGCTGCGACAAGCGCGCCGCATGGCCGATAAGCGTGAAGAAAACCGGATTACCGCGCCATCCACGCGAGGACGTTGGCGAAGATCTGTTCGCGATTGAGCTCGTTGAAGTTTTCGTGGAAGTTCTGCGGATAGCGCTGGTAGGTCAGCAGCGATGCGGGAACGGACTTCAGCATCGCTTCGGCCGCATCGGCGTCGGCCAGCTGGTCGGCGCCGGCGACCACCGCAAACAGCGGCGCCTTCCACGACGGCATGCGGGCCGCCAGTCCTTGCTGCGCCTTGGTCAGCGCATTGCCGAAGCGGACGGTGATCTCGGTAGCGCGGATGCCGTCACGCTCATCGTCATGATGGCGCGCGGTGATGGCGCTGTCGTGCGTCAGTTGATCGGTCAGCGACTCCAGCGGCACCTTCATGCGCGGCGCCAGCGCTTCCAGCACGCCGGCCAGCGCCAGCAGCACCGGCGACACTTTGATTGCGTTCACGTAGTACGGCGACGACAGGATGTAGCCTTTGATCGCAGCCTCGCCGGCGAAATGGCCCAGCCCCAGATGGGTGGCGATCAGCGCCCCCATCGAGTGGCCCATCACGTAAATCGGCAAGCCCGGATACTGCTGCTTGACCCACTGCAGGAACAGCAGGCTGTCATCGAGGAAGGTGGCAAAGCCGGGAATGTCGACCCGGCGCGCGTCCTGGTGGCCGCACAAGTCGTAGGCCACAGTGGCGATGCCGTGCTGGCGGAAGTACAGCGCCGGCGTGACGTAGTCGCCGCCATGCGCCATGCCGCCGTGGATGGCGAGGATCACCGCGCGCGGCGCGGCCGGCTCCCACACGTGGACGCGACGCAGCACACCCTGCGCTGCGGCGAACTCGGTCAGCCTGTCCTCGGAAAACCGCATCAAGCAGTGATGCTCAGGTTGATGCCCATCTCCACCAGCATGGTCATGTCAGCCAGCGAAAAGTCGATGCTCGGGGTCGATGCGCCCTGATCGCAAGGGAACGAGATGCGCAGCTCGGCGTCGACGTCGGAACGTTCAAAATGGATGCCGCGCGCCCGGCATTCGCCGAGGTAGAAGCGAATCTGCTTGAGCAGCTCGTTGGGGTCTTGCTCGGTACCGATGGCAACATAAAAACCGGAATCGATGCGCACCCGGCCGTCGGGCTTGACGTCGCCCTTTTGCCAGTCGCCATGCGGTTCGGTCGGCAGGCCATCGCGGATGTCTGCCAGACCGTCGTCGTCGCCGTGTACCTTGAGTGTTGCGATATTCATGGTCTACCTTTTCGGGTCTCCTGCCAAAAAATGAGGTTACACCATAGAAATTTCAAAGTCTAGCAATATAGCTATTTAAGCAATGCCGTAGCGGGTGCGGTACGCCGCCACCGCATCCTTGTACTGCGCCAGCTGCGGATCGGCGCCGGCGCCGTTGAGGAAGCCGAACAGGTCGTCCAGGTTGCCGATCGAGATCACCGGGATGCCGTATTTCTCGGTCACTTCCTGCACTGCCGACAGCTCGGACAGCTGGCCATCCTTGCCGGCGCGCTCCATGCGGTCCAGCGCGATCAGCACGGCGCACGGTTCGGCGCCGGCGGCACGGATCATTTCCACCGATTCGCGCACCGAGGTGCCGGCCGAGATCACGTCGTCAATGATGACGACCTTGCCTTGCAGCTTGGCGCCGACGATGGTGCCGCCTTCGCCGTGGTCCTTGGCTTCCTTGCGGTTGAAGGCGAACGAGGTGTTGCGGCCTTTGCCGGCCAGCGCCACCGCAGTGGCCGACGCCAGCGTGATGCCCTTGTAGGCCGGGCCGAACAGCATGTCGAACTGCACGCCGGAGTCCAGCAGCGTTTGTGCGTAGAACTGCGCCAGCTGGGCCAGGGTGGCGCCGTCATGGAACAGGCCCGCGTTGAAGAAGTACGGCGACTGGCGGCCCGCCTTGGTGGTGAATTCGCCGAAGCGCAGCACGCCGGTGTTGACCGAAAACTGGATAAATTCCTGGCGTAACGAAGTGGTATTGCTCATCATGGTGCCTCATTTCTTTAAAGTGCCGGTATTTTACCGCTACACTAGCGCATTCCGTATTTTCTGCCCTAAATCTTCTATGCCAAAAATCATCTCCGCCAATCTGAATGGCATCCGCTCCGCCGCCTCCAAGGGCTTCTTCAACTGGATGCTCAAGCAGGACGCCGACTTCGTCTGCGTGCAGGAACTGAAGGCGCAAGCGCCGGACATGACGCCGGAATTCCTCAACCCGAGCGGCTACCACGGCCACTTCCACTACGCCGAGAAGAAAGGCTATTCCGGCACCGGCGTCTACAGCAAGATCGAACCGGACCGCGTGGTGATCGGCTTCGGCTCGCCCGAGTTCGACGCCGAAGGCCGCTACGTGCGCTGCGATTTCGGCAACCTGACCGTGATTTCCGTGTACTGCCCGTCCGGCTCGTCCGGCCCGGAGCGCCAGGAAGCCAAGTTCCGCTTCATGGACCTGTTCCTGCCGCATCTGCAGGCGCTGCACGCCGAAGGGCGCGAAGTGGTGATCTGCGGCGACTGGAACATCGCCCACAAGGAAATCGACCTGAAGAACTGGAAGGGCAACAAGAAGAATTCCGGCTTCCTGCCGGAAGAGCGCGAGTGGATGACCCGCATCTTCGACGAAGTCGGCTACGTCGACGTGCACCGCGGCCTCGACCCGCGCGAAGAGCAGTACACCTGGTGGAGCAACCGCGGCCAGGCGTATGCGAAGAACGTGGGCTGGCGCATCGACTACCACGTCGCCACCCCGGGCTTCGCTGCCAAGGCCACGGCAGTGGCCATCTACAAGGACGAAAAGTTCTCCGACCACGCCCCGCTGACCATCGAATACGGCGCGATGTAAGCCCCCACTCCGCTGCGCCTGTCCCGGCGGGCGCAGGCAGAGCGTTGTATCGCCGCACAAATGCGGGCTTACCAAATTTCCTAAATGGAAATAATTGTGTTTCATTGTTATCATTGGCGCTTCGTCCCAGGATATCTCTGAAACCGCCATGACCTCGCCTGCCCTGCTGTCCGTTTCCTCGTCCGACAACTCCACCATCACCCTGCACTTCGACCGCAATGTCTTCAGCGGCGACGGTACCATTGTGGTCAGCGACGGCTACGGCCAGACCTACATCAGCGACGGCGGCCTGAGCACCCGCATCGTCGGCGCCACCGACCAGCGGCTGATCGACTCCAGCGACCATACGCTCAGCTACAGCGGCCAGGACATCACCATCCACCTGAGCACGCCGCTGAAGAACGGCCTCAACTACAGCGTCACCATGAGCAGCGGCGCGGTGATCGACAACGGCGACGACGGCAACGCCCGCATCAGCTCGCCCAACCTGTTCAAGTTCACCGCCACCGGCAGCGCTGCCACCATCCCGACGCCGTCGGCCGTGATCGGCTCCGCGCTGCACTTCACCGACACCGGCACCAACAGCAGCGACTACATCACTGCCTCGGCCGAGCAGGTCATGACCGGCACCTACACCGGCACCCTGGGCGCCAACGATTCGGTGCAGATCTCGCTGGACAACGGCGCCAGCTGGTACAAGGCCACCGTCAACGCCACGGCCAAGACCTGGAGCTACACCGGCGTCATCAATCTCGACAACCTGACCCATGGCAGCGGCGACACCCTCAACGGCACCCTGCTGGCGCGCATCGGCAACACCAGCGGCGGCAACAGCGGTACCGCCAGCCATACCTATGTGTACAACAACCACCCGATCGAGATCGAAGTCAGCAGCGCCTTCAGCTTTTCCGCCGACACCGGCACCAGCAGCACCGACCTGATCACCAAGACCGCAGCGCAGACCATCAGCGGCACCTACGGCGGCGTGCTGGCGACCGGCCAGACCCTGCAAGTGTCGGTCGATGGCGGCACCACCTGGGTCAACGCCAGCGCCAGCGCCGGCAGCTGGCACACCACCAGCACCATCAATCTGAAAAGCGGCACCAATGAACTGCAGGCGCGCGTGATCGACACCGCCGGCAATACCAGCGGCGTGGCCGCGGCCGAATACAAGCTGATCACCAGCACGGTGTCGCTGTCCGGCCATGCGCTGACGCTGGCGGAAGACAACGACACCGGCGCCTCCGCCACCGACGGCATTACCCGCAGCGCCTCGGCAGTGACGCTGAACGTGGCCGGCCTGCACGGCTTCCACGCCGGCGACACCATCCAGATCATCGACACCAGCCACAGCTCGGCCGTGGTGGGCAGCTATGTGATCCAGGACGCCGACCTGTACTACGGTGACGACTATTTCACCATCAACAAATTCAATCCGACCGCGCGCTCCACGGTCGACGTCAACCTCGGCACGCTGGCCGACGGCGCCCACACCCTGGCCGCCCGCATCGTCGACGTGGCCGGCAACATCGCCATCGCCAGCGGCACCACCACCGTTACCATCGACGACAAGATCCCGCTGCTCACCACATCGGCACCGCTGGAAGACGCGACCGGCGTCAGCACCGGCCTGACCAAGCTAACCTTCACCTTCAACGAAAACATCGCGATTGAAGACGGCACCGTGGTCACCATCACCGACGATAACAACAGCAGCAACTACCAGGAAATCACGCTGTCGAGCAGCGCGGCCAGCGGCAACAAGCTGACCATCAACCTGAGCAGCGCGCTGACCAGCGGCACCTCGTACACCGTGATCGGCGCCATCGTCACCGACCTGGCCGGCAATGCCGGCATCACCGGCGACACGCCGATGCTGCACTTCACCACGGCCGGCACCTACGCCGGCGGCTCGATCGAGCTGGCAGTGCCGCACTACACCGACACCGCGCCGGCCTGGGACACCGACCCCGACTCGGCAGCCCATCGGGACGGCGTGACCAGCAACCACCACATCAGCGTGACCGGCGAGCCGCTGAGCGAGTGGCACTACAGCGTGAACGGCGTCACCCATCTGGGCAGCGGCGACGGCTTCGACCTGGCGGACGGCACCTACGAGGCCGGCCAGATCGAAGTGTGGCAAACCGTGGGCGGCGTCGAAGGCGCACACTCGAGCATCGGCGAGACGCTGGTGGTCGATACCACTGCGCCGACCGCCGTGGTGGTGGGCACGCCGGAAGACTTCAGCAGCGGCGACAGCAGCATCAGCGGCGGTTTCACCGGCAGCACCGACTTCCCTAACGAATACGTCGAAGTCACCTTCGACCACGGCGCCACCTGGGTCAAGGCAGCCACCACCTTCCTCAGCGCCGGCGTTGCCACCTGGACGCTGGACGGCATCTCCGCCTCGCTTGGCAACAACTACGGCTTGCGCCTGTCCGACCAGGTCGGCAATATTGCGACCTTCCCCGGCCTGAGCGCAGCCAATCCGGTCTACTACCTGGCCAACGGCGGCGTCACCTACAGCCACGCCAGCGACAACGACACCGCCGTTTTCGGCGGCAGCGGCGCCGACACCATCACCGTCGGCGCGCGTGCGCTGGTCTTTGGCGGCGCCGGCGACACCATCACCACCGGCAGTGGCGCCGACACCATCGTGCTGGACTCGCTGAGCAGCGTGCACGTGCATGGCGGCAGCGGCACCGATACGCTGTTCCTCAGCGAAGATAGCAGCTTCAACCTGGGCGCAACGCTGAGCGGCTCCAGCGGCATCGATATCATCGACTTCGATTCCGACGGCACCAACAGCATGACCATCCTGACCTCGTCCGCGGTGCACAGCCTGACCGACAGCGATCACCTGAGCATCAACGACAGCGGCGGCGGCGCCAGCACGGTGACGCTGGAAAACCTGGTATGGCATCACACTGGCACCAGCGGTGCCTATGAGGTCTACAAGGACATCAGCACCGACACCATCGCCATCCTGATCGCCAACACCATCGACGTCACGCTGTCTACCGCCAGCGCCTGACGATCAGAGCGTGCGGCGCGAGCGGAACTCGCGCCACTCGCCGTTGATCGGATCAATGAAACTGATGGCGCGCGCCAGCAGCTGCAAGGGCTGCGACACGTCGTCCTGCTTGCATGGCAGGGCCACTGGATAAAAGGCGTCGTTGACGATCGGGATGCCGAGCGATGACAGGTGCACGCGCAGCTGGTGCTGGCGGCCGGTGTGCGGATACAGGCGGTACAAGGTCAGCTCGCCGCGCTGCTCGATCACATCGATCAGCGTTTCCGAATTCGGCTCGCCCTCCACTTCCTTCATGACGAAGAATTTGTCGCCCTCCACCATGCGGCTGCGGTAGGTGAAGGGAAAAGTCACGCCTTCAAGGCGTGGCGCCAGCGCTTCGTATTCCTTGTCGATCACCCGCTTCTGGAACATCGACTGATACACGCCACGGCTGGCGGCATTACGCGAGAAGATCACCACGCCGGCAGTTTCGCGGTCCAGCCGGTGGATCGGCACCAGGTCTTCCTCGCCCAGCGTTTTACGCAGACGTACCAGCAAGGTCTCGTGCAGGAAGCGGCCGGACGGGATCACAGGCAGGAAGTGCGGCTTGTCGACCACCACCAGATGTTGGTCCAGATGCAGGATCTCTTCCTTGAACGGGATCGGCGTTTCCGGGTGTTCCAGCTCGCGGTAATAGAACATGCGCAGGCCGCGCTTGAAGCGGCTCGACGGCGTGAGCGGCGTGCCGTCGCTGTCGACCACATCGCCGCGCGCCATGCGCTCGCGCCACGCGGTCTCGCTCACGTCCGGGAAGCGCGCCACCAGAAAGCTGATCATGTCAGGCCACTCGCCCTCCGGCAGGTACAGATAGCTGGGCGCGACGCCGTCGCGCATGGGCAGCGGCGCAGGTAGCATTGCACGCGGCATATCAGGACTTCGGCAGCGCGATCGAACGATATGGCGGCAGCTTGTTCGGATCCAGGCCCTTGGCGCGCGCGAACACCGGCAGCACCAGGTGCATATTGGCGTTCATTTCATTGATGCGGTCCTTGCCGGCCGGGTGGGTCGACAGGAAGCTGATCGGCTGGTTCTGGTTCACCGCGCCCATCTTCTGCCACAGCGCGATGCCGGCGCGCGGATCGAAGCCGGCGCGTGACGCCAGGTCCATGCCGACCAGGTCGGCCTCGGTTTCGTCCTCACGCGAGAACTTCAGCGACGCCAACCTGGCAGCGCCGCTGCCGACGGCATCGCCGAGACGCGGATCGAGGCCAAAGTAGGCAGCGCCGACGGAGCCGGCCACGCGGCCCAGCAGCGACGTGACATTGTTCTTGCCGGCCTGCTCGCGCGCATGCTCGCGCAGCGCGTGGGCGATCTCGTGGCCCATCACCATCGCCACTTCATCGTCGGTCAGATTCAGCTTGGTCAGGATGCCATTGTAGAAGGCGATGCGGCCGCCCGGCATGCAGAAGGCATTGACGGTGTCGGAGCGCAGCAGGTTGACCTGCCAGTCCCATTTGGCCGCCTCCGGATTCCAGCGCGAGGTGAACGGGATGATGCGCTTGGCGATGGCACGCAGGCGAATCAGCTGCGGATTGGTATCGGTGGCGACGGCGTCCTTCTTGTGCGCCTCCGACAGCATCTGGTTGTACTGCAGTTTCGACTGCTGGTCGAACTGCGCGGCATCGGCACCGGCCAGGCCGCGCATGCGCGACAGCTTGGAGACCGGAATGCCGTCATCCTGTGCCAGTGCTGCGGCGCTGACCAGGAGCGCCAGCAGCACGGCTTTCAATTTAAGGTTTTTCATGTCCACTATTCCACGGGGCGATTTTGGGCAGCATCATCATTGCAGGAAACGCAAGGATAAAGCATACGATAAAGAACCAGAACCATCCGGTTTCGGCAACAATATACCCTACCGAGGAGTTGATGAATGTGCGCGGCACCGCCGCCAGGCTGGAAAACAGCGCGTACTGGGTGGCGGTGTAGCGCGGATCGGTGGCGCGCGACATGAAAGCCACCAGCGCCGCCGCACCCAGCCCAGGGCTGGCAAACGCCTCGAAACCGTAGACAGCGCTCAGCAACACGGGATCCGGCCCTACCTTGGCCAGCCACGCGAAGCCCAGGATGGCTAGCGCCTGCAGTACACCAAACACCCACAGCGCGCGGTTGATACCGAGCTTGATCATCCAGATGCCGCCCACCGCGCCACCGGCCAGCGCCGCCCACCAGCCGGTGGCGTTGGCCGCCAGGCCGATTTGCTTGGTGGTGAAGCCGATATCGAGGAAGAATTTGGTCGACAGCGCCGTCGACATGGTGTCGCCGATTTTGTACAGCAGCACAAAGGCGATGATCAACAGCGCCTGCTTGATGCCATCGCGCTTGATGAATTCCTGGAACGGCAGCACCACCGCCTCTTGCAGGTTTTTCGGCGGCTGGCCGTACAGCGTTGGCTCTTTCGCCAGCAGCGTGCAGACGAGGCCCGGCAGCATGAACGCGGCCACGGTCCAGAACACGATGTGCCACGGCTGGCTGTCCGCCATCACCAGGCCAAGCGCGCTGGGAATCAGGGCAGCAGCCTTGTAGGCATTGACGATGATGGCCGCGCCCAGGCCCTGCTCTTCATCGGCCAGGATTTCGCGGCGGTAGGCATCAATCACCACGTCCTGGCTGGCCGACATGAAGGCGATCAGGAACACGGTGACGGCAATCATCGACAGTTCCAGTTTCGGGTCCAGCATGCCAAGGCCGCCGATAAAGGCGAACAGCGCCAGCTGGGTCAGCACCATCCAGCCGCGCCGCCGGCCCAGCGGCAGCACGGTGTAGCGGTCCATGAATGGCGCCCACAGGAATTTGAAGGTGTAGGGGAACATCGCCAGCCCGAACAGGCCGAGCGCTTTGACATCCAGCCCGGACTTCGCCAGCCACGCCTGCATCAGATAAATCAGCGTGTAGAGCGGAAGCCCGGAGCTAAAGCCCAGGAACAGGATGGAAACGGTGCGTCCGTTGATGTAGCTGTACCAGGGCGTTTTTTGCGTCATTATTTTTTACGTAGTCGGAACACGGCAAGATCGCCGCGCAGGTTAGGCAGGAAGGATACACGCTTCCCCTCCGCCAGCGCTACACATTCGATCACTTCCAGCCCGCATTCCACCGCCAGGTCGCGGAAGTCGGTGATGGTGGCGCAGCGCAGGTTGGGCGTGTCGTACCATTCGTACGGCAGCGATTCCGACACCGGCATGCGGCCCTTCAGCAAGGCCACACGGTGCGGCCAGTAGGCGAAGTTGGGGAACGAGACGATGGCCTCCTCGCCGACGCGGACGATATCGCGCAGCAGTGCTTCCACGTGCTTCATCATCTGCAGCGACGACAGGCACAGCACCGTGTCGAAGGTGTTATCGCCGAACAGCGCCAGGCCGTTCTCCATATCCTGCTGGATCACGCGCACGCCGCGCTGGGTGCTGGCCAGTACCTCGTCGTCGGCCAGCTCGATGCCGTAACCAGTGCATTGCTTGTCGCTCTGCAGATAGTCCATCATCACGCCTTTGCCGCAGCCCAGGTCCAGCACATGCGATTTGTCGCCAACCCAGTGTGCGATGAAAGCCAGGTCAGGCCGTGCCGCGCTCAATTCATTGAAGTTCATACCTTGCCCCCGATCTCGTTCCACACCTGGCAGTAATAAGCGCGCACCATGTTCATGTAGCGCGGGTCTTCCAGCAGGAAGGCATCGTGGCCGTGCGGCGCATCGATTTCCGCGTAGGTGACCTGGCGGCGGTTGCTGACCAGCGCCTGCACGATCTCGCGGCTGCGCTCCGGCGAGAAACGCCAGTCGGTGGTGAAGGAGGCCAGGAAGAACTTGGCCTTGGTCCCTGCCAGCGTCTTGGCCAGATCACCGCCATGCAGGCGTGCCGGGTCGAAGTAATCGAGCGCCTTGGTGATCAGCAGGTAGGTGTTGGCGTCGAAGTATTCGGAGAACTTGTCGCCCTGGTAGCGCAGGTAGGATTCGATTTCGAAGTCGACGCCGAAGTCGAATTTGTAGTCGCCGCTTTCGGCCACGTCGCGCAGCTTGCGGCCGAATTTTTCAGCCATGTCGTCGTCCGACAAATACGTGATGTGGCCGACCATGCGCGCCACGCGCAGGCCGTTCTTCGGCACCACGCCGTGTTCGTAGAAATCGCCGCCGTGGTAGTCGGGGTCAGACAGAATCGCCTGCCGCGCCACGTCGTTGAAGGCGATGTTCTGCGCCGACAGCTTGGCGGTCGAGGCGATCACCACGCAGTGGCGCAAGCGCTCAGGGTACATGATGGACCACGACAGTGCCTGCATGCCGCCCAGCGAACCGCCCATCACGGCGGCGAACTGTTTGATACCCAGTTCATCGGCCAGGCGCGCTTGCGCGGCCACCCAGTCTTCCACCGTCACCACCGGGAAGGCGGCGCCATATGGCTTTCCGGTGGCCGGGTTGGTGTGCATCGGGCCAGTGGAACCGAAGCACGAGCCCAGGTTGTTAATCCCGATCACAAAGAATTTGTTGGTGTCCAGCGGCTTGCCCGGACCGACCATATTGTCCCACCAGCCGGTGCTTTTCGGCTTGCCTTCGTATTCGCCGGCCACGTGGTGCGAGGCGTTCAGCGCATGGCATACCAGCACCGCGTTGGATTTGTCGGCGTTCAGGGTGCCGTAGGTTTCGTACATCAGCATATAGTCGCGCAGCGACGCGCCGCTTTGCAGGAGCAGGGGCTCGGCAAAATGCATGGTTTGCGGCTTAACGTATCCCAGGGATGACATTGATGATTTAGTTTTTATGGGGCGGCCCCACGGGCCATCTATCAAGGCGGAACCGCGAGGGTGGGTTCCGCCACGTACTACATCAACTGCAATTGTTCGACCGCGTCTGCAATTACGTTGGGTTCCATCGAGCGCATGATCTTGCGGGTTTGCGGCATGATGCGCGCAAGGTCGCTGTTCAGGATTTCCTGCTTGACCGAGAGCAGTTGGGCCGGATGCATCGAGAATTCCCGCAATCCCATGCCCAGCAGGAGGCGTGTCAATTTGACATCCCCCGCCATTTCGCCGCACACGGCGACGTCGATCCCGGCTTTATGCCCGGCCGCAATCGTCATCGAGATCAATTGCAGCACAGCCGGATGCAGCGGATTGTAAAGGTGTGCGACTTCATAATCAACCCGGTCGATCGCCAGCGTGTACTGGATCAGGTCATTGGTGCCGATCGACAGGAAGTCCATGCGCTTGACGAACATCGGCAGCGCCAGCGCCGCCGCCGGAATTTCGATCATGGCGCCGACGTCGACGTTTTCGTCGAACTTGACGTTTTGCTCACGCAGCTCGGCCTTGGCCTGCGCCACCATCGCCAGCGACTGGTCGATTTCAAACGCATGCGCCAGCATCGGAATCAGGATGCGCACCTTGCCGAACGCCGAGGCGCGCAGGATGGCTCGCAGCTGCGTCAGGAAGATTTGCGGCTCGGCCAGGCAGTAGCGGATCGCCCGCAGGCCCAGCGCCGGATTCAGCGCGGTCTGCTCGCTTTGATCGAGCGGCTTGTCAGCGCCAATGTCCAAAGTACGGATCGTGACCGGGCGGCCCTTCATCGCCACCACGGCTTTCTTGTACTGCTCGAACTGTTCATCCTCGGACGGGATCTTGCTGTTGCGGCCCATGAACAGGAATTCAGAGCGGAACAGGCCTACGCCGTTGGCGCCCGCCTCCATCGCGGCCGGGCAATCGTCCGGCAGCTCGATATTGGCCAGCAGCGTGATCTCGGTGCCGTCCTTGGTGATGGCAGGCGTCTTCTTGAGCTTCTGCAGTTTTTTGCGCGCGCGGGCGGCAGCCTGCTGGCGTTCGCGGTACTGCTCCAGCACCAGCGTGCTCGGATTGGCGATCACCACGCCGGCGTCGCCGTCGATGATCAGCCAGTCGTCCTGCTCGACCAGCGTGGAAGCGCCGGACATGCCGACCACCGCCGGAATGTCGAGCGAACGCGCCACGATGGCGGTGTGCGAGTTCTGGCCGCCGACGTCGGTGACAAAGCCGATGAAGGAGCGGTCGCGGAACTGCAGCATGTCGGCCGGCGAGATATCGTGCGCGACGATGATCATCTGCGGCTGGGCCTCGTCCTCGCCGCCTCCGGCCTTGGGCAGCATTTGCTCGGTGCCCATCAGCACCTTGAGCACGCGCTCGGCCACCTGTTGAATGTCGGCCTTGCGCTCGCGCAGGTAAGGGTCTTCGATTTCGTCGAACTGCGCCGACAGCTCGTCGATCTGGGTCAGCAGCGCCCACTCGGCGTTGTAGTGGCGCTGGCGGATGATGTCGAGCGGCGCTTCCGAAATCATCGGATCGGACAGGATCAGCGCATGCACGTCGATGAACGCGCCCAGCTCCGTCGGGGCGTCCTTGGGCAGTTCATTCCACAGCGTTTGCAGTTCCTTGTGCACGGCGGCCAGCGCCTGCTGCAGGCGCGTGACCTCGGCCTCGACCTGCTCTTCCGCCACCAGGTAATGCTTGACGTCCAGCGCCGCCGGCGCCAGCAGGTGCGCCCGGCCAATCGCGATACCGCGCGAAACCGGGATGCCGTGCAAAGTGAAGGAGGCCATCGGCTGGCCTGCCGGGAAACGGGGACGGCTGCGCTCCGCAGGCATTACTCGCCTTCGCCGAACTTGTCGTTGACCAGGGCGGTCAGGGCGGCGACGCAATCGCCTTCATCGTCGCCGTCCGCTTCCAGCAGGACTTTGGCGCCCTTGCCGGCCGCCAGCATCATCACGCCCATGATGGATTTGGCGTTGATGCGGCGCGCGTTACGCGTCAGCCAGACATCGCTTTTGTATTTTGCTGCCAGTTGGGTGAATTTGGCGGAAGCGCGCGCATGCAAACCAAGCTTGTTAATAATTTCGAGTTCTTGCTGAATCATTTTTCTTTTATCTCAATCAGAGTGCGCATTGCTAAAAGTTGGCCGGTGTTACCCGACCCGTGTCCTGTTATCGACGCGCACTGCTCCACTTTGCGCGCCAGCCAGGGCCATTTCGACCACCACGTCCAGCGTGTCGCGGCGGTAGGTGATGGCGCGCAGCAGCATCGGCAAACTGATGCCCGCGATCACCTCCACCCGGCCCGCATCGGCCAGCCGGTTGCAGCAGTTGGCGGGGGTGCCGCCTTTGACGTCGGTGATGACCAGAACGCCGTCGCCATCGTCGAGACGCTTGATCGCCGCCGCCGCCAGATCCTGGACTTCGCCGAGGTCCTGGTCGGCGATCACGTCGATCGCTTCCAGATTCTCGGTGGGGGCGCGATCAACGAGGACGCAAGCCGCAAGAAAGGCTTGTCCCAGTGGTGCGTGCGTCATAAGCAGTATGCCTACCATATTGTTAAACCGCCAGTCAGGATTAGAGTTTTCTTGTCATCGGAGACTTATTTTGCCGCCGCTGCGGCTTCCACCGCATCGATGAAAGTCGCCGCCACCGGGAAGCCGGCCTGCTGGGTAATCTCCTGGAAGCAGGTCGGGCTGGTGACGTTGACTTCGGTCAGGAAGTCGCCAATAACGTCTAATCCTACCAGCAACAGGCCACGGGCGGCCAGAATCGGTCCCAGTGCATTGGCGATCTCGAAATCACGCTCGGTCAGCGGCTGCGCCACGCCGATGCCGCCGGCCGCCAGGTTGCCGCGCACTTCGCCGTTTTGCGGGATGCGCGCCAGCGAGAACGGCACCGGCTTGCCGTTGATGACCAGAATGCGCTTGTCGCCCTTGACGATGTCCGGGATGTAGCGCTGGGCCATGATGGTGTACTTGCCGTTGCCGGTCAGCGTTTCGATGACCGAGCCGAGGTTCATGCCGTCGGCGCCGATGCGGAAGATGCCGGCGCCGCCCATGCCGTCCAGCGGCTTGAGGATGATGTCGCCGTGTTTTTTCTGGAAGGCGCGGATGCGGGCTTCGTCGCCAGTCACCAGCGTCGGCGAGGTGAACTCGCTGAACTGGGTGATGGCGACCTTCTCGTTATGGTCGCGGATGGCGGACGGCTTGTTGAACACCTTGGCGCCCTGCTTCTCCGCCAGCTCCAGCAGATAGGTGCTGTAGACGTATTCCATATCGAACGGCGGATCCTTGCGCTGCAGGATGGCGTCGAACTCGCCCAGATTGGTTTCGACCGGATCGGCGGCGCGGTACCAGTCTTGCGGATCGCCGGTGAAGCTGATGCGCTGCACGTGCGCGGTGACCACGCCCTGCTCCACCGCCATGTCTTTCTGCTGGAAGGCGTAGACCTCGTGGCCGCGCTGATTCGCCTCCACCATCATGGCGTAGGTGGAATCCTTGTAAGTCTTGAAGGTCGACAGCGGATCGGCGAGGAAAGCGATTTTCATGGATACGTCCAGTAGAGTGAATGCCTGATTTTAGCCGAGATTAAAAACCTGTACCGTCACCGCCGTCATTCCGGCGAAAGCCGGAATCCATGCTGAGCATGCGTTCTATGGATTCCGGCGTGCGCCGGAATGACGGCTAATAGACTTCCGGGTTCGGATCGGTCCGCTCCATTTCCAGCGACGCCGCCAGCAGCGCCAGTCGCGCCACCACGCCGTACACATAGAAACGGTTCGGCGCCGCCGTGCCCGGCTTGGCCTTCAGGTCCGGCACCGCGTGCTGCTGCGCGAACGCCAGCGGCACGTACTGCGAACCAGGCGCGTTCAGATTCTGATCGACGCCTTTCTCGGCGTGCACACGGTAAAAACCGCCGACCACATAGCGGTCGATCATGTACACCACCGGCTCGGCCACCGCATGTTCGATGCTCTCGAACGTCGGCACGCCTTCCTGAATGATGAAGTCGGTCACTTCCTTGCCGTCCTTGATG
>Ga0105244_10001720_pt1 | contig 17288 bp, 7 predicted proteins | sample KBSM44metaG_FD_80423 | JGI IMG/M metagenome (GOLD analysis project Ga0105244, IMG submission 80423) | Miscanthus rhizosphere microbial communities from Kellogg Biological Station, Michigan, USA - KBS M4-4 metaG | ecosystem: Host-associated > Plants > Roots > Rhizosphere > Soil | place: Michigan... | reverse complement strand
TCGCAGCAACGAAGGCAGGTCCCAGGAGCAGGAGCCGGGACCATACTTTGCCGGGGGTGGCACGTGTTTCCAGGGTGGGTGCAGCCATTGGGGTTCCTCATCGTTGGGGGTACTCACTACGAGCATAGCGAAATTTAGGCACACCGAAAAGTTTTATTTAGGCAATCCATTGGAGAACCGCAGCCCGGGGTCGGATATGCCCCATTCAGCGGATGAATATGGGCCATATCCGACCCCGCGTTGCTTCCGGAGAAAGGGGTGCTGTTGCCTGCGTCACGGGCATTCCGGTTAATCCCGTAAGATAGACGGGTTGCGCGAAGCTTCGGCGTTCTGCGTTCTTTGTCACACTTCGGGATCCTCAAAGCGGGAAAGCTCGAATTATGTGTGCCAAAGCCGCCCGTGTCCCGGCACTGGGCGAAACCCCTACAGCAATACCCCAACCCACAAGGAACAGCTGTGCCGCAAAGTACTCCCACAGATCTCCAGAGCCCCAAGGCCTCATCCGCAGCCGCAGGCTCTACCCTCAGCGCCGAGGGATACAAAAAGACCCTGAGCCGCCGCCACGTCACCATGATCGCCATGGGTGGCGCCATCGGCGTCGGCCTCTTCATGGGTGCCGGTGGCCGCCTGGCCTCCACGGGCCCGGCCCTCATCTTCTCCTACGCCATCGCCGGCGTCATCGCCTACCTGCTGATGCGTGCACTCGGTGAGCTCATCATGTACCGCCAGACATCGGGTTCCTTCGTGAGCTACGCCGGTGAGATGTTCGGCAAGAAGGGCGCCTTCCTCTCCGGTTGGATGTACTTCATCAACTGGGCCATGACGGGCATTGCCGAACTCATCGCGATCGGCCTGTACTTCCAGTTCTTCTTCCCCAACGTTCCTATTGAACTGTCCGCCATTGCCGCATTGGTGCTGCTGGTGGCTGTGAACCTGTTCAGCGTCAAGGCGTTCGGCGAGTTCGAATTCTGGGCGTCCTGCCTCAAGGTCGCAGCAATCGTGATCTTCCTGGCCGTTGGCACGTTCATGGTTGTCACCAACGCCAAGGTGGGCGAGGGCCATGCGTCCGTTGCCAACCTCTTCCACGAAGACGGCGGCATGTTCCCCAAGGGCGGCCTGGTGATGATCCTGGTCCTCAACGCCGTGATCTTCGCTTACAACGCCATTGAACTCGTCGGCATCACCGCAGGCGAGATGGAGAACCCGGAACGCGAAGTTCCCAAGGCGATCCGCGCCGTCGTATTCCGCATCGTTGTCTTCTACGTCGGTTCGGTGACGCTGCTTGCCATGCTGCTGCCGTCCGACCAGTACGTCGCCGGCACCTCGCCGTTCGTTACCGTGTTCGGCCAGATGGGACTTGGCTGGATGGGCGATGTCATGAACATGATCGTCATCACCGCCGCGCTGTCCTCCTGCAACTCCGGTCTCTACTCGATCGGCCGTATCTTCCGCACCATGGCCAACAACGGCCACGCCCCGCAGTGGCTCACCAAGATGTCCACCCGCCATGTGCCGTACGCGGCCATCCTCGCGATCGGCGGCGTGTACCTCGTTGGCATCCTGCTCAACATCTGGCTGGGTGGCTCGCACGCCTTCGACCTCGCACTGAACACGGCCTCCATCGGCGTGATCTTCACGTGGGGTTCCATCTTCGCCAGCCAGATCGCGCTTCGTAAGAAGCATGGCAAGGTCTCCAGCCTCCCCATGCCCGGTTCGCCGTGGACCAGCTGGCTGGGTTTGGTCGCCCTGCTTGCCATCACTGTGCTGATCGGTTTCGACACCATGACCGACAAGGCAACAGGCGAGGTCTTCCTGCTGGGCCTGTGGACCCTTGCCACCATTCCGTTCTTCGCCCTGGTGCTGTGGCTCGGCTGGCAGAAGGTCAAGAACAACCAGCCGAAGAGCGAGCTTTTCAGCTGACGCTTATGAGCTGACAGAGGCTCGACGACGGGCGCCCCCTCCAGTGATTGGTTCACCGGAAGGGGCGCCCGCCGTCGTTTCGGCCCGCTTTTGCCCGAATCAGCTTTTGCCCGGGTCAGCTTTTGCCCGGGTCAGCCTGCCAGGTGCTTCGCGAAATGCTTTTCGATGCGCCGCCATGCTTCCGGGGCGGAGGCTGGATCGGGTTTGATGCCCATGACCCGCGTCAGGGGGCGGAGCAGCTTCGGTCCCACCGGGGCGTCGTTCATGAAGGCGTGGCCCGCCGTCGGAAATTCCTTGACGTCATGCTCAATGCCGAGGCTGTTGAGGGCCTGATCCAGCTTGGCGGCAGCTCCGGGCAGGGTGCGGTCCTTGCCGCCGTAATTGGCAACCACGGGACACGCGCCTTGGAGGGCGTTATGCAGGTCCCGCGGGAGTTGGCCGTAGTTCACGGCCGCGGCGTCAAAACCATCGTTTGCGGCGAGTAACGCGAAAGCGCCGCCCATGCAGAAGCCGATGACGCCCACCTTGCCGGTGCACCTGTCATCGTTGCGCAACCACTCTTTGGCGGTGGCCACGTCGGTGAAAGCCCGGCCCTCGCCCGAGAGCATAGAGCGCATGGTGGCGACGAGGCAGCGCCTTGCACCGCCGTCGCTGTACAGATCCACCGCGAGCGTCAGGTAGCCCGCCGTCGCCAGCCGGTCAGCCTGGCGACGCATCACATCATCCAATCCAAAGGCTTCGTGGATCATCACCACCCCGGGAAACGGACCCTCGCCCGGAGGCTCGGCCACGTATCCCTTGAGGGACACTGAGCCTCCCGCTGCTTTGCTCTGTCCGCTCAAATCGATGGTGACCATGGGGTGGCCTTTCGGTGTGGTTTCCAGCGCCGGCGGTGGTTTGGCAGGGTTGCTGATCCCCGGGGACGGTTTTGTCGGCGCCCGGGGATAGGCTCGAAGCATGGAACCAGCCACCACTTTGACGCAGCATATCAACGCCGGACCGGAGCAGACCCGGGCCGGCTTGCCGGATATTCCGCCGGACATCGGGACCACCGCTCCAGCGGCGATTGCAAGAAAAGCGGAGGCGCTCTGATGGCGGCTGGGAAGGTGGCGGCCCCCAAGATCTCCCCGGTGCGGTTGGATGAACTGCGCGACGACGACGCCCCGGACTTCCAGCGCGGCGAACGGTACGACGGCGTCCGGCTCACCCGGGTCTCGGCGGACGGGGAGGAACTGAGCGGCGCGGATTTCATTGAGTGTGAATTCAACGGTGTGTCCTTCAACGAGGCACAACTGCGGGGAGCGACGTTCCGTGAGTGCATCCTGGCTGAGCCGTACGCGCCCGTGTTCATGGCTGCGCGTACGTCCTGGCAGGATGTCGAGATCACCAATCCCCGATGGGGTTCGGCCGAACTTTATGAGGGCAACTGGCGCTCGGTCCGAATCGACGGCGGCAAGCTGGACTACGTGAATCTCCGTGGTTCCAAGCTCATGGATGTCCAGATCTCCGATTGCATCATCAACGAACTCGATCTCGGTGGATGCACGGGAACGCGGGTGGCGTTGAAGAACTGCACCATCGGAACCCTTGATGTGACGGGCGCCAAGCTCAAGGACGTGGATCTGCGGACATCGGAGTTTCGGGGAATCAATGGTTTGGCCGGGCTGGCGGGGGCGGTTATCGACGATTACCAGTTGAGCTTGATGGCGCCGTTGTTGGCCGGTCATCTCGGAATCCGGGTGGTCTGAGCGGGGTGGGAGGGGTAATGCCCGATAGACCTGCAGTGAACGATTGGCTTCCGGCGCACCAGGACCACCTGCTTTATACCCTCGCCCATGCGGACGAATCCATTGAGAAGGCCTGCAGTGTCATCTACGACTATGTGAGGGCGGATCCTCTTCGCTTGGAGGGTCGTATTCGGGAGGGGCGCGAACAAGTTATCTTGTCTTCAATTGCCCCGATTCCGCAGTCTGTCCCTCGGGATGCCGCAAATGCCATCAATGAACTGCGGAACGCGCTCGAGCATGCCCTGTCGTCAGAAGTAGAACACCTTATGGGTCGGTCTCTCGAGCTTGCGGAAGCCAAAGCTATCGAAATGCCGATTCCCAAGGGTTCAGCTGAGCTGGCCAGGTGGTTCAAGGACAAACGCCGCGGAACCCTGACAGTTCTGCATGCCGATGGCACGCTGGGCAAACGCATTGCTGAACTCCAGCCGCCATTCGGCACTGACGAGGATGCCGTGCACCCCCTCCGGGTGCTCACGGAACATTCCAACCTCTCTAAGCATCGAAAGCCCGCGGAATATGCTCTCCGGTTGGGCAGGATCGTTCCCGACTTTGATGTTGACGGACTGGAAGCGGCGGTTTACGCGGACGATACGCCAATGAGAGCGGGAGACGTACTGGCGTCCGTGCCGCGGGGGACCAACCTCCCCATGGACATCTGGCCCCACGTGGGGATTCGGAGGCCACACACAGGGAAATGGGTTGTCCTCTCCCGCGAATTGCTCATGTTGGAGGCCTGGGTCAGGACAGTGGCGTTGCCAGTGCTGATCGTAGGCACCAGTGATGTGGAGCCAATCCCTCCGCATCTGGACACCTCCAGGGCGTACGGGACCCATTTGGAGGCTCTATCGAGCGCGCAGCCGGTACCGGCGGCGGAGCGTCTTGGGCTGCGGCTGGCTGGAAGTGTTTTGAGGGAGCAGTTGCCCTACTTCTTCAAACTCGCCCTCCCTGACACTCCCGCAGCAGAGGTTGACCAGTACGTAGCGAATTTATCCGATACCAGGGCACTGGAAATTCTCCAAAGATTTACCAACATCAGCCAGCGCGGACGTGGCGAAAAAAGTGCCATCATCTACCTGCGCCGACTGTTTGAAGCAGGAAACTAGCCAGACGGCCTGCAGCAAAAACATACGACATGTCCAGCGATTGCCGCCGTCCCGAACCGGCTGACGCCTGCCTGTGGACATGAGAGTCTGGTCGGGCCGTCCGTCACAATACACATGTATCTGTGTGTTGACTGGACAAACCTTGGCAATTCTCTGAAGTGAGGATAGTCTGCTCTCGCTAGTCGAAATTGGGGGTTCGAGACTGCGTCTGCTGCATTCCCTTTGTCGAGTCTTTTTACTCCAGGGAGTCATGCAGTGAGCTTTTTCCCCGCCCTACTTCGTCGTGCCTGCGTCCCGGTCCTAAGCCTGGGTTTGTTGTCCGTCGGCCTAGCTGTGCCGGCCGCTCACGCGGAATCACAACCCCCAGTTACTCCTGCCCAGTCCTTGAAAACGGAGGCCTCCGCGGCGTCTGAGGCTGCGGCGACGTCTCGGGATGTTGTTGTGGATGCCGCAACGACGCCGACATCGCTGACGGTCGCCCACCCGAATGGGACGTTCACCTCGACGTTGAATACTGAGCCGGTGCGGATGCAGTCAGGTGGGGCTTGGACCGATATTTCTACGGACCTTATGCGAACCACCGTGGACGGTGTTTCAGTACTGAAGCCGGAGAAGGCGCCTGTTGATATTACGGTGAGCACCGGTGGCACGAGCGAGATCGCAAGCTTGGGCGACAAGGACGGCCACTCGATCTCCCAATCGTGGCCCTTTGGCACGCTACCGGCGCCGGTCGTTGAGGGGAACTCCGCAACGTACCGTCAGGTACTCCCGGGCGTGGATTTGATCCAGATGGTCCACAAGACGGGCATTTCGCAGGTCCTGAAAATAGAGACGGCTGAAGCTGCCCGGGATCCCCGCGTCGCTCAGATGCGGATCTTCCTTGACTCCGAGAAGCTGTCCGTCGAGCAGGGCGCCGGTGGGGACCTCTCCGCCAAGGGCACCGATTCTGGTGAGGTTGAGCTTCGGAACACCGGCGGGCGGTGGTGGGACTCTTCAGCAGAGGGTGCTACTGCTGAAGCCCCTGGCGGGAACGGCATCGCACAGCCTTTTAGCCTGAAACTCGGCACTGAGGCTGGCCAGCAGTCACAGATTTTTGGGATGGAGACAATCCTGGGCGCCCAAGGTCTCACATACCCCGTTTACGTGGATCCGGATTGGACGTTTTCCTCGCCCGATTGGCTCTATGTGGACACCGCGTTCCCGACGACGTCGTACTGGAACGGGCAATTCGCCGGCGCTGAAGGTCATGTTGGGTACCTGCCTCCTAAGTGGGCCCCGTACCCATACGTCAGCCACCTGACCCGCACTTACTTCCAGTTCAACGCCTCGGCGGTGGCAGGTAAAGACATCCTCAACGCCAAAATGAGCACCTGGGAGAGCTGGTCAGCGTCCTGCACACCAACCCACGTCGGATCGTTCATCACTGACGGCGTGAACCAGTCCACGACCTGGAATGTCCAGCCGAACTACAACACCAAGTTCCAGACAGACATGGGCGCCGTCGCCAAGGGCTGGAGCGCTTCATGCCCTCAGGGCTCCGTTGGTTTCGACCTTATGGCTGGCCAGCACCTGCTGGAAACACGGTCGACCTGGACCATTATGTTGGCCGCAGGGGATGAAACCAATGAGCTGGGATGGAAGAAGTTCAGTAAAGACGCCTCCATCACCGTCACATACAACACCACACCGAACACACCCGTGTTCCAGGAACTCTCGCGAGGCAAATGGTTCGGCACACCATGGGCGCCTGGTTCCAACATGTACACCCGTGACCTCCAGCCGCGCTACACCGTCCAAGCCAGCGACCCCGATGGTTACACCGGCGACAACATCACCGTGCAAATGTCGCTCTGGCGACCTAACGGCAGCCAAGTAGGTGATAACTACAATGTCCTGACCGACGCCGGCGGGTCCAACGTCACTTGGCAGGGCCCGGCCCTGACCGACGGCGCCTACACACTGAGGGCGCTCACCAAGGACAGGTGGGGCGGCGTCTCCGGGGTCATGGCGGTGGTGTTCATCGTTGACACCACAGCCCCGTCGGCGACCAACATCAAGCCGCTCGATGGCATAGCCGGAAAAACATCGCCAGCCACCTTCGACGGCGTCATCGGAGTCACGAGATTCAGTTTCACGCTCTCCAGCACAGTCGCAGCGAACCCAGCAGATGGTTACATCTTCTCCACGGTGAAAGGACCCGCTGAGGACACGATTCCCGTTGACCTGATCAACTGCTCTCAAACCCGCGTCAAGGAGTACGTCGCGGTCTGCCCGGGCTACGGGCAATCAACCGACGTCACAATCTCGCCGTTGGATGGGACAACAACGCTTACCGTGTGGGCGTTTGACCATGCCGGAAACGTCAGCCAGCCCATTCTCGGTGCACCGACGCATTTCACGATCACCGTGCCGACCCGGGAAGAAACCCTTCCAACCGTTCAGCCCGAGTTCCTGGATTTGGAACTTAGCGGTAGCGCCTCGTGGATCCCTGAGTCTGACTCCACAAATGTGTGCGACTACAACAACAGCTTCTCTGCAGCCGTTGCGCCGCTACAAGGCCAGTATGTTCTGAACTTCCCGAACACCTCTGCGAAAGCCGAGAGCAAGGTTATGCCCGGCACGAGTATCAAGCGCGCAGTTGATACTGCAGAAAGCTACAGCGTCTCTGCCTGGGTGTGTCCGACCGAGACGACAGGCTTGCAGCCTGTTATCAGCCAGCTCACGAACAGCACCACCTCATCCGGGGCGTTGCAGCTGGACGCAGGTCACGCCCAACTCATGTCGAGGGTAGGAGCTACAACTCAGGAAAAAGTAACCACCGATGCTGTTCTGGTCCCGAAAAAGTGGACTTTCGTCAGCGCGGTGTTCGACAGGATCAACGCCCAGCTCCGCATCAGCACGTACCGGGAGAACGAAGTCAATACCTGGGTGATTGCGGCCGCACCCCCAGCAGCCAGTAGCCGGGTTTCATCCGGCGAATCACAGCCTGCCCGGCTCGGCCTAGGGTTCACCGGTCAGATCTTCAGACCCGTCATGACCCAAGGCGTCCTGGGCGCCACCGGTTTCACAAAGATCCAAGACAACTACGGCACTACGAAGGGACTGCTCAAATGAGCCGCCATAAAGCACTCATCCGCAAGCCCAAGGCAGCCCTGACAGGGCTGGTAGCCGCCGCTGTAATTGCCTCCGGCGCAGGATTCATCTACATCACGGCCCCCTGGGAATCACCGGACCGCATTCAGGACGTCAAACCCATCCCGGTAACGGATTACCACCCTGAAGCTGCGCCCAGCGCCAGTAAAGGGCCCGTAGTAGTAGGGGAATCCCCTGATGGCACCAAGATCATGAGTGTCGAGGGGACCGGCGGGACCCCACCAACTTTTGACCCGGCCAAGGGCCAATTCTCCGACACCGGTTCCTCCCCTGTGCGTATCGGTCCCGCACCGATGGCGCCCCCGGCCGCGAACGATAAAGGGGCAGGAAACTTCGCCGCCCCGCCGGGGGCCGCATCAGGGTCTTGGGGCGTCGCGGGTCAGACCGGCGGGTTCACCTGGAACTACCCCTTTAGCCTGCGCCAAGCACCTGCAGGCGCAACCCCGGCCTTGGGAATCAGCTACGATTCCAGCCTTGTTGACGGGCTCACTAGCGCCACGAACAACCAGGCCTCCGTCGTCGGCGACGGCTGGTCCCTCACCGGAACCGGCACCGTACGGCAAAAATTCGGGGCCTGTATCGACCAGGGTGTTACGAACTCCTATGACCTGTGCGGCAACAAAGAAGGACAGTCTTTCTTTATCTCTTTCGGCAGCCGCTCGGGTGAAATCATCATGGACCCCACCCAGCCAAAAGAGAAAAGGTTCAAGCTCAAAAACGACGATAACACCAAGGTTGAGTACCTGCTCGGTGCAGCTAATGGCACCTTCGATGGCGGGTACTGGCGCCTCACTGACACCGAAGGCACCCAGTACTGGTTTGGTGTAAACCGCATTCCGGGATGGTCGGCGGGCAAGGACAATTACTCAACTGACATCGTCCCCGTCTACGCACTCCCCGGCCAGCCCTGCTACAACAGCGCCGGGTTCAGCAGTTCGGTCTGCATGCAGGCCTTCGCCTGGAACCTGGACTATGTCGTTGACCTGAAAGGCAACTCCCAGGGCTTCTTCTACACCCAGGACACGAACTTCTATAAGTCCCAGGCCGGGACCGGGCCGCTGAGGGCCTACCACCGGTCCAGCCGCCTGGCCCGCGTGGACTACGGCATGCGCGCCGGCACGGAACTGTCCACCCAGGCACCCCTTCACGTGAACTTCGGCTACACCGGCCGCTGCAGCGGCGTGGACTGCACCAATGGCTCTGACGTACCGGAGAACAACAAGTTTGCCTGTACCTCCACTCAAACAACGTGCGAGAACTACTCTCCGACGTTCTACACCGACCAGAGACTTCAGACCGTCATTCCTCAAGCCCTCTCGGTCAACCCTGCGGGTTACGGAGACTTGGACTTCTGGACCTTCTTCCACGGGATGCCCCCCACCGGGGACGGTACAAAACCGGCCCTGTGGCTCGGTGAAATCATCCACCAAGGCGCGAACCGAACGAGTACCCCAGCGGGAACCCAATGGATTACCGATCCCTCAACGAAGTTCAACGGCCAGACCATGCAGAACCGCGTCTGGGTTACCGACGGACTTGCGCCTTTGAACCGCTATCGCCTCAACCACATCACCAATTCCACCGGTGGAACCACCGCGGTCAGCTATATGGCTTCTGAATGTTCCCCCACGAATCTCCCTGCTGCGCAGGAAACCAATAACAAGCGCTGCTTCCCGCAGTGGTGGGCCCCCACCACCCCTTACCCGCAAGCGGCGAAGATGGACTACTTCCATATCTACCCCGTCGAGAGTGTCATCACCAACGCCGGCCCGGGCGGCAACGGCAGCGCCGGGATGGTCACGAACTACAGCTATGAAGGCACCCCTGCTTGGAAGTACCCGGCCCCGAAATACGTCGCAGGAACCGGCGGGTCACGAATGACCTGGTCCGTCCTCGCTGGCTGGTCCAAGGTAAAAACCACGGTCGGCAACGCCGCCACGAAACCCACAACCGTCACGACCTATCTTCGCGGGCTCGATGGAACGCCGTCCAATACCACTGGCGGGTTGCGCTCGGAAAGCATCACCACGTCAGACGGCATCGCTAATAAGGACTCCACCTGGTTCGCCGGACGCCAAATCGAGAAGCAAACGTTCAACGGCGACGGCGGGCCATTGTTGAGCACCACCATCACCGTCCCATGGGCTTCTGACCCGACTGCGACCGCAACTGCGGCCCTGGGTGGTGCGCAGGCGCGCCACACCGGAACGTACTCGGTGACATCCCAAACGGCCACCAGTAAATCGGCTCAAATGCGCAGCAGCCAGCAAGTAACCCGCTACGACAGCTTCGGTCGCGTCGTGTCTGCGAGTAACAGCGGAGAAATCGGTATCACCGGCGACGAAACCTGCACAGCCACGGTCTACGCCGACAACGAAGCCGCCAACATCCTCTCGAAACCGGCCACCGTCCAAACCTATGCCGGGGACTGCAACGGCTCCGGAGCGCCCACGGGAAACTTGCTCACCGCCGCCCGAACCATGTACGACACCTCCACCGCAGCAGAACCAGCAACCCCCGGCTATGTCGCCCCCACCAAGGGCAACATCGGCCGCACCGACGCCGCCACAACGGTCAGCGGCGTCTCGGTCACGTCGTGGAAGCAAGGTCCCGCCCTGGGATATGACGCGCTTGGTAGGCCCACGACCTCCACTGATAACTCCACCGGCACGCCGAGGACCACGACCACCGCCTATGCCCCGGCATCAGGGCTGGCGACCACAGTAACGGTCACCAACCACAAAGGGTGGAAGACCACGACCACCCTCGATTCAATGCGAGGTCTGCCTCTGGCAAAGACCGACATTAACCAGAACACCAGCAGCTACCTCTACGACGCCTCAGGACGTATCACCGGAGAATGGAGCGCCCTCCGACCCCAATCCACTACCAATTCCACGCCCGGCGTTGCAACCAGCTATTACGTTAGCCGGGATAACCCATCCTGGATCAGAACGGAAAAGCTATCCGGTGATGACGTAAAGACCACCTCGTACACCATTTATGACGGTCTTGGCAGGGTTAGGCAGACTCAACGCCAGTCACCCGGTGGCGGCAGTATCGCCACGGATACGTGGTACGATTCGCGCGGCGATAAGTCCAGGGTCAATAACGACTACTATCTCGCTGGCGGCCCTGATGGTGTGCTGAAAATTCCGTCCCTGGCCGTCCCGTCCTCCACCGAATATGTTTACGACGGTGCGCAGCGCCCTACCGCCATCAGGGCGCTGGCCAACGACAACAACCTGCTGTGGACAACCCAGATGAGCTACACGGGCGCTGACACCGTCACGGTCACCGGCCCAGGCAACGAAGCAGCCGTCACCACCATCAACAACCTCAACGGCAAGACAGAGAACCGGAAGAACTTCCACGGGCCGGCAGCAACCGGTCCCTTCGATGAGGCCAAGTACCAGTACGACGCTCTCGGCCGGCTCAACGGCATGTCCGACACCGCAGGAAACGCCTGGTCCTGGACATTCGACGCGGCCGGCCGGGAAACCGCGGCGAATGACCCCGACGCTGGGGCCCTGTCCACCACTTACGACACGGCTGGACGCACCCTGACCACAACAAACGCGACGGGCGCGGTAACAGGCTTCGCCTACGATGACCTTGACCGGATCGTTGAAAAGACCGTTACACCGGCCGGTGGTACGGCCATGGTGCTGGAACGGTCCGTCTACGACGCTGACACCGTCACAGGTAAAGGGCAGCTCTCCTCCAGCACCCGGTATAACGCCCCCGGTCTGGGTCAGCCAGTCGTGACAGTTGTTTCCGGGTACAACGCCGCCTACCAGCCCGGCACAACAACCGTCACCCTCCCCTCAGAGCTCGGCTCGTACGCCGGCACCTACACGACCACACGGCTGTTCACCAACACGGGAAGGATCCGGCAAGAGAAGCTACCAGTCGTCGGGGCGATGCCGGCGGAGACGCTCACCTACGCCTATGACGACTTTGACAACCAGGGATCCCTGCGGAACGAAAACTTGGATCGATACGCTGCCAACACCGTACGCTCCCACCTGGACAGGATCACCTCGTTCCAGCAGTTCGACAGGAACACAACCGGGACGGGCAACACCACCGGAACCAACGAGAACTTCTATACTTGGGACGCCACCACAGGCCGGTTGACCGATCAATGGTCAACCAACAACACCCGTGACGTGATCTCAGACCTCGGAAAGACCCGGTACACCTACAACGAGGCCGGCAAAATCACGTCGCGTGAACTCTCGTTCTCGAGCCGGGCGTCAAGTGCCACGGATTACCAGTGCTACACCTACGACCATGCCTCACGTTTGGCCGCGGTCTGGACACCGGCCCCGACCGCGAACACGAATTGTGCATCCGCACCCACAGCGGCATCAACCAATGTCCCGGGGCTGGGTGGAGCTGCGCCGTACGCCCAGACCTACACCTACACACCAGCCGGTGACCGGTCCCAAGTCAAGCGCTTCGACGCCACCGGCGCGCTGGCAGTCACCGAAAATTACACCTACCCGACCGTAGGAGCGGCAGGACCCCACCGCGTCCAACAAATCGTCTCTACACCCGCGACAGGAACACCCGTCACCCAGGCATTCACCTGGGATTCGGCAGGACGGCTCACCAACCGCGCTGACCAGGCCCTCACCTACACCTTCGATGGGCGCCTGGACACCACCACCGGCACCAGCAAAATACCCGCGAACCCCAACCCCGGCGCGGGAGCCGGCACCCCGGTCTCGGTCACCCCCGCCGTCGCAAGTGTGGCAGGGAAAAGGTACTACGACGCCTCAGGAAACCTCATCGGCGTCAAGGACGGAACAGGCACCACAGTCACCCTCGGCTCGGTAACCGCGCACACCAGTTCCGCGACCACACCGATCAGTACCGCTACCTGCACCTACTCCTTCGCAGGTAAGACAGTGGCCCAACGCACCGCAACAGCCAGCGGGACGAAACTGACATTCCTGGTTGGCGACAGCATCAACACCACCCAAACCATGACCATGCCCACCACCGGAACCGGGCCCATCACCACCCTCACCCGCTACACCGACCCCGTCGGACTCGCCCGCAGGGCCAACGCCACAGCAACAGCCAACAATGCCTACACCACCGCACCCGCAACAACAGCAGGCACCGGCTCCAACGCCGCAAACCCCGCAGGATTCGGAGCCGCCAACGGCTACATCTCAGGACTCGACGACACCGTCAGCACCCTCACCCACCTCGGCGCCCGCGACCTCGACCCCGTCACCGGAATTTTCACCTCACCCGACCCCATCCTCAACACCGAAGAACAAGGCGGGTTCACTCCGTACACCTACGCCTTCGGTGATGTCATCAACGCCTCTGACCCCAGTGGGCTGTATCGGCAACCAATCTGCGATGCCTGCGAATCCGTAGGCCCCGCTCCTTCGAATCCAGGAGGCAACGACCGAATCGTAGAACCACCCATTCCATTCGAAGGCACGATCGCTCCAGCCCCAGGTAACTCCTCGGCACCCTCTGGCAGTTCCTACATGGATATGATCAACAACGCTGACCCAGAATCAGGGATCTTCAACACCACCGGGACTGCGACTGCTAAAGACGGTGCGAGACTCGGCATGGGTCCACTCGAAAGCATCGCATTCGGTCTCAGCCTTCCCTTCATGCTCCTTTGCCTCACTCCGGGTGTACTGATTTGCGCAGCAGGAACGTTTGCAGGAGGAGGCGGTCAGATTGCCGGACGTGCCGCCGACGGCAAAAGCGTCGATCTGAGCAAAGACGGGGCGATGCTTGGGGCCGAGACCGCCGCCGGTTTACTTCCTCCATGCAAGTTGAAGCTGTGTACGCCCCTGCTGACGCGATTTGTTGCGAACTCGGCTGGTGAGACTCTGGACTTCGCTAGGGTTACCATTCCTGAAGGTAAGTTTGGTTACCTACTGGAGAACCCCTCGAAATCCGGTGTCTTTAGTGACGCCATGGGTTTCGGACGAGAGGAGCTGGATGTTGCATTGCGCAAACACCTCTTTGACAACGTTGGGCAGGCCGGACCTTTGACACCTATGACAGGTGGTGGCTCGAAGTTCACCGTCAACGGTCCAATGACCGGACCCAACGGCAAAACCTGGGACAATATCAGGGTCGGCTGGGGCATCGACCCGGATGGAACCGTCCGCCTCTTGACGGCCACGCCATGAGACCGACAGAACACTCCTTTGTTGCTGGGGACCGGCTTTACTCCATTAATGAAGTACCCACAGATGACATCAGGCACACCGACATCACTATAACGCTCGACGGGCGCAGACAATGGCACTTCTCAGCTAAGGGTTGGCGGCGTTTGTCCGTGGGCTACAACGGCAGCACCCCTTACCTATGGACAGCGAGAAGCGTCGTAGTCCTGCCTCGTAGCGCCAAGGATGAACCATCAGTGATTCCTGTTGAAGACGAAGACGTGCTCTATGTGTTTTCCACGGAGGGCGGATGGCTGCTCGTCTGCGAAACCTCCTTAAGGCTCTTTCGTAACGAGGTGGAGGTCGCCCGCGCGGAGTTCGGCGAAGTGTTGATGCACGCCTCATTTGATAGAGGCTCTCTAACCCTCGTGGACATGGGATCAGCTTCTTATCGGTTTTTGGTTGGTGCCCAGTCGCTCACTGATGTAACTAACAACCCGGCGGTCTGATCCAACATCAAAGGACAATCAGTGGTGCCAGCTCCTCAGGGCTGGAACCACTGATTGTTGGCGGCGATGTCTGCCAGTGGTTTCATGCGGTTCGCATTTCGAAGGGGGCGCCCCGAGATCGCAATATTTCTCCTCAGTGGAATTGGAAGTGAGTCCATCATCGTTCGAGATGTGCCGGCGCATACCGCGGTTCATGGCTTACCAGGGTGGGAACGTCTCCTTTTGAGGGAATTCCGCGCTTTGGCTACGCCAAATATTGCAGAGAGAGTACCTAGGCCCATGGATATCACAACTTGTCCGCCTGACAGGGCAATGACTGCACTGAACACGCCAAGAACAGCCATGAAGCAGCACGCGGCGGTGATGACGAGCGACTGGAGCCTTGCAGTGCGTTTTTGATTTCCTAGGGCCCTGTCGATGACTGAAAGTACTGTCGGGTGGTTGTCCTTGCTCATGGCATCACCGGCTCTTTCCTTGTCCTAGCAGGGCATGTGCCTGGCTGAACGTACTTATGGAGATGCGGTACACGGCAGTTGAGGGTGATGACGGCTCCTATCATTGGCGTAGTTGCCCCTGCCAGGCGTCGAACAAGTGGCTGGGCGGCTGATGCATTGGATGTGAGGAGTCCCTGATGAGAGTCTCTGTGTCCATGAAGTCGTGCCTTTCTGCTGGACTCTGCCTCGAAATCTCGGCGTTATTGGGCTTGCCACTTATGTAGGTTGAGTTGGGCCGCAAATTACAGTGCGCGTTCTGAAACTTTTTCTGTTGCTGGGGGTCCCTATGCGGCATGGCGGTTGACGGGTCGTTCTCCAGGCAGGTTCGGAGTTCCGCAGGGCAGATCGTGGGAAAGCGTGGTGCAAGGAACGATTTTGGCTTCACATCGTGACTTGGACGCCATCAACAGCAGGGAGGGTGGGTGATGTGGGATGTTTGGCACAGGGAGGACGCCCTGGGTCCAGGGAGTCCGGCGAGAGCCACCCCGAGGCTAAAGCGCGTGCATCCTTCCGTGTGGAGATGCAGCGGCAAGCGGCTGCGTCCACTGAGTCCAGGTGGAGACGTCCACGCGGACATGTAGAGGTTCGGGGCTCTTTCCTTACAGGAGTGGCAGGGGTATGACTGGCCCATGGTCTTCACTCCACTGCATAGGGCTTTGCGGCTTCCGCCGTCCCCACTCAGTTACGCCATGATCGAGCAAGCCGTCGCTGAGCAGCTTCGAGAGAGCGCCGACCTGGACTGGAAGGGGATCCCGCCTAATAGCAATGATGGTGAGGCGGACACTAAATTCGCCAAGGACATCGCGGCGATGGCGAACTCCGGTGGCGGGATCATTGTGTTTGGTGTCGCGGAAGATCGAAAGACCACGGTCCGGCGGGCAGCTTCATCTGTTGACCCTCCCGCTGGGCCGTGTAATCTTTATAGAACGAACGGTCGGTATATTATTCGAGGCCGGTCCCTTTCACTTTCGCGAAGGATGTTCTCATGGTCGAGGCTTTTCTTGTTGGCGGCGCACGGACGCCTGTGGGTCGCTATGGTGGGGCGCTGTCCTCAGTCCGCCCCGATGATCTCGCCGCATTGGTGGTCCGGGAAGCTGTGGCGCGTGCCGGCGTCGACCCTGACTCGATTGATGAGGTGATCCTCGGCAACGCCAACGGCGCCGGGGAGGAAAACCGCAATGTTGCCCGAATGGCAACCCTCCTTGCCGGGCTTCCCCTCCACATCCCGGGCATTACGGTCAACCGGCTCTGCGCTTCCGGATTGAGCGCCATCATCATGGCCAGTCAGATGATCAAATCCGGTGCCGCGGACATCGTGGTTGCAGGCGGCGTCGAGTCCATGAGCCGTGCGCCGTGGGTCCAGGAGAAGCCGACCACGGCCTTCGCCAAGCCTGGCCAGATTTTTGATACCTCCATCGGCTGGCGCTTCGCCAACCCGCTCTTCACCAAGGGCGAGCTGTCGCGCGACGGCAAGATGACCTACTCAATGCCGGAAACTGCCGAGGAAGTCGGCCGTGTGGACAATATCTCCCGCGAAGACGCCGACGCGTTTGCCGTTCGGTCGCACGAGCGTGCGCTGACAGCCATCGCCGGCGGACGGTTCAAAGATGAGATCGTTCCCGTCACCGTGAAAACGCGGAAGTCCGAGACCGTGGTGGACACGGACGAAGGTCCCCGGGAAGGAACCACCATGGACGTCCTTGCCGGATTGCGCCCCGTGGTTCCCGGTGGATCCGTGGTCACCGCCGGGAACTCCTCCACCCTCAACGACGGCGCTTCGGCCATCATCGTGGCCTCCGAAGCCGCCATCAAGAAGTTCGGCCTCACACCACGCGCCCGCATCATCGACGGAGCCTCAGCCGGCTGCGAGCCCGAGATCATGGGCATCGGTCCCGTCCCGGCCACCCAAAAGGTGCTGGCCCGCACCGGGCTCAGCGTCGACCAGCTCGGTGCCGTGGAACTCAACGAAGCTTTCGCCACCCAGTCCCTCGCCAGCATGCGTCGCCTTGGACTTGACCCCGAAATCGTAAACAACGACGGCGGTGCCATCAGTTTGGGACACCCCCTCGGTTCCAGCGGCTCAAGGATCGCCATCACACTGCTGGGCCGGATGGAACGCGAATTGGCCTCGGCGACGGGACCGAAGCTCGGCCTGGCCACCATGTGC
>Ga0105244_10001704_pt1 | contig 17360 bp, 13 predicted proteins | sample KBSM44metaG_FD_80423 | JGI IMG/M metagenome (GOLD analysis project Ga0105244, IMG submission 80423) | Miscanthus rhizosphere microbial communities from Kellogg Biological Station, Michigan, USA - KBS M4-4 metaG | ecosystem: Host-associated > Plants > Roots > Rhizosphere > Soil | place... | reverse complement strand
CAGCAGGGCGGCGGCGGTGGTGGCCAGGGCCATCGCGATCAGCCTGGCGCGCACGGTGGCCAGCGTCAGACCCAACCACGCCATCAGCCGCCGCCCTTCTGCACCGCGTACGCCACCGAGAGCAGGCGCGAGCTCAGTTTGAGCCGGCCCCTGTCGGCCGCCGCCAGCGAGACCTCGAAGCGCACGCGCTCGTCGACCAGCCGGAAATTGATGACGCTGCCCGATTCGATGCCGGTGGCCGATTCGGTCACGCTGAGCGCGCCGGCTTGTTGCGCGGCCTTGACCAGCGCCGCCTCGTCGGCGCCTTCGGCGGCGCCGATGAACAGCAGGTGCAGGCCGCCGGACGGGTCGACGCCCTGCATTTTGCGCACCACCACGGCGTGGTTGTTGACCATGCGCCCGGCGGTCAGCCGCGTCAGCTCGGTGGCGATCTCGTCGGCGCCGACCACGCCCACCACGTACGGCGCGCCGGGGTCGAGCGGGCCGCCGGGGAAGTCGACATAACCGAGGAATTTATACAGGAAGCCCGCTTTCACGCTGGTGGCCGAGGCGGCGTCCGGCTCGTCGTGGACGGCGGCCGCCGCCCCGGCCATCCCGGCTATCTCGGCGCCGTCGGCCATGCGGGCCTGCGCGGCGGGCGTTGCCAACGCCAGGGTCAGCGCAAGGATGGCTGCGCGCGTCGGCATCCAGTTCGCGCCTCTCACTTTGCCTGGCATTTTTGTTTCCTTTTAGATCACTTTGGAAAATTATACTGGTGCAAGGTAGGGGCATGGGTATTTGTGTTGAATAACAACATTGAAGCCGCATCCAGCCTGGCGCCGTGGACCGGCGCGGCGGATTTTTTCTTGCAAGTCACCAATTGTCCTGGACGGACGATTGACAACCTGTTCAGTAACGTTTCCCGGCAGCTCATTTAGAATCCGGGGTGAGATTACACGACTGTTTCGTGTCACGAGGAAGCATCATGCAGCAAGAAAACCCGTTGACCGCCCAGGCGATCGAAGCCGAGCGCTTTCGCCATTTCATCGTCAGCGTCACCGATTACGCGATCTACACGCTCTCGCCCGAGGGCGTGGTGATCACCTGGAACGCCGGCGCCCAGCGTTTCAAGGGCTATCGCGAGGATGAGATCGTCGGCCGCCATTTTTCGGTGTTCTACACGGCCGAGGAACAGGCGCGCGGCCGGCCGGCCCATGTGCTGGAGCAGGCCAGGACCATCGGCAGGTTCGAGGACGAGGGCTGGCGCGTGCGCAAGGACGGCACGCGCTTCTGGGCCAGCGTGGTGCTCGATCCGATCCGGGACGATGCCGGCGAGCTGCTCGGCTTTACCAAGATCACGCGCGACATCACCGCGCAGCGGGCCGCGCAGGAGGAACTGCACGCCAGCGAGGAGCGCTTCCGGCTGCTGGTGCAGGGCGTGACCGATTACGCGATCTACATGTTGTCGCCGGAGGGCATGGTGACCAACTGGAACGAGGGCGCGCGGCGCATCAAGGGCTATCAGGCCGAGGAGGTGATCGGCAAGAGTTTCGCGATGTTCTACACCCCCGAGGACCAGGCCGCCGGGGCGCCGGCCGTGGCGCTGAGCACGGCGCTCACGAAAGGCCGGTTCGAGCGCGAGGGTTGGCGCGTGCGCAAGGACGGCACGCGGTTCTGGGCCAACGTGGTGATCGATCCCATCCATGACGCCGCCGGCAAGCTGCTCGGCTTCGCCAAGGTGACGCGCGACATCACCGAGCGCCGGCTGGCCGCCGAGCAGCTCGAACGCACGCGCGAATCGCTGCTGCAATCGCAGAAGCTGGAGGCGATCGGCAAGCTCACCGGCGGCATCGCCCACGACTTCAACAACTTGCTCAACGTCGTCATGAACGGGCTCGACATCCTGCGCACGGTGGCCGACCGTACCACGCAGGGCCGTGCCATGGACGCGATGGAGCGCGCCGCGCAGCGCGGCGCGGCGTTGACCCAGCAGTTGCTGGCGTTCGCGCGGCAGCAGCCGCTGCGGCGCGAGGCGCACGACATCGGCCGCGTGATCCGCTCGTTCGACGCGGTGCTGCACCGCGCCTTGCCCAGCCGCATGCGGCTGCGCATGGAGGTGGCGCGGGAACTGCCCAGCGTGCTGATCGATCCGACCCAGTTCGAGGCGGCGCTGCTCAATCTGGTTGTGAACGCGCGCGACGCCATGTCCAGCGAGGGCGACGTGACGATCGCCGTCGGCACGGTGCGGCTGGCCGCCGGGGAGGTGGGACAGTTGGCTGCCGGCGTCTACGTCAGGGTGGCCGTCATCGACTCGGGCACCGGCATGCCGCCGGAGACGCTGGCGCGCGCCGTCGAACCGTTCTTCACCACCAAAGCCGTGGGCAAGGGGACGGGGCTGGGGCTGAGCCAGGTGTACGGGCTGGCGCAGCAATGCCAGGGCGACCTGGCGATCACGTCGGTGGTGGGCGAGGGCACCACCGTGGCGCTGTACTTCCCGGCCATCGTCGATGCCAATGGCGCCTACGCCAGTAACGGGCACGGCAAACCGGAAAAGGTGCTGCTGGTCGATGACCAGCCGGACGTGCTGGAAACGGCGGTGGCCTTGTTCAGCCATCTCGGCTACGAGGTCCTGTCGGCCAATAACGGCGCCGAGGCGCTGGAGACGCTGCGCGCTGGCGACGACATCGCGATCCTGTTCACCGACGTGCTGATGCCGGGCATCGACGGAATCGAACTGGCGAAGATCACGCGCCGCGAGTTTCCGAATGTGAAGGTGATACTGGCCTCGGGCTACGCCGCGTCCAGCCTGCGGGACCAGAGTCCGGAGTTGCATACCTTCGACCTGATCCCCAAGCCTTACCGGCTCAGCGACCTGATCAAGATTCTCAACGCGGCACACGTCCGGTGAGGCGGGTTTTCACTTGACCCTCGTGCCGCTAAGTTAAGCGTTCATCTAAATCACGCAGGGCGGATTAGCGCAGCGTAATCCGCCAAGCTCCGCCGGCAGCTACGGACCAGGCCGTGTAGAAATGGTGGACCTGACCCCGGATGTGGTGGTGAGAAAGTCGAGGAAGTCGGCCAGCTCGTGCCGGGTGTCATCGCCGGGTCGGCGCGTGAAGACGGTGCCCGACGGTAGCAGGTGCAGGCCGACCCCGACCAGCGTCGGCACGGCGCCGGCGGGCAGGTCGGTGATGTTGGAGCGGGCCAGGCGGCAATCCAGCACCGTGACCGCGCCTGCGCCGATCACTTCGATGCCGGCGCGGCCGTGGACGATCAGGGCGGTATCCTCGTCGATGCCGGCGCCGAGCAGGAACGGGGTTTGCGCGACCACGCCGAGCAGGCGGTGGATGCGGTGGCGCTGCGCGAAGTGTTGGTCGATCACTACCCGGGGCACGAAGCCGAGGCCGGCACCGAGGCGGACCGCGCCTTTTTCCGGCGCCAGCTCGGCATTGCCCTCGGCCAGCATGTGGGTGCACAGGGCGGACGCCCCGGCGCTGGTGCCGGCGATGCAGGCGCCCCGCCGGTGGTGGGCGTCCCGCATCGCCTGCTCGACCGCGGTGCCGCCGATGTTGGCGACCAGGCGTTTTTGATCCCCTCCCGTCATGAAGACGCCGCCGGCGCTGGCGACGATGTCCGCCCTGGCCGGGTCGTCGGCGTCGACGCGGTCGCCGATGGGGACGTGGCGCACGTTGACGGCGCCCAGGTCGGCCAGCGCGGTCCGGTACAGCTCCCAAACCTGGCTGGGCATCTTGCTGGCGGCCGTCAGCACCACCAGCGGGCGCTCGGCGCCGCCGGCCAGCGCGACGAACCTGGCCAGGATTTCTTTATTGTCGGTGCGGTCTTCGCCGCCGCCGATGATCACCAGCGTGCCCGTCGCGCCGTCCATCGGGCCGTCGCCGGTCGCCATCAATCGATCAACTGGCGGAACAGGCGCGTCGCCATCAGGCCGACGGCGCTGTGGTGGCGCGCCGGCGTCATCAGCGATTGCAGCAGCCGCATCGCCGCCTGCTTGTTGCCCATGGCCGCCACTTGCAGTTCCAGTTGACGCAGGTCGCCGATGGCGCCCTCGTCATTGGCGCCGCCGTCGGCGGCGTGGGCCGCATGGTGGCGGATGATGCCGCGCGCGGCGCCGCTGCGCGGGCTGTGGTGCAGGCCCAGCGTGTCGAGCGCGCGCTGGCGGGCGCGGAAGCTCGGCGTGCGGGCTGCCGGCGCGGCCGCCTCGCCGGGCACGGTGGCGATCCAGTCGGCCAGGATCTGTTGTTCGTAGGCGCTGAAGACGCCGAACATCTCGGCGCGCTCGCTCTGGATCAGGCGCCAGAAGCGGCTGTTGTCGGCCGGTTGGCCGCGCTGTATCCAGCCGGCCTTTTCCAGTTCGCCCAGCATGGCGGGAATCTGTCGCGGATCGGACAGCCAGTCGTTGATGCCGCGGCCGCCGACACGGCAGTAGTCGGAGTGCATGTTCTTGCCGACCACGCTTTTCGCCGCCAGGATGTGCACCAGTTCAGCCTCCAGATCGAACTCGGCGATGACCGAGTTGGTGCTGGCGCCAAGGTCGTTGAGGCGGTAGCCGTCCTGCACGCGGCGCACGAAGGCGGCGGCGTCGCCGCAGCGTGGCAGCAATTGTTGCAGCGCCTGCACCGCCTTGAAGGCGTGGCCGGTGCCGCCGTTGTCGACGGTGATGTGCAAGGTGAAGTAGTAGGGATCGATGCCGAGCTCGTTCAACTCGTAGGCGGTGATCAGCAGGTGCAGCGGCAGTTGCTCGTAGCCGAGGTTGTAGCCGATGATCTCCGGGAGGAAGTGTTCGGCGTCGTAGGCCAGCGCGAGCTGGATCGCGCCCTGGACGAAGTGGGCTTCTTCGACGTCCTGCCATTGGTCGCAGCCGTGACTGGCCAGCAGTTTTTTGTAGAGCACGACGTGGTTTTTATCCGGCACGCCGTCGCCCAGTTCTTCCAGGTAGGTCTGGATCAGCGGGCGGAAGTCGGGATCGTCCCAGCGTTCCAGTACGCCGTACAGCCAGGCGCCGTCGACCAGCTTGGTCGGGGCGACGTGTTTGAGGAAGAACAGCGCGTGGGCCTTGGTGGTGAAGTAGCGGCGCGGGGCGCCGTCGCGGCGTTGCTTGAGGTAGGCGTTGTATTCGGCGCCGATCGCTTCCGAACGTTCGGTGATCCAGGTTTCCATGTCCGCCGTGTCGTCGGGCAGGTCGGAGCTCAGCAGGCGCGCTTGCTGTAGCTGTTGTTCCAGGAAGGTGCGGGCCGTCGCGCGGTCATTGCCGACAGGAACGCCGGGCGACAGCGCGCGGTAGACGGCGCTGGCGACGGGTGTGGCGCTGTGGTGGCGGGGGCTGGCGATGTTGTCTGGCAGTGTATGGGCGAGTGGGGACATGGTGTTCTTCCGAAAAAGTGAGACGGCATCAAGCTCGTCTATATTGTCGGTAGATTATCCCTGCCACAGGGCGCGCGCCCAAGGGGTGTTGCCCCTGTGTTGGTGTAAGACAGAGCTTACATTGCTGGTTTGCACATCGGAGCACGTCGGCTGAGTAGCGCAGCGTCATCGGCCATGTATGGGGCGGCGCATACATGGCCGATGACGGCGTGCCGCCTAATCCGCCCTACGTGTCTGCGTGGTTAATCAAATGCGGTGGCCGGCCGTCACGACCCGGCGGTTTTCGCGCTGTCGCCGCGGTTCGCCTCCACCCGCTCCGCCGCCTTTTTCCCGGCCAGGAAGGCGTGGTCCGAGTTGTAGTACTCCCACTCGCTATAACGTCCCGCCAACACGATATCGTGCAGCTCCATCCACGCGCGCACCGTCGCCACATTCTCGGCCCGGGCATGGTCGTACACCACATACGCATACGGCATGTCGACCTGGTTGGCCGTGACGACCCGGTCATCCTCGCGCATCATGCCGACCTTGATGCAATCGGCGATGCAGCGTTCGATGAGCTCCTCGCCATCCAGCGGCAATGGCTTCCACGGCGAATACGAAATCTCGCAGGTGAACCCGAAGCCCCCGGGAGCGTTGCATTCCGGACTGGCGTTGCCTTGCACGAAGATGCGATGGAAGATGCTGTCCTCCGGATAGTAGATCCAGTGCTTGTCGGTGACGTCGGTGCGCGCGATGCCGATGTTCACGCAGCGGATGGAGATATGCCGCAATCCCTCGGCCGCCCGCCGCACCTCCGGCGGCGCCGCGTTGCCGATCAGCCGCACCAGTTCCGGCAGCGGCATCGTGCTGATCAGCTGTTCGTATTGCAGCCGCCGGCCGTCGGCCATCACCACCGTATGCTCGTCCGGCAGGATGCACACCGCGTCCGCGTTGAGCTCGATCTTGCCGCGTATGTGCGGCAGGAAGCCCGACACCAGCGCCTGGAAGCCGCCGCGCTTGGGGTAGCCGAAGCGGGCGTTCGGCCCCATCGGCTTGGCGACCGGTTCCAGCGCGCCTTCGATGATCTGGTTCAGGTCCGGCAGCGGCACCCGTCCGCCCAGCCACGAGGTTTCCATTTCGTTCAGCGGCACCGTCCACAATTTCTTGTTGTACGGGATGGCGAAGTGGCGCGCGATGCCGGCTCCCCAGACGCGGTAGATGAAGTGCTCGAAGTCCTCGCCCTTGGCGGCGGTCGACATCGCGCTGGCGCTGCTGTTGGCGACATCGGCGGTGCCGTCGGCGCAGCAATCCTCGACATCGGCGGTGGCGCAGCTTTCCGCCTTGTCGGCCAGGCCGTAGCGCGATTCGATGGCGCCGACGATGCACTCCTTGATGACGGCCGGCGGCAAGCCGTACAACGCGCCCTGGAACGGATAGCGGGTGAACACCTGCTTGCTGTAGACCCAGGCCTCGCGCATCTGCCAGTGCTGGTTGTCGCCCAGCAGAATGTCGTACAGCTTGAGCACGTATGGGTCGTTGGAAAACATGATGTGACCGGCGTAGTCGAAGGTGAAGCCCTGGTCCTGGATCGAGCGGCACCAGCCGCCGACCGTGGCGTTACGCTCGAGCAGCACGGTGTCGGCGCCGAGGTGGTAGGCGGCCGATAATCCGGTCGGGCCGGCGCCGATGATCAGGCAGCCGGTGCGCTGCGCGGCCGACGCCTGGCGCATCGGATTGACGACGGCGACGCCGGCGGCCACCTCGGCGGAGGTGGCGCGCGCGCCGTCCTGCTGGGTCAACTTGGCGCCCTTGCCCGACGGCGGCGTGTCGACCAGCAGGGCGCGCATGGCGTCGGCGGTCGCCTCCCACGAGGTGTTGTCGACCACGGCGCGCATCTTGGCGGCCAGCGCCGAGCGCAGCACCGGCGTCAGCGCCAGCGCGGCCTCGCAGGACTCGATGAATTCCCGGTGGCTGTGCGCCACCCAGACGATGTCGCCGTATGGGTCTTCCACGTCCTTGATGGCGGTGCTGACGGCCGGCAGTTCGGCCGCCATGTATTCCAGCACCTTGGTCGGGCTGATGTAGCGGGTCGCGTCGTTGAGCGCGAATGGCAGCAGGCACACGTCCCAGCCGGCCAGGAATTGCGGCAGCGCGTCGTACGACTGCTGGCCCAGGTAGTGGATGTTTTCACGTCGCGGCAGCGCGGCCGGATCGATCTTGACGACCGGCCCGACCAGCACCAATTGCCAGTCCGGGTGGGCGTCGGCCATCGCGGCGATCAGCTCGGTGTCGAAGCGTTCGTCGATGACGCCGTAGTAGCCCAGGCGTGGACCCGGGATGCCGGCGTGCAGCGGATGGCCGTTGCCACGGTCGAGCGCTTGGCGGAAGTGCGCGGCGTCCACGCTGCTGGAGAAGCAGTGGGCGTTGTCGTGCCGGCCGCGCTTGGCCTCGTACAGGCTGGGGCCGCCCGTGAACACCAGGTCGGCGATCTTGAGCAGCGCGGTCTCGCGCTGCAGCAGTTGCTTGGGCGGGTTCTTGAACGCCGACAGCTCGTCCATGCAATCGTAGACCACCAGGCCCGCGTGCAGCGGCGGCAACAGCGGCAGCGCCATCGGCGTGTAGAACCAGACGATGGGGGCGTCGTCGTCGCGGCCGATCCCGGCCAGCAGCGGCTGCAGCAGCGGAATCTGGTCGTCGTGGAAACCGGGCGCCTGCACCGGCGTGTGCGGGCGGTAGACGGTGACGTTGGGCGCCGGCGTGGAGCTGTGCAGGAAGCTTTCGCCATCATGGAAAACCGGCTCCTCGACAAAGGCGATTTTGTAGTGTTGTGCAAGGCGCGACAGGAGTTGTTGCGGGCGCTGATAGACGAAGTCCCAGCGCAGATGACAAAAGACGACGATGGTTTTCATGAAGTTCTCCCTGTGCCCTCGCGGGTCGTTAATAGTTGGATTGGCTGGTCACCGCGCGATCGACGTGCTATCGCGATAGAAATAATGTGTAGCCAATCGTAGCAATGATCGGGTGTTTTTTCTTTTCAATTCCGCTAGGAAAAGCAGTTGTAAATTAGTCGCACTTTCGCGGCTATTTAACGATGAATTCGCTTTTCCAATTGAAATTGGAATGCGTGGCGCGGCTAAGATTGCTAGCATGATTTTTCGCCGCGCGATTGTCGCGGCATCGATGAAAAGGAAGCGCATGAGCCAGTTCGAATATCCGAGGCCGCAGCTGGTACGCGACGCGTGGCAGTCCCTGAACGGCGAGTGGGAGTTCGCCTTCGACCACGAGCAGCGCTTCAGCCATCCGGGTGATCCGATCGACTGGAGCGCGCGCATCGTCGTGCCGTTCGCGCCGGAGGCCAAGGCCAGCGGCATCGGCGACGAATCGTTCCACATGGCCTGCTGGTACCGGCGCACGTTCGACCTGGACCAGCGTGGCGCGCGCACGATGCTGCATTTCGGCGCGGTCGATTATCACGCGCGCGTCTGGGTCAACGGCGTGCTGGTGGCCGAGCACGAGGGCGGCCACACGCCGTTCCACGCCGACATCACCGACGCGCTGGCGGAGGGCGCGACCCAGACTATCACCGTGCATGTCGAGGACGATCCGAGCGACCTGGCCAAGCCGCGCGGCAAGCAGGACTGGCAGCCCGAGCCGCACTCGATCTGGTATCCGCGCACCACCGGCATCTGGCAGACGGTGTGGATCGAGTCGCTGCCGGCGACCTATATCGGCTCGCTGCGCTGGACGCCGGTGTTCGACGGCTTCGAGATGGGGTGCGAGGTGCTGGCCGGCGGCGACATCCGCGACAACCTGGCGGTGTCGGTGCGGCTGCTGCACAACGGCGTGCTGCTGGCCGCCGACCGCTACCTGCTGGTGGGGCGGGCGGCCAACCGCAAGATCGTGCTGTCGGACCCGGGCATCGACGATTCGCGCAACGACCTGCTGTGGAGCCCGGAGCGCCCGACCTTGCTCGACGCGGAGCTGACCTTGTATTGCGGCGACGAGGTGCTCGACACGGTGCGCTCGTACACGGCGCTGCGCTCGGTGGCGATCAACCGCGACCGCTTCATGCTCAATGGCCGGCCGTACCCATTGCGGCTGGTGCTCGACCAGGGCTACTGGCCCGACTCGCTGATGACGGCGCCGTCCGACGACGCGCTGCGCCGCGACGTCGAACTGGCCAAGGAGATGGGCTTCAACGGCGTGCGCAAGCACCAGAAGATCGAGGACCCGCGCTACCTGTACTGGGCCGACCGGCTCGGGCTGCTGGTGTGGGAGGAGATGCCGTCGGCCTACGCCTTCAGTCCGCGCGCGATGACGCGGCTGATCAAGGAGTGGACCGAGGCGATCGAGCGCGACTACAGCCATCCGTGCGTGATCGTCTGGGTGCCGTTCAACGAATCGTGGGGCGTGCCGAACCTGACGTCGACGCAGGCGCACCGCAACGCCGTCGAGGCGCTGTACCACATGACGCGCATGCTCGACGCCACGCGGCCGGTGATCGGCAACGACGGCTGGGAGGCGTCGGCCACCGACATCCTGGGCATCCACGACTACGACGCCGATCCGGACAAGCTGCAGCAGCGCTACGCCGTGACCGATCCGGTGCGCACCCTGTTCGACCAGCGCCGTCCGGGCGGGCGCATCCTGACCCTGGACGGCTTCCCGCACCGGGGCCAGCCGATCGTGCTGCCCGAGTTCGGCGGCATCGCCTTCGATCCGAACGCGCCGGCCCACCACACCTGGGGCTATTCGCGCGTCGGCGACGCCGAGACGTATCTGAACCGCTATCGCGCCTTGCTCAAGGTGGTCAACGAGACGGTGATGTTCAGCGGTTTTTGCTACACGCAGTTCGCCGACACCTTCCAGGAAACCAACGGCTTGCTGAACGCCGACCGCAGTCCCAAGGTGCCGCTGGCGCAGATCAGCGCGGCCACGCGCAACGCCGGCGGGTGACTCCTGATCAGGATGCGCTCTAGTCCTACGTCATCAGCAGCCGTGTGCTGACAAGGGACGGCTGAGCTGGCCGTAGAATGCAGTGGTCGCGATTGCTTGACCGCGCGGCGCGGGGTTTAACTACATAGTCTCAGGGAGAAGAAAATGAACTTTTTAGGATGGATTATCGTAGGCGGTCTGCTGGGTTGGATTGCGAGCAAAGTCATGAACACGGATGCCCAACAAGGTATCTTCTTGAATGTCATCGTCGGCATTGTCGGCGCTTTCCTCGGCGGCTTGGTCATCGCGCCGTTGCTCGGTACCGGAACGATCAATGATGGCGACTTCAGTCTGGGTTCGCTGGGCGTATCGTTCCTCGGCGCGGTCGTGCTGCTGGCGATCGCCAACCTGGTCTTCCGCGGACGAGCGCGCTAGCGCGACGGCGACAACGCCGCTTCCATGGACACCGCCTTCGCAGGCGGTGTTTTTGTTTGTGCGCACCCGACGCGGCGGGGCTGGAACGGAACATTGACTTTGCTCAATTTGGTGTATGGTGTTCCCGACGCACAAGCCAGACCGGGGTTTTTATGAAATTAGCTGCCTTTATCACCGCGCACATGGACGAGATCGTGGCGGAGTTCGTCGCTTTCGCCCGTACCCTCGAGCCGGCTTCGCTGGGAAATTCTGTTGTCGAGCTAAAAGACCACGCGCGTGAAATTTTGTTGACCATCGCGGCCGGACTGGATTCGGCCGAAACGCCGAAGCAAAAACGCGACAAGTCGGTGGGGCAGGCCTCGGTCTCGAAGGGCCCGGAGACGGCGGCGGCCGCGCACGGCGCGGCGCGGCAGTCGGGCGGATTCACGTTGCCGCAGCTGACGGCGGAGTACCGGGCCCTGCGCGCGAGCGTGCTGCGGCTGTGGATGCCGACGGTCAGGTCGGTCACCAGGGCGACAGCGGAGGATTTGTCGGCGTTTCACGAAGGCATAGATCAGGCCTTGCAGGAATCGGCGGTCCAGTACGCCCAAAAAACCGACCGCGCGCGCGACACCTTTCTCGCCATCCTCGGACACGACCTGCGCACGCCGCTCGCGACGATGTCCATGGCGGGCGTCTTCCTCACGCGGCCGGGCGAGGGCACCGAGCGCACCGCCCAGATCGGCGTCCGGGTCAAGCGCAGCGCGGTGGCGATGACGACCATGGTCAACGATTTGCTCGAGTACGCTCGAACCGAGCTCGGCGGCAAAATGCCTGTCTCGCCCAGCCTGGCGGACCTGCAGGACATCTGCCAGTTCGCCGTCGAGGAGGCGACGGCGGCCCATCCCGACTGCGAGTTCCTGTTGCGCTGCGAGGGTGACATGATCGGCGATTTCGACGCACCGCGATTGTCGCAGGTGTTCTCCAACTTGCTCAACAACGCCGCGCAATACCGCAGCGGTAAAAAGCCGGTGACGCTGGCGGCGCACGGGGGGAAGACCGAGGTGACCGTGACGGTCACAAATTTCGGACGCGAAATCGCACAGGAGTCGTTGCGCGCGATTTTCGATCCGTTGGTTCAGCTCTCCGTCTCCAGCGAACAAAAAGGCCCGATGAACACCAGTCTCGGCCTCGGCCTGTTCATCGCCCGCGAAATCACGGTCGCCCATGGCGGCACGATCGGCGTCGAGTCGGGCACATCGCACGGCACGGTCTTCACGGTGCGCCTGCCCAGGACGCTCGATCTGCGCGGCACGCGGTCGCGCGCGCGGTAGGGCCGGCTGCCCATGATAGACGGGAACCCGGCGCCACCGGTCCGGGGCGATGGCGGGGCTATCCGCGCAACATGTCGATGACCTGGCCGATGTTGTAGGGCTTGGTGATGAACATCGCGGAATCCCGGCGGGTATCCAGCAAGAGCGGGTCGGTGTAACCCGAGGTCAGTATGATCTTGACGTGCGGGTAGTTGGTTTCGACGATGCCGGCCAATTGCAGGCCGTCCATCCCCGGCATGGCGATATCCGAGAAGACGGCGTCGATGGTCGGGTCGGCACGCAGAGTGGCCAGCGCCTCCTCCGCCGAATAGGCCACCCGGACCGCCATTCCGTTCGCGCTCAGCAGCATTTCGGCCATATCGGCCAGGTCGCGCTGGTCATCGACGACCAGCACCGTTGGCGCGCGCGGGACCGGCTCGCCGGACGCCCGCGCGCCGTTCGTCGCGGACGGGCCGGCGCGGCCGACATGGCGTCCGCGGGAAAAGTGATAGTGGCTTGTGGTTCGCATGGTGGGTTGCCTTTGTTTCGGCGCTGCCATGCCGCATGGCGTAAAAGGGAAAATCGATTGTAGCACCGGCCGATCGCACGGTTGGGTGCGCTACCTAACGGACTGGCCAGGACGGGCCGCCATATCGCCCGGCGAGCGCGGTTGGGCGTAAAATGACGCGCTTCGCGCCGGCAGGCGTTTTTGGACATCGGAATATGCGGGATATGAAGGCCGTCGAGCGGTTTCGAGCCGACCTGGTACGCTGGCGCCAGCTGGTCGCGCCTGGTTGGCTGGCGGCGCTGGCGGCCGGCGGGGAGGTGGCGGCGCCGCCCTCGCCGGGGTGGCGTCTGCTCGAGGTCGGCTGTGGTTGCGCGGCGCTGTTCGAGCACGCGCACATTCCCGGCGCTTCCTACATCGACACCCGCGCGTTCGAAGCCGAGCCGTTCTGGAACAAGCGCGCCGACGACGTGGTGCTCGGCCTGCTGTTGGCGCGGGGGATACGTCACGACACCACCGTCATCCTGTATGGCCGCAACAATCTGGCGGCGGCGCGGCTGGCGCACCTGCTGTTGTACGCCGGGGTCGAGGATGTGCGGCTGCTCGACGGCGGTTTCGCGGCGTGGGAGGCCGGCGGTTACGCCTGCGCGCGAGGTCCGGTCCATTTGGCGGCCGGCCACGCGGTCGCGGAATTCGGCGCCGCGTTCCCCGCCCATCCCGAATACTTGATCGGCACGCGCCAGGCGCGCGCGTTGCTGTCCGCGGCCGATGGCGCGCTGGTCAGCATCCGCAGCGAGGCGGAGTTTCTTGGCAAGGTCTCCGGCTACAGTTACATCGCGGCGCGCGGGGATATCCCCGGTGCGCGCTGGGGCCGGGCCGGGGCCGACGGCGATGTGAACAGTATGAGCGCTTACCATCTTGCCGACGGCCGCATGAAGCCTGCCGCCGAGATCGTGCTGCAATGGCGGGAGCAGGGCATAGCCGAGGGGTTGCGGATCGGGTTTTATTGCGGCACGGGCTGGCGCGCGTCGCTGGCGTTTTTCTATGCCTGGTTGATGGGCTGGCCGCGTATCAGCGTGTATGACGGCGGGTGGATGGAGTGGAGCGGTGCGGGGACGTGTGAGGGCGCCGGGGATTTGTCCGATTGACCAGGATCAAACGCGGGGCGGGCCGCGATGCTAACGTGGGGCCTTCCCCTTCGAAGCCCCATCATGCATGTTCTGGACATCACCATGTACTACGCCGCCGAGGGCGGCGGCATCAGCAGCTATCTGAATGCCAAATCCAACTGGCTTGCGCGGAACAGCCACGTGCGCCACACGATACTGAGTTCAAGCGTGAGGCGTTGCAGTCTTGCGCCGTCGGTCATCGCCTTGCCCGGTATCGCGCTTCCCGGGATTAACGGCTACCGTTTGCCGCGTTCGTTGCGCACGCCGGCGCGCATCGTCCAGCGCTGCCGGCCCGATCTGCTGGAGGTCGGCGATGCCGGACCGTGCGCGCTGGCCGCGCTGCATGCGCGCCGGCGCCTGCAAGTTCCGCTGATCGGCTTCTACCACTCGGATCTGCACGCGCTGGTCGGGCAGCGCTTCGGCCCGCGCGCGGCGGCGCTCGCCGGCAAGTATCTGCGGCATGTCTACAACCAGTTCGACCTGGTGCTCGCGCCCAGCAAGCTGATGGTGCACCGGCTGAGCCAGCTGGGTGTGACGGACGCCGTGCACCAGCCGCTGGGCGTGGATACGGACATCTTCAGTCCCGCGCGGCGCGATGCCGGGCTGCGCGAGCGCCTCGGTTTGCCCGGCGCGACGCGGCTGCTGGTCTACGCCGGCCGCTTCACGCCGCAAAAAAAGCTGGGGGTGTTGATCGAGGCGGTGCGGCGTCTCGGCAGCCCCTATCATTTGCTGTTGATCGGCGGCGGCGGTGCGTTGCCGAAGTCGCCCAACAGCACGATACTGCCGTTCGAGCGCGACCCCGGCCGGCTGGCGCGGCTGCTGGCCGGCTGCGATCTGCTGACGCATCCGGGCGACGGCGAGACCTTCGGCCTGATCGCGCTGGAGGCGATGGCCTGCGGCCTGCCGGTGCTGGGCACGGGCGGCGGCGTGGCCGAGTTGATCGATGCCGGCACCGGGCTGGTGGTGCGGCCCGACAGCGCGGCCAGCCTGGGCGAAGGCATCGCGGCGCTGTTCGGCGCGGACATGGCGCGGCTGGGCGCCAACGCGCGCCACAAGGCGTGCGGGCATTTCGACTGGAATCGCATCATGCCGCAGCTGCTGGAGCGCTACACCGGTTTGCTGGCGTCGCGGCGGCGGGCCGAACCCGATGCGGAGGGCTGTCTTGCGGAGTGAGCAAAAGGCGCTGTGCGTTTCCATCCACGACGTGGCGCCGGCCACGTGGCCGGCCTGCCAGCGCTTGCTGAACGCGATACACGAGGTGGCCGACATTCCGCTGACGCTGCTGGTGGTGCCGTGCTACCACGGCCATGATCGCCCGGACCCCGGCTGCGAGGCGATGCTTGCCGCCTTGCTCGCGCGCGGCCACGAACTGGCGCTGCACGGCTATCGGCATTTGGATAGCGGGCCGCCGGCGTCGGACTGGCGCAAGCGCTGGCTGCGCGGCGTCTATACCCGCAACGAGGGCGAATTTTCGGCGCTGAGCGCGGCGCAAAGCCGCATACTGCTGGCGCTGGGGCTGGAATGGTTCGGCCGTCGCGGTTGGCCCGTCGAAGGTTTCGTGCCGCCGGCGTGGCTGCTGGGAAGCGGCGCCTGGCAGGCGCTGCGCGAGGCGCCGTTTTCCTACACCACCACCTGGACCCATTTCCACCTGCTGTCGCCGGCGCGGCGCATCTGGTCGCCCAGCCTGGTGTACACGGCGCGCAACCGCAGCGGACGGCAGTTGTCGCCGCGTGTGGCCGTGGCCCAGGCGGCGTGCATGGGGGCGGCCGGGCTGGTGCGCCTGGGCCTGCATCCGGCCGACGCCGCCCATCCCGCGCTGCTGCGCCATGCCCAGCATCTGCTGGGCGCCTTGCTCGCTTCGCGCGCGCCGATGACGAAGTCGGCGTTCGCGCGGCGAAGCCGATCAGTTTGATGATTTTTCCGTTCGGTGTGGTAAGAATGCGCCCGCGCTCTCTACAATAGGAGCGATGAAAACTCCTCTCAGCGCGCTTCTGTTCCTCTCGTTCGCCGCCGCGCCGGCGTTCGCTACCAACTATTACGTCGCCCCCGGTGGCAGCGACAATGCCGCCGGCACGCAAGCGGCGCCGTGGGCCTCGATCGCGCACGCGCAGAGCCAGGCCCAGGCCGGCGACACCGTCTACTTCCGTGGGGGCAGGTATGCCTATACGGCCGGCGTCGAGGTCTGCGCCAGCCGCACGGCCATCGTCAACGCCATCACGCTCAACAAGAGCGGCACCGCCGGCCAGCCGATCCGCTATTGGGCGTATCCGGGCGAAACCCCGGTGTTCGATTTTTCCGGGATGAAGGATGATTGCCGCGTCAAGGGCTTCAACGTCACGGCCAGCTGGGTCCACCTGAAGGGGCTGGAGGTGACCGGCGCGCCGCAGCAGCCGGGCAACCGGCTGAACCACGAGTCGTGGGGCGTGTGGAACAACGGCAGCCACAATGTCTTCGAGCTGCTCAACCTGCATCACAACATGGGCCCGGGGTTGTTCATCCAGAACGGTTCGAACAACCTGGTGCTCAACAGCGACTCGCATCACAACTACGATCCGTACACGTCGAACGGGGCCGGGCAGAGCGCCGACGGCTTCGGCGCGCACATCAAGGCCAACCAGCCGGGCAATGTGTTCCGGGGGTGCCGCGCGTGGATGAATACCGATGACGGCTTCGATCTGATCAACGCGTTCTCGCCGGTGACGATTGAAAATTCGTGGGCGTGGCAGCATGGCTATTTGCCGGGGACGACCACGCCGCTGGCGGCGGGCAACGGCAACGGTATCAAGGCGGGCGGCTATGGCGGCGCGTACGTGGCCAACGGGGTCAAGCACACGGTGCGGTTTTCGGTGGCGTTCGCCAACAAGGCGGCTGGTTTCTATGCCAACCACCATCCGCTGGCGATTGACTTCTTCAACAATACGGCGTTCAGCAACGGGGTGAACTACAACATGCTGGGGATCGCGCCGGATGGTTCGGCGGTGAATTTCGGGAACCTGCGCAACAACCTGGCGTACAAGGGGACGGCGACGTCGAATACGGCCGGGCTGGATATGGCGAATAATTCGTGGACGTTGCCGGTGCAGATCGGCGATGGGGATTTCGAGGATGTCTCGGCCACGGGTTGGGACGCGCCGAGGCAGGCGGACGGCAGTTTGCCGGTGTTGCGCAGTTATCATCTGCGCGCGACCAGCGATTTGATCGGCAAGGGGGTTGATGTGGGGTTGCCGTTCAAGGGTTCGGCGCCGGATTTGGGGGCGTTCGAGGCGGCGCAGTGACAGCGACACGCAGGGCGGATTAGGCGGAACGCCGTAATCGGCCCTACGTGTTTCCACGGCGTTCTCATGGTGTTTCCACGTCATTGGGCCGCCGATAACGCATGGCGGCCCCCAACATTAATCGATCAGCTTGGCCGCCAACTGCTGCACCTTGGCCGGATCGGCTTTCACCGCCACCGCCAGCGCGCGGCCGTAGTTGGCGTCGGCCTTCTGGAAGTGCGACAGCATCGTGTACTTGACATTGTCATCCTTCACCTGACCCAAATCCCCCGCCAGATTGCTGACCAGATTGGCCTGCTGCTGCGCGTTCAGCGAGCGGTAGAAATCCCCCGCCTGCGTGAAGTTGCGCGTCTTGGCGATGCGCGCCTGCTGCGTCGTGCCGCTTAGCGGCAGTTGGCTGGACTTG
>Ga0105244_10001699_pt1 | contig 17385 bp, 10 predicted proteins | sample KBSM44metaG_FD_80423 | JGI IMG/M metagenome (GOLD analysis project Ga0105244, IMG submission 80423) | Miscanthus rhizosphere microbial communities from Kellogg Biological Station, Michigan, USA - KBS M4-4 metaG | ecosystem: Host-associated > Plants > Roots > Rhizosphere > Soil | place... | reverse complement strand
GACAACGGCCACGCCGAAAAACTGCACCCGAAACTGGTCGTGCTGACGATCGGCGTGAACAACTTCTTCCACTGCGGCGCCGCTCCGGCCGACGTGTTCGAGGGTGTGCAGGCGGTGGTCAAGAAGCTGCGCGCGCTGTACCCGGACGCGAAGATACTGCTCAATGCCGTGTTGCCTTACGAGCAATCGGCGCAGAATCCGAAGCGGCAGCAGATCATTGAGCTGAACCGCAAGATAGCGACGCTGGGCGACGGCAAAACCATCATCTTCAAGGACTACGGCGCGCGTTTCCTGCTGTCGAACGGCGACATGTCGCCGGAGGTGATGGCCGATTTCCTGCATCCGACGCCCAAGGGCTATCAGATCTGGTCCGACGCGATGCTGCCGGACATACAGAAGTTGATGAAGTAATGAGCGGCGCCCAACGCCGTATCGCCGGCTGCGCGGCATTGCTTGCCGCGCTGTGGGGCCAGGCCCCGCTGGTCGCGGCGGCGTCGATGACGGCCGCCGATCCCCACGTCGCCCGCATGGGCCGAACCGATATCAACGCCGACGGCGTGGTGCGATTCAGTTACCCGGGCGTCAGTTTTTATCTCAATTTCGAAGGCAAGCGGCTGAGCGTCGAGGCGGAGGCCAGCGGCGAAAACAGCTACCTGGACGTGATTGTCGACGGCGTCGCCCGCAAGGTGCGGCTGGCGGCCGGCAGACAGACGGTTACTTTGTTCGAAGGCGCTTCCGCCGGCAAGCATGCGGTGGAAATCGTCAACCGTTCCGAGACCTGGCATGGCACCGCCGCGCTGCTGCGCTTCGACACCGATGGCAAGTGGCACGCCGCGCCCGTCCTGCCGCAACGCAAAATGCTGATGCTGGGAGATTCCGTTACCTGCGGCGAGGCGATCGACCGCGTGGCCGGGGCGAAGAAGGAACCGTCCTGGTGGAATGCGCGTTCGTCCTACGGCATGTTGATGGCGCGCGACCTGCACGCGCAGGTGCAGCTGGTCTGCTATGGCGGGCGGGGCTTGATACGCACCTGGGAAAACAAGACCGATGAACAGAATCTGCCGGATTATTATCAATTGGCGATCCCGGACAGGAAAGATCCGGTTCAGTGGGACCAGCGCGATTATCGGCCCGACGTGATACTCAGCGCGATCGGGAACAACGATTTCAATCCAGGTATTCCGGATCGCGAGCAGTATGTGGAAACCTATGTGCGCTTCGTGCGGACGCTGTTGAGGGATCATCCGCAGGCGCAGGTCGTGCTGACCGAGGGCGGTTTGATGACCGGCGAGAAGAGGGTGGCGCTGATCGAGTACATCGCCGAGACGGTGAAGCGGGTAGGGGACAGGCGCGTGCACGCGATCGCGTCGAAGCCCTATTCGGGCGATGCGGATGACGGGCATCCGACCAGGGAACAAACCGTCAATATCGCCAACGATTTGCTCCCCCAGGTTCGCGCCATTATGAATTGGTGAACATAGGCAGGATTGGCCGTTCCGGCCAATCCTGCCAAACGCCTTAGTAGCTGGCGCCGACCCGGAACCCGAACATGCGGGGCTGCACGAAGTTCGCCTCCATGAACCCCCCATACACCGAATTGCCGCTCAACTTCGCGTGGCTGTCCGAGATATTGCGAACATACAGCTCCGCGTGCCACTTGTCGTCCGGCGCCTCCAGCCGCACCGACGCATCGCCCATCGCATACGCCTTCTGGTAACGGCCGATGTGCGAGAACTCCGAATTGAGCATGTCGAAGTAGGCCTTGTCGCGCCAGTTCACCTTCACGTACGGGATCACCTTGTAGCCGTTCTCAAATCCGAACTCCTGCGAGAAGTTGATGTTGAACTGGTACTTCGGCGTGTTCGGCAGGTGGTTGCCATCGATATTGGCCAGGCGGCGGCCCAGCAAGGTCTTGTCCGGACCATTGTAAGCGCTCGGGCAGGCGGGCAGGCCCAGTTCCACGCGCACGTCGCACTGGTAGTCGTCGCTGTACGAGTTGTAGTCGTGGATGCTGGAGTTGATGTAAGCGAAACCGCCGCCGATACGGCCGCCGCGCCATGGCTTGTAATCCCATTCCAGTTCCAGGCCCGGGATATTCACCTTGCCCACGTTGATGGTGCGCCAGCCTTCATACACGTCGCATTTCGGCTGGTCGGCCGGGCAGGGCAGGCCGTTCGATGGGATGATCTGGTTGATGAAGTAGGTGCCGGTCACCTGCATGTCCTTGTACTTCATGAAGAACGCGGTGGCCGACAGGCTCAAACGGTTGTCCAGGAACTTGCCCTTGAAGCCCAGCTCATAGTTGGTGACGGTTTCCGGCTCATACGGCAGGAAGGTCTCGACGCCGGGTTTGCCATCGGCGCACAGACGGTAGTTGCAGCTGTCCGTCTTGTCGGCGAAGCCGCCCGCCTTGTAGCCGGTCGACACGGAGGCGTACACCATCTTGTTGTTGTCGAGCTGCTTTTGCAGGCCGGCGCGCCACGTCACTTTTTTCCATTCCTGTTTGTGGTCGTTCGAGGTCGGCGCGCCATACAGGCCGTAGGCCGCTACGCTGCCGCCCATCGCCGGCGTCAGGTCGGTGCCGTCGTGGACGTGGAAGCCCGGCGTGCCGGGCGTGCCTTGCGAATACAGGCCGTTGTAGTAGGCCGAGTTGCCGATCCAGTTGGCGCCATACACCTTGCCGCCCTTGTCCTCTTTGCTGTCGATGCTATAGCGCGCGCCGAGGGTACCCGTCCACGTCGGAATGAACTTCCAGTCGGCTTGGGCGAAGACCGCCTTGGCGTCGACCTGGCGGTTAGGCTGGTTATACAGCACGCTGCCGACATCGCCGTACGGCTTCTGGATGGTGTTGGTCTGTTCGTAGTCGATGCGGTTACGCTCGTGCATCCAGAACAAGCCGCCCACGTACTGCACATTGCCCAGCTGCTGCTTCAACTGCGCCTCGTGCACGGTCGACAGGTAGCGCGAATCGAGCGTGCGGTGGAAGGAATCGGTCAGCGGCCAGGTGCCCCAGTTGCCATCGACCGAATTCGGATACGCGCCATTGATCTGGAACGGCGCGGCGTGCTGCATGCCCAGGTCGTCGTCGGTGATCTGCGAGCGGGTTTGGTCGGCGACCTGGAAGGTGTAGTCGAAGTTGGTGTGGTCGTTGATGTTCCAGTTGATCCCGGTGCGCAGCGTCTTGATGGTCAGGTCGTTCTGTCCGGGGACGTTGACGTTGATGTCCCACTTGCCCTGGCCGGGACCGCAGGCGTAGCGGGTGCCGGCGGTGGCATCGCAGTCGCGGAAGGTGGCGCCGCCGGCGCCGGAATCCTGGAACTGCTCATACGACGCCTTGGCCGTGATGTCCTTGTTGATCTTCAGAAGACCGGTCAGGCGGCCGGCCCATTCGTCCTGGTTGGTGTAGTAGTCGCTCGGGCCGATCACGCGGTTGAAGCGCTGGTCGACATCCGGCTTGCCGTTCGGGACCCAGCCCAGGGCGGGCGCGTTGGCTTCGCTCAGGTCGCGCGTCTGGTTGGCGTAGCCGTCGCGCTTGACCTTCATGAACGTCGCGCGCAAGGCCAGCGCGTCGTTGACGACGATGTTCTGCACCACCGAGATCTGCTTCTTGCGGTAGTTGCCGATATCGATGTCGGCCTTGCCGTAGTTGCCCGTCCAATCCGGCTTGGCGGGAATCACGTTGACGCTGCCGCCGGTGGAGTTACGGCCGAACAGCGTGCCTTGCGGGCCGCGCAGCACCTCGACCTGTTCCAGGTCGAACATCAGCGCCTGCGCGCCTTGTGGACGCGGCGAGTACATGCCGTCGACGTGGAAGCCGACCGCCGGGTCGCCGGTCTCTGTGAAGTTGGTGGAAGTGATGCCGCGGATGGTGATCTGCACGGCAGAATCCTCGCCGGTGTTTTCGATCACGACGTTGGGCATCTCGCCGCTCAAATCGGAGAGGCTGGTCGCGCCCTTGCGGGTCAACTGCTCCTGGCTGAGCGCCGCGACGGCCAGCGGGGTGCGCAGCAGCGAGGTGGAATAGCGGGTGGCGGTGACACGCACTTCCTGGATCTGGTCCGGATTGGACGGCGAAGCGGCAGGTGCGGCGGCGGTGGCCTCGGCCGGCGCGCTGGCTTGCGCTTCGGCCTGCGCCTGGGCGCTGAACGTCATGAACGAACAGGCGCTGGCGACGGCCAGACTCATGAGAGTGCGTCTTGCGGGTTGCAACATGGTGTCTCCTCGATGTTTTTGGAATTATGGAAAATCGCCAGCGCCGCAGGTTGTCTGATACGGCTTAGCTTCCTGGCAACCCGGAGTATTGATCCGTAAATTTCGAGGGTCAAATGAAACTAAATTTGCAACCGATGTTTAACATACTTTACTAAACATACAATATTTATGCTGTTTTCCAGTCAACGTGGCTTTGACGACACAAGCCTGGATTTTGCCAAGTGTTTTGTAAAGATTTGCAAGCATGCATCGCGCATGTTCCCGGGCGGAAGAGGGCGCCAACGCGGGCTTTGTAAAGAAATGTAAGCGGTATTAAATTCGAAAAATATCAATTCCGAATAAAAACAAAGACTTAGGTGCGAGACGGGGAGCGCTGGCTTAACTGGTATTGCACTGGTAGCATGACTCATCGATAACTTGGGGGAGCCCCATGGAAATGAGTGTGAACACAACGGAGCAGCGACCAAGTGCCTCCTCGCGAACGGTCGTGGTCGGCATGCTGTTCGTGGGCCTGCTGTTTTTCATTCTTGGCTTCGTCACCTGGCTGAACGGATCGCTGGTCCCCTTTCTCAAGATCGTTTGCGGCCTGAGCAACTTCCAGGCGCTGTGGGTCACGTTCGCGTTCTACATCGCCTACACGGTGATGGCGCTGCCGGCCGCCGCCGTGCTGGGACGGATCGGTTACAAAAAGGGCATGACCCTCGGACTGGGCATCATGGGCGCGGGCGCCTTGCTGTTCATTCCGGCGGCGCGCAGCACGCATTACGAACTGTTCCTGGCGGCGCTTTTCACGCTGGCCACCGGCATGACGCTGATGCAGACGGCCATCAATCCCTACATCGTCCAGATCGGCGACCGCGACAGCGCGGCCATGCGCATCAGCATCATGGGCCTGTTTAACAAGGGCGCCGGCGTCGTCGTCCCATTGGTGTTCAGCTCGCTGATGCTGGCCGACATCGACAGTTTCTCGCACACCGCGCTGGCGACGCTGGAGCCGGCCGCGCGCGACGCCATGCGCGCCACCTTGGCCGAGCGGCTGGTGTTCCCCTACGCCTGCATGGCTGCGGTGCTGTTCGTCATCATGGCGTTCATCCATTTTTCCAATCTGCGCGACATTCCGCCCGAGGCGGACGACGCCACCGCCAACGTCGAGCGCACCGGCGTGCTGCAATTCCCGCAGTTGGTGCTGGGCGCGCTGGCCCTGTTCGGCTACGTCGGCGTCGAGGTGATCGCCGGCGACACCATCGGCCTGTACGGCCACGAGCTGAACGTCGCCAATTTCGGCGTGCTCACTTCCTACACGATGGTGTGCATGGTGCTCGGCTACGTGGTCGGCGTGGTGGCGATCCCGCGCTACCTGTCGCAGAAGGGCGCGCTGATGGTGTCGGCGCTGCTGGGTCTGGTGTTGACGGTCGGCGTCGCCACCGGCTCCAGCCGGTCGAGCGGCATCGCGCAGGTGCTGCTGGGCTGGTCCGGCGTGCCGCTGGTGCCGGACACGGTCATGTGCCTGGCGCTGCTGGGGCTGGCCAACGCGCTGGTGTGGCCCGCCATCTGGCCGCTTGCCCTGCAAGGTCTGGGGCGCTATACCGCCGCCGGGTCGGCCGTGCTGGTGATGGCCATCTCCGGTGGCGCCGTGCTGCCGCTGCTGTATGGCCGCTTGTCCGACGCGTCCGGTCCGCAAGCGGGTTACTGGCTGATGCTGCCCTGCTACGCGATGATCCTCTGGTACGCCGCCAGCGGCCACAAGATCCGCAGCTGGCGTGGCGCCTGATTATCGAAGCGGTTCTTTTTTTGAATAAAACCTGGAGAATCAAATGATGACGACGACCACCACCAAGCCGCAGTTGAAGAAAAAACTGTTACCCAAGCTGATCGCGCTGGCGCTGGGAGGCGCTTTCGCTCCGCATTTATATGCCGCCGATCCGGCGGGTGCGCAGGCGGCGCAGGTGGCCGAGGCCGCGCCGGTGGGCGATCCTGCGGTGGTCGAGGTGAAGGGCATCCGCGAACGCCTCAAGCGCAATCTGGCCGAGAAGCGCGACTCGGGCAACGTGATCGACACGGTGACGGCGGAGGAGGTGGGCAAGTTCCCGGACAAGAACGTGGCCGATTCGCTGCAGCGCGTGCCCGGCATTTCGGTCGACCGCACCTGGGGCGAGGGCCGCGACATCTTCGTGCGCGGCACCGACAAGAATTTGAATCTGACGCAGTTGAACGGCCAGGCCGTGGCCTCGGGCTACTGGTGGAAAAACGACTCGCAAAGCCGTGGCTTCAACTACGACATCCTGGCCTCGGAGCTGGTGGGCAGCATCGACGTCTATAAAAGTCCGTCGCCGGACCTGGACGAGGGCAGCATCGGTGGCCTGGTCAACGTCAAGACCCGCAAACCGTTCCAGCTCAAGCCTTTCGTGGCGCAGGTGTCGGCGGAAGCGACTTACAGCGAACTGCCGAAGAAGACCGATCCGCAGTTCTCCGGCTTGCTCAGTTGGACCAACGAGCAGAAGACCTTCGGCGCGCTGGTCGCCGTGAGCCAGCAAAAGCGCACGATGCGCCGCGACGGCCTGGAAAACTTCACCGATACGACCAAGTACAACATCGTCGACCAGAACGGCGCGGTCACGCCTGGCGCCTACGCGTCGTGGGGCGGCGGCACGCCGATCTTCCGCCAGGACCGCGAACGCACCACCGGCAACGTCACCTTGCAGGCGCGCCCGAACGCCAACACGGACATCTCGCTGAACTACATGAACTCCGATATGAGCATGGACAACAGCAACCAGAACTACCTGTGGCAAGCGGGGGGCCTGGTCGATGCGCAAGGGAACATCGCCGTCACCGATCCGCGCTTCATCACCACGTCGGACGGCACCAAGGCGCTGGTCGGCGGCACCGTCGGTCCGACCAACGGCGTATCGTTCGAGCCGATTTTCCGCCAGTCCTACGTCAAATCCCAGGTGCTGGACCTGGAAGGCACCTATGACGCGGACAACTGGAAGTTCCACGGCCAGGCCGGCACCACCAAGGGCTCCGGCGGCAGCGATCATGACCGCAATTTCTGGTTCACCGGGAATACCCGCGCCACCTTCAACCTGGCGCCCGACACGTATGAGATCAAGTACCTGGATATGAATCCGCTCGATCCGACCAAACTGACCTTGCAAAGCACGCGCGACTGGATACGTCGCATGGAGACCAAGGAAAACTACGCCCAGGGCGATCTGACGATAGACCTGGGCGGCGCCTTCTTCAAATCGATCAAGGTCGGCGTCAAGCTGCGCGACACCAAGGTGCAGAACCGCCGCATCATCGGCACCAATGGTCCCGGCAATCCCGGCTGGGAGACGCTGACGCTGGCGGACCTGTCGACCGGGCCGTCGCCGCTGATCTCGCAGGAGGCGGCGAGCGCCGGCTCGCTGACGCAGTACGCGTGGGTCGATGACGGGCTGGCGTCGTCGCGGGGCTTCGCCATGTTCGACAAGGGCATGGTCTACGCCGAGGCGAAGGGCGAGTACTACCGCATCAAGGAGAAGATCTACGCCACCTACGTCCGCGCCGACTTCGCTGCGGGGCAGTGGCGCGGCGACTTCGGCGCCCGGCTGGTCAAGACCGACCAGACCTCGGAAGCCTACCAGGACCTGAACGGCAACGGCAATTACGTGTTGGGCAGCGTCTCGCGCACCTACAACGATGTGCTGCCAAGTCTGAACGCGGTGTACTCGGTGAGCAAGGATTTGCTGGTGCGCGGCGCGCTCGCCCGCGTGATGGCGCGTAACACCTACAGCGATTTGAGCGCCAGCACGGAAGTCAGCGGCACCACCAACGCCGCCACCGCCGGCAATCCCTTCCTGAAGCCATACCACGCCAACCAGGCGGAGATCGGCGCCGAGTGGTACTACGCCGACGCTTCGCTGCTGTCGGCGACGCTGTTCGCCAAAAAGCTCGATACCTTCATCTACTCGAAAAGCGCGCAGGAAAACGTCGCCGGCGTCACCCGCTCGGTTACGCGGCCTTACAACGCCGACAGCGGGCAGACCGTCAACGGCCTCGAACTCCAATGGCAGCAGGTGTTCGGCAGCGGTTTTGGCGCCGTCGTCAACTACACCTTCACCGACGCCAAGACCGGTGCCAACGCCAACGGCCAGAAGCTCAATGTGGTGGGCAACTCGCGCAACCAGGCCAATGTCAGCGGCTTCTTCGAGAAGGGCGGCTACAGCGCCCGGCTGTCGTACAACTACCGCTCCAAATCCTACGGCGGCCTGAATGAGGGCGGCCAGGATGTGACCAGCGCCTACGGCCAGTGGGACGCGTCGGCCAGCTGGGACGTCACGCCTAAAATCAGCTTGTACCTGACGGCGGTGAACATCGGGAATGAACTGATACGCACCAATACCACCGACGGTCTGCCGGTCGGCGTGTATGAGAACGGCGCCCGGTATAGTGTCGGCCTCAAAGCCAAGTTTTAATTACTCATCGTCACCCGGGGGAGCGGAATGCTGAAACGGAAAATGGCCGGCGGTATCGGACTGGCGTCGCTGTCGTTGTCGTTATTGATGGCGGTGGCGCCGGCCACGGTGGCGCTGGCGGCGGAGTTGACCCCGGCCGTCGCTTCCGTCCCCTCCGCCGGAGGCCACGGTCTGCGCCTGCGCTGGGAGCTGGAACGCAACGAGTTCACTCCCCAAGCGCCGGGCGGCATCACGCATGCGCGCTTCATTCTCACTAATCTGGACAAGTATCCGTTGCCGTCCCAAGGATGGTCGCTTTACTTCAACTGCATGGACGGTGTCGCGACCGGCCCGCTGGCAGGCAATCTGACGGTGGAGAAGGTCGCGGGCGGCTTGTTCCGCATCCGTCCCGCCCCGGGTTTTGCCGGCGTGGCGCCGGGCCAGACCTTGAATGTGCCTTACATTCATCCCAACCTGGTGATCAAGCTGGCGAAGGCGCCGGCCGGCCCGTATCTTGTCTACGACAGCGCACCCGATCTGGGGCAGAACATCGTGGACTACGAACTGCTGCCCGTCGATCGTCCCGAACAACTCGACAAGGGCGGCAGCGGTGCCAAGGCCGTCGTCACGCCGCAGGACAACTACCGCCGCAACGCCAATGCCGATCCGCTGCCGGCGGAGGCGCTGCCACCGCTGTTCCCGACGCCGCTGCGGCTGGAGCGGGGCCAAGGCCGGCTGCGGGCGACTGCGCAGCCGAAGCTGGTCGCGCCGGCCGCGCTGAAGACGGAGGCCAGTTTTGCACGTTCGCTGTTTTCGCCGGCCTTGCCCGCCGCCGGCACCGGCGCGGGCGCGCCGGAGCTGCGCCTGAGCATAGGCGCGGTCGCCGGTCAAACTTCTCCGGAAGCATACAGCCTGACCATCAAGGCCGATAGCGGCATTTCCATTGTCGGCAACAGCGCCGCCGGCGTGGCCTACGGCGTGCAATCGCTGCGCGACCTGATGCCTTTGCCGGGCGCCGGCGGCATCGATTTGCCCGAGCTGACCGTCGTCGACGCGCCACGGTTTCCATATCGCGGTTTCCAGCTGGACGTCAGCCGCAACTTCCACACAAAACAAACCGTATTCAAGCTGCTGGACCTGATGGCCCGCTACAAGCTCAATACCTTCCACTTCCATCTCACCGACGACGAAGGCTGGCGGCTGGAGATTGCCGGCCTGCCGGAGCTCACCGGCATCGGCGCGGTGCGCGGCCACAGCGCGAAGGCGGGTGTGCGTCTGCAACCGGCCTACGGCTCCGGCGGCAATCCGGACAACACCACCGGCACCGGCTACTACACCCGCGCCGATTACATCGAGATCCTGCGCTACGCCGCCGCGCGCCACATCGACGTGATCCCCGAGATCGAAATGCCGGGCCATGCCCGCGCCGCCGTGCAGGCCATGGAGGCGCGCTACCACCGCCTCAAGGCCGCCGGCAAACGCGACGCGGCGAAATACCTGCTCAACGACTTCGAGGATAAATCCGTCTACAGCTCTCCGCAGCATTACAACGACCATGTGATCAACCCCGGCCTGGAATCGAGCTTCACCTTCATCGAGCATGTGGTCGGACAGGTCGCCGCGCTGCACCGCGAGGCCGGCGTCAAGCTGCGCACCATCCACGTCGGCGGCGACGAGCTGCCGCACGGCGCATGGGAGAAGTCGCCGGCCAGCCTGGAGGTCATGCGGCAGAAAAAGCTGGAGACCGTCGCCGACCTGTGGGACTACTTCTACGACCGTGTCGATGTCATCCTGCGCAAGCACGGCCTGTTCGCCTCCGGCTGGGAGGAGATGGCCGCGCGCTCCACCATGCTGCGCGGGCAGCATAAACTGATTCCAAATCCCCGCTTCACGCAGCGCGGCTTCAGCGCCTACGTCTGGAACAACACCGAGGGCGCGGAGGACTTCGCCTACCGGCTGGCCAACGCCGGCTACGACATCGTGCTGGCGCCGGTGACCAAGATGTACATGGATATGGCCTATAACGCCAACCCGGAGGAGCCGGGCGTTAATTGGGGCGACTACGTCGAACTGGATACCGTCTACGACTTCATCCCGCTGGACTACCTGAAGAACGCCCCTCAGCCGGTGCCCGGCAAGGACGCCTTGACCGATTACGGCAAGCGCCGCATCCGCGGGCTCGAAGCGACTTTATTCACCGAGACGGTGCCGACCCAGGAGCGCATCGATTACCTGGTCATGCCGCGCCTGCTGGCGATGGCCGAGCGCTCATGGGCGCCGGACCCCGCCTGGGCCACGGAAAACGATGCGGACAAAGCCGCCGTGCTGCACCGCGCCGCGTGGTCGGGTTTTGTCAACGCGCTGAGCCAGCGCGTGCTGCCGCGCCTCGACCTGGAAAAAACGGGCGTCAACTATCGCATCGCGCCTCCCGGCCTGCTGATCGAGGGCGGCCGGGTGCTGGTCAACCACGTCTTGCCGGGCATTGCGATGCGCTACACCACCGACGGCGCGGCGCCGGACGCCAACAGCAAACCGGTGACGGGACCGATCACGGAGAAGGGCGTCATCCGGGTCGCCGCCTTCGACCGCAACGGCAGGGCGGGTCTGGTGGCGCGCGTGGAAAACCGCTAGCTTGCCGGCCAAGCCGCCGGCATGACGGGCCGTCCCCGGAGGCGGTCATCTCCGTTATAATCATCGCACTGTTTTCTCAGGGATGATGAGTGATAGCGTCGATGGAAAAAGTACTGCCGCCCCGGTTAGGCCGGTTACGATTTCGTTCGAGCGCGCGCCGCGCATCCGCCATCCGCGCATTCACGTTCGTCCTGTTCGCCACCACGGCCTGCGCCGCCGACCGCGGCGCTTTATCGCCGGCGTCGGCGTCGCCGGTGTCGCCGCCATCGGCGCAGGCCCCGGCCAACACCTTGCAAGTGCTGCACTGGTGGACTTCCGCCAGCGAGCGCAAGGCGGCGGACTTGCTGGCCGCGCGCATGTCCGACGAGGGACTGGTGTGGAAGGACGCCGCCATTCCGGGCGGCGCCGGCATCGGCGCCGGCAAGGTGCTCAAGGGCCGCGTGCTGGCCGGCGACGCGCCGCAGGTCACGCAGATCATCGGCGCCTCCGTCGCCGAATGGGCCGAACTGGGGCTCCTGCTGGAAATCGACGGCGTCGCCAGCGCCGGCGATTGGAACGGCTTCCTCTTCCCAACGGTCCAAAAGCTGATTCAGCACCGTGGCCACGTGGTGGCGGCGCCGCTCGGCATCCATCGCGTCAACACGCTGTACTACAACCGCGCGCTGTTCGCCCGGCTCCAACTCACGCCGCCGCGCACCTGGGCCGAATTCGAAGCCGCCGCCCGCAAGCTCAGGGCGGCCGGCGTGGCGCCGCTGGCGCAGAGCAGCGAGTCGTGGCAGGTGGCCGCGCTGTTCGAAAACCTGGTGCTGGCCGAGAGCGGACCGGAGTTCTATCGCGAGCTGCTGGTCAAGCGCAGTCCGGCGGCCGCCGCCGACCGCCGCACCGCCGAGGCGCTGGAACGGCTGCGCATCGTCAAGGGCTGGATCGGCCGCGAGATGGAGGAACGGCCCTGGCCCGAGGTGGTGCGCCAATTCGCGCGCGGCGAGGCGGGCATGATGATCATGGGCGACTGGGCCAAGCCGGAGCTGGCCGAACGCGGCATGACCCTGGACGAGGACTACGGCTGCGCCGCCGCGCCGGGGACGGCCAGGTACCACCTCTACAGCGTCGATACCCTGACGATGTTCGCCGGCGCCAACCGCCACAGGCCGGCGCAGGAAAAGATGGCGCGGGTGCTGGTGTCGCCGTCGGTGCAGGCCGATTTCAATGCGCTCAAGGGCGCCGTGTCTGTGCGGCGCGACGCCGACCCGGCGCGCATGGACGGCTGCGCGCGCGCCTCCTGGACCATCTTCGCGCAGGGCACGGCGGTGCAGGCTCCCAGCCTGGTGCACCGCATGGCCTCCGACGAGGCCAGCCGCGACGCCATCATCGCCGAGGTCCACCGTTATTTTCTCGATGACAGGGCCACGCCGGCGCAGGCGCAGCGGCGTCTGGGCGCGCTGTTCCGACTATTCAACCTCAGAAGCCAAGGAGCACCCGGTGCGCAAGATACTGATCGTGGATGATGACCAAAAAACCCGCGTGCTGCTCAAGACCTACCTGGAGAAGAACCAGTACGAGGTGATTTTGTCGCACAACGGCGAGAGCTTCCTGGCCGAACTGCAGGCGCACGCCGACCAGCTGTCGCTGGTGATCCTCGACGTCATGCTGCCGGACACCGACGGCTTCGCGCTGTGCAAGCAGGTGCGCCAGCGTTCCAACGTCGCCATCATCATGTTGACCGCCAGCTCCGACGAAACGGACCGCATCGTCGGCCTCGAACTGGGCGCCGACGATTACATCGCCAAGCCGTACAGCCCGCGCGAGCTGCTGGCGCGCATCAAGGCCATCCTGCGGCGCAGCGCGGTCGAACCGCCATCGGCCCGATACTACCGCTTTGTCGGTTTCACGCTGGACCTGAAGGAGCGCAAGGTGGTGGACCGGGACGGCAACCCGGTGCTGCTGACCGGGCTCGATTTCCAGCTGCTCAAATACTTCGCCGAGCATCCGGGCGTGATCCTCGACCGCGGCGTGTTGTGCGAAGAGACGCGCGGGCGCGATGCCGGCCCGCTGGACCGTTCGCTCGACGTCCAGATCAGCCGCCTGCGGCTGCGGCTCAACGACGACGGCAAGCAGCCGGCCCTGATCAAGACGGTGCGCGGGGCCGGCTACGTGTTCTCGGCCGACGTCAGCGTTTCGCATGCGTAGACGGCTGCCCGCGCTGTCCATGTGGTTGCACAGGCTTTTGCCGCAATCGCTGCTGGGGCGACTGACCCTGGTGATGGTGGCCGGACTGCTGGTGACGCAACTCGCCGCCAGCGTCATCTGGGCCAGCCAGCTGCGCGCCAAGGCCCAGGTGGAGGCGCAATCGGCGTCGCAGTACGTGGCGCACAGCGCGTCCGGCGCGATCCGGTTCTTCCGCAGCCTGCCGGCCAACTACCGCCTGCTGCTGATCCAGCAGCTGCGCGAGATGGGCGGCACGCGTTTTTTCGTCAACCTCAATCGGGCCTACGTGCCGGTCACGCGGATCGCCGAGCATCCGCTGGCGCGCAGCGTCATCGACACGGTCGGCGCGACGCTCAAAAGCGACCTGCCGCATTCCCCCGGCTTCCACCTGGCGTTCGCGTGGCCGGATCAACTGGTGGTGTCGGAAAACGACGTCCACCTCAGCGACCTGCCGGACGCCTGGGTGCAGCACATCCTGCTGCTGCAGCCCGACCCCGCGCCCATCCTGGTGATACAGACGGAGATCGAACCTGGCAACTGGCTGTACATGGCGGCGCTGATGCCCAACCCGTACTTCTTGAGCAGTAACGATCCGCTGGCGTGGGACCGCCTGGCGCTGCAAGGGCTGTCGCTGGCGGCCGTGCTGCTGCTGTGCCTTCTGGTGGTGCGCTGGATCACGCGTCCGCTGGCGGCGCTGTCGGAAGCCGCCGCCGCCTTCGGCAACGGCCAGGACGACCGCGCGCCGCCGCTGCCGGAGACGGGCAGCCGGGAATTCATCAACACCGCGCGCGCCTTCAGCGCCATGCGCGAGCGCATCCAGCGCTACATCGAGGACCGCGACCGGCTGTTCATCTCCATCTCGCACGACCTGCGCACGCCGATCACGCGCCTCAAGCTGCGCTCCGAGCTGCTCGACGACGAAGTCCTGCGCAACGAGTTCGAAGAGGACCTCGATGAACTGGACATGATGGTCAAGGGCGCGCTGCAATGCGTGAAGGACAGCGACATCCACGAGAACCCGGCCGAGGTCAAACTCGACGCCATGCTGGGACGCCTGGTGCGCAGCGCGCGGCTGGCCGGGCACGAGGTGGGCTATCGCGACAGCGGCCTGTCGGTGCGGGCCAAGCCGCTGGCGCTCAAGCGGGCCATCGGCAATCTGCTCGACAACGCGCTGTTCTACGGCGACCGCGCCGAGATCGACGTGCGCGGCGAGAAGGGCGCGGTCGCCATCACGGTGCGCGATCACGGCCCGGGCGTGCCGGAGGAGGCCTTCGCCAGCCTGTTCGAGCCCTATGTGCGGCTCGAGCACGGCCGCGAACAGAACGACGGCGGCATGGGCCTGGGGCTGGGCATCGCGCGCAGCATCATCGAGGCGCACGGCGGCGAGCTGGTACTGCAGAACCATCCTGAAGGCGGCCTGAACGCGACGATCCGCCTGCCGGCCTGAAAATCTCCCGGCTTCCACCATCGCCCATTCCCGTTTTTCGACGCCCGGTCGCCGTTTTGTGCAGTTCGTCGCAATCCGCGCCGGCGTTGCTCCACCGATTGATATAGTGACCACATCCATCATGGGTGGTTGGCGGCCGTCGCTATTGTTGCTATATTGACCACTGCCAGCTTGTTAAAAAATATCAGAGGATTGAGATGATGACGAAGCTTTTCCAGTTTGGCCTCCTGTTTGCCGCGTTCTGTTCGCTGTTTGCCCGCGCCAGCGCCGCCGAGGAGAGCGAAACGCGCGTGGTGACGATCGACGCGCGCGTCGTGCGCGTCAAGCTCGACGGCGTGATCGACGTCAAAATGCGGCAGGGCGACATGCCCTCGCTGCGCATCACTGGAGACAAGCGCGACATGGAAAAGCTGAACGCGGCGCAAACCGGCGACACCTTATACCTCGACAGCGACAGCGGGCGGGGCGTCAAGGTCGGGCGATCTAGCGCGCGCGCCGAGCTGACCTTGCCGAGTTTGCGCGAGGTGGTCTGCGAGGGCGTCGGCACGACCGACATCAGCGGCTTCAGCGGAGACGAGCTGGCGTTGACGATGGATGGGGCGGGCAGCATGAGGGTGGTGGTCGACTACAAGGTTCTCAAGGCCAATCTGGGTGGCGTCGGCAAGATGCACCTGATGGTCGGCGAGAACGAGAGCGTCGAGCTCGACTTGCGCGGCGCCGGCTACATCACGCTCGGCGGGCGCAGCAAGTTGCTCAAGGCCACACTCGGCGGGTTGGGCGGACTCAACGCCCAGCAGTTCCAGGCGGAGTCGGTCAACGTCGACCTCAGCGGCCTGGGCAACGCCACCGTCCACGCGACGGCCAACGCGACATTGAACCTGAGCGGCCTCGGGTCGGTCATTGTCTATGGCAAGCCCCTGAACCGCAACGTCACCGTTGACGGCCTGGGCAAGGTAAGTTGGAAATAAAACCAAATAAACGTACCCACTTATACGCGATATGAAAAAATTCATACTAGCGATAGGCCTCGCATTTGCTCTGCAACAGAGCGCGATGGCTGGATTCGCCGAAGGCGCCACCGCCTACAACAACAAGAACTACGCGGTGGCTTTAAAAGAGATCACTCCCCTGGCCAAGGCCGGCAATGCGGACGCCCAGCACCTGTTGGGGCTGATGTATTACATGGGCCGTGGCGTCAAGCAGGACTACAAGCAGGCGCTCAGCTGGCACCGCAAGGCGGCGCTGCAGGGCAAGGCCGACGCGCAATACGTGGTCGGCGCCATGTACTACACCGGCAACGCCGTGATCCAGGACCACAAGCAGGCGGTCGGCTGGTTCCGCAAGGCGGCCGAGCAGGGGCATCCGGACGCGCAGCAGGTCATGGGGCTGATGTACCGTTACCAGATGGCCGGCATGCCGCAGGACAACGTTATCGCCTACATGTTATGGAACCTGGCGGCGGCCAAGGGCTCGGTCAACGCCGCCGAGCAGCGTTCGGCCGTGGTCAAGCACATGACGCAGGAGCAGATCGAAGAAGGGCAAGCGTTGTCGGCCGCGTGGAAGCCGAACACGCCGTTGCCGACCAAATCGCGCACCGGCGGCGGATAGTTGTCAAAACAACGCTCTGCGCCGCCGGGGCGTCTCGCGTACAATCGCCGTTTTATCCGGAGATGCCCCATGCGCGCGATTGAAATCACCCAGCCCGGCCCGGCCGATGTGCTGAAACTGTGCGAACGTCCGATGCCGGTCGTGAAGGCAGGCGAGGTGCTGATCAAGGTCCACGCCGCCGGCGTCAACCGTCCGGACGTGTTCCAGCGCATGGGTAATTACGCGCCGCCGCCGGGCGCGTCCGATCTGCCGGGGCTGGAGGTGGCCGGCGAGATCGTCGACGGCGACCTCGATTACACCACCCTCGACATCGGCGACCAGGTTTGCGCGCTGGTGCAGGGCGGCGGCTACGCCGAGTATGTCGTGGCGCCCGTGGCCCAGTGCCTGCCCATCCCCAAGGGCTGGAGCATGCTCGAGGCGGCGTCCATCCCCGAGAACTATTTCACCGTGTGGAGCAATGTGTTCGACCGCGCCCACCTGAGCGCCGGCGAGACCTTGCTGGTGCAGGGCGGCACCTCCGGCATCGGCGTGGCGGCGATCCAGCTGGCGTCGGCCATGGGCCATCGCGTGTTCGCCACCGCCGGCAGCGACGACAAGACCGCCGCCTGCGTCAAGCTGGGCGCCGAACGCGGCATCAATTACAAGACCGAGGATTTCGTCGAGATCGTCAAATCGCTGACCAACGACCGTGGCGTCGACGTGGTCCTCGACATGGTCGGCGGCGACTACGTGCCGCGCGAGATCGCCGCGCTGGCCGACGATGGCCGCATCGCGCTGATCGCCACCCTGGGCGGCGGCAAGGCGACCGTCGACCTGGGCCAGGTGCTGCGCCGCCGCCTGACG
>Ga0105244_10001698_pt1 | contig 17389 bp, 15 predicted proteins | sample KBSM44metaG_FD_80423 | JGI IMG/M metagenome (GOLD analysis project Ga0105244, IMG submission 80423) | Miscanthus rhizosphere microbial communities from Kellogg Biological Station, Michigan, USA - KBS M4-4 metaG | ecosystem: Host-associated > Plants > Roots > Rhizosphere > Soil | place... | reverse complement strand
GTTGCCCGGATAGCTCAGTCGGTAGAGCAGGGGATTGAAAATCCCCGTGTCCTTGGTTCGATTCCGAGTCCGGGCACCAAATTCATATCAACGGACCTCCACGGAGGTCCGTTTTTGCATTCTAAGCCCTCAAAAATCAACACTTCTACAATCCCTTAACTCCACCCAACTCAATCAACTTCAACCCGCATCGAGTCCCTTGCGAGGGTACAACTGAGGGTATAGTCTGATTCGATAAAATTTATACCCCTTTTACTATCAGGAGATACCGCCAATGGCGCTCACTGACGCTAAAATCCGTGCAGCTAAACCGGATGAAAAACCTTACAAACTTGCCGACAGCGGCAACATGTTTTTGCTCGTTCACCCTAACGGCTCACGCTACTGGCGACTCCGCTACCGGTTTCTGGGCAAAGAGAAAACGCTCGCTCTGGGGGTCTATCCTGAAGTCTCGTTATCAGAAGCAAGGGAAAAACGCGATACTGCGAGGAAGCTGATAGCTGAGGGAACTGACCCGTGCGAACAGAAACGGATCAAAAAGTCAGTCCCCGAAGCAGCTCAGACATTTGAAGGCATCGCAAGGCAGTGGCATAAGAGCAACAAAAAATGGTCAGCCTCACATAGTGAGAAGATACTGAAAAGCCTCGAAACTCATGTGTTTCCCTTTATTGGCTCACGTGACATTACCACCCTCAGAACTCCCGATTTACTTGTTCCCGTTAAAGCAGCCGAAGCCAAAGAGATCTATGAAATCGCAGCGCGCCTTCAGCAGCGTATCACTGCAATCATGCGCTATGCTGCCCAGTCAGGCATTATCACCTATAACCCTGCCGTGGATATGGCTGGCGCGTTAACCACGGTGAAACGCCAGCACCGCCCTGCCCTCGCCTTAAATCGCATTTCAGAGCTTCTTGAACGACTGGATGCATACAGAGGACAACCACTCACCCGACTGGCAACTAAACTCACTCTGCTTATCTTCATCCGTTCCAGTGAACTACGCTTTGCCAGGTGGTCTGAGATCGACTTTAAGAAAGCCATGTGGACCATTCCTCCAGAGCGGAAACCTATTGAAGGGGTCAAGTATTCCCATCGTGGCTCAAAAATGCGAACAGAACATCTTGTGCCACTATCTACTCAGGCGCTGAATATACTGCAGCAGATCCACACGATCAGCGGAGAACATGAACTGATTTTCACCGGCGATCACAACCCGTGGAAACCCATGAGTGAAAATACGGTAAATAACGCATTACGGCTGATGGGCTACGATACAAAGGTCGAAGTCTGTGGTCACGGCTTCCGGGCAATGGCATGCAGTTCATTGATTGAATCGGGACTGTGGTCAAGGGATGCAGTAGAGCGTCAAATGAGCCATCAGGAACGTAACGGAGTTCGGGCAGCTTACATTCATAAGGCGGAGTTTCTAGATGAGCGCAGACTGATGCTGCAGTGGTGGGCGAATTACTTGGAGGCAAACTGTGAAAATCCGGTCTCACCTTACGATTATGCCGGACAACAACACCTATAATCTATTCTCCCGGCAGAAATTCCGGGAGAATGTTTCCTTATTTTATTTTTTTCCTGTTATACCTTTCTTCGGAGAGGGCCAGGGAATCACTAACATCTGAACCTGTGTTGAAATATTTTATGCAGGGACAATGGATTACCTATACTACCCGGGTTGAAACCTGTTACAGCAATTAATGATAAAATAAGACACGAAATAACGGGGTATCACTATGTGTTTTTTAACGAATGAAGAAATTAATGCAATGAAAATAAATCGAATGATTGTCCATATCGTTGGCGGTGAGTTGGAGCCACCCTTACTGCCCAGCGAAATCTCACCACCTGAACACATCATTTTTTTCTTGAGCGGATTAAATATGCATTAAGCGATAACATGTTTCGTTCTACTGAATTGTCTCAATGCAGAGCGTATTCAGCGCCTAATCAAGAACTATGTCGATACCGACGCCGGTAGTTTCACAGAACAGTCAACCTTTCTGTAAAATGAATCATCACAGGTTTAAAAGACACATTAAAGTCATTTAAAATAGTTCAAAGGAATAATTTCCATAAGCTGTAAATGTTAACTCAAAAATTAGAAGTTAAAATGCTAAAAACAGGTAATTGAACGAGCTCTTCCTATTCACCTGAGTAGCATCACATATTTTTAGCGCTTCGAAAAGCATCTACACAGGGATAAATGAGTACAGCCAGGATTATCTGCAAACAACGAGCAGTCAAATACTATTGCTGAACTCATACAACGCGAAAAATAACTTAAGCTGGTTACTAATGAGGGGGATATATATTATGTTGAAAAGCAATCAGAAAGAGGTACACCTTTAGCCGTGACAATTAAATGAGTATCGTCAATATCCTGCACTGAATCGTAGCACAACATCAAAGTTACTAACCACACATCGAAATGGGAATTAGACAATATAAATTCCTATAATGCTAATGACAGCTATATCTATAAACATAGGGAGACAGAAGCCAGAGGTTAGTCCAACTGATAGTAATTTTTTTATATTTGTTTAAAAATATCGCATCTCAAATAGAACGCAGGTATTACAAATCAATAGTCCAACCTAATGATTTTCCATCAGAAAGATGACAACATATTACCCCTGCCTCATTCAGCTTTGTTAACCAATTCCGTGTCACGTAAATAGATAGCCCACAAATATCCGCTATCTGTCTCGTTGTCAATCCTGCTTCAGTTGTGACACTAAGCGTTTGATATATAAGACTCAAATTAGCGAATCCTTTACGCCCTTTAGCAAGCCCTATTGTTTCATTAAGCTTTCCAATTTCTCTTAAAGCAACATCTATTTTAATAGATGCATCACCACTAAATTCATCGTTTGCATCTTTTTCAGAAAGACTTTTTCCAATTATATTTTTTTCGGTTTCACCCAACAACAAATAATAAAAATCATCATTTACCGCATTGCTGCTCATAAGAAAAGCCAACCTCGAAGTCTTTCAGAATTGTTGCAAATGATATCCTCAAAACCTCTTTAAACGGCACATTTAGTTAAAACCACATATGAATATAGGTTTTTATCCTTAAATTTATAAAAATCACAGAATAAAAACCCGCTAAACACTCTGATTTTTATACCGGTTATTAATCATCTTTCAATGCAAATGAAAACCGGATTAAATGTATTTTCGATAAGGAAAGCGTTGTCCTTCAATCTTTCAACTCGAATTCGACGGCCAGCTGTACTCAAATCAAACATTAGTCGATTGAACATCTTATCATCAGTTGAATCATTAACATTTTTTTTGATAAAGAAATTTGATAATGTGAAATAGCTGAAGTATTCTATCGAGTAATCGAAATATATAATCCTCAGCACATCAAATGTAGCATTAGTATCCAACTCTGTAAGTTCACCAGAAAAAGAAGCCATTCCAGTCCCGTTGGGATTAAAAGTCATGCCGATTATACCGTTGTATTGAAATCCTTTTTTTGGCATGGGGATCAGTACGGGTGACTCACAATTAATCATTTCTCGCTTTGACACATCAAAGAAGTAATATAAATTAGCTAAAACAATGATGATGAAAAACATCAGAATAATTAACTTAATAATTGCGCGCATTGATGTACACTCCATTGCAAGCTGAAATAATATTATTTATCTCACCAGTAATATTGCAACGGCTAATAAATTCCCGCCCCTTACCCTCTAATGAAATACGTTCATCGGATTGATACACATACGAGAAACCCTTAGTACAGGCTATGTTAAAACTTTCATTTTCAACCATCTTCTCTATCCTGGAACGAATTGATGCAAAATCATGCTCGCTTACCTTTTTAAGAGTGTAGATTTTACAAGAATCTATTTCACTAAAATAAAAGAGCTCCTTGTTTGTTAATCGGTCTTTAAGAAAAAAAACTTGATATATTAAAACCAAAAGTAAAATCATAAAACTTAGAATTGCAAAAAGATATTTACTAAAAAAAACATCCTTGAGCAAACTAAAACCGCCATTTTTATAATTACTAACATTATCGCCAGATAAATAAAAACCAACGCGTGGTATTGTCTTAATTAACTCCTCTTGACATTCCAGGTCTGTAAGCGTTTTTCTTATAAAAGAAACATATTGAGTAAGACTGTTATTTGATGCAAGCATCTCATTTCCAGACCATACATAATCAAAAATCGCTTCTCTGGGGACGACCTTTCCTGCGTTGATTAACAAGCATGTAAGAACACGTGCAGCCATATGTGGTAAAACAATAATATCGTCCGCACGAGTTTTGTTAACTAAAGAACCATCATCAGAATTGTAAACTATAGAATTGTTAATCAAAAATTTCATTTTGATAAATGTCTCTAACAAATTGATCAGCATTTGATGCAGATACGTATCAACATAATGGATAAATTATAGTCCTAACAGTTCTAACTTGCAGAAATTTATACTACTTATTTTTATTTTGATGATGCTGCCATGTCATTAGCAATGCTTTCTAGTATAGCTTCTGGCACCCTTTGTTGATTGAAATACGTTTCGCACAAAGCTTTCTGCTCATTTTGCAACGGATCTTTACCTCCGGATGAGAAATGATCTAACCATGGGATCAACTGCTCTGGCTGCTCTGCAGGGATAGGATGAACCCCTTTCCTGACATGAACGCCAAATGCATTGAATGGGCTATGATCTTCACGCTCTAAAAACAATACAGGTTTCTGATTAAGCTGGTATTCAAGCAGGAAACTTATCCCATCAACAATCAGCAAATCGGAAGCCTTGAACGGACCGGCGTAGTCGCCATCTGTAAGTACTCCTGTATTCGGCAGTGCACACCATCTGGCACAAAACACATCAAATTCTGAAGAGGATGTGTTAGACATTGTTTGCATTTGGCTGACAAGCGCAGGATGAGGACTGAACAAAAAATCAATTTCAGGATGCGCCTGTGCCAGATTGAGCATAAACGATCTCACCATCCAAAATGTACCGAAATTGGTCCAATCAGTTCCCGTGGAGTGGTGAGCACTCCATATTATTTTAAATTTATTTCCTGTATTTATCGGCCAACTGGGTTTTGCGTTGCGCAAATAATCAACTCGTGGATGCCCTGTAGTAATCACAGGTAATGTTGATGGAATAAACTCGCGTATTGCATCATTTGCGATAAATATTTTACTCGCTCGTCGATATAAAGGACTTGCCCGAAATCCAGAGGCATGAATAGGGGCAATACTGTAATCGATATAATAAAGCTTCGCAAAACCAAGCCATTCAGCAGCAAAAGCTGGTGATATATCTGCATCCCAATGTGATTGTCTAAAAATAATTTTTGGCTCTAATGCACGAAGAGTAGACAAATCATCAAAAAGATCTCCGGAAGTTATCCGTATATGCGGAATACCCCTAGATTTAATGCCATTATGGGTATTCTCTTCATTACAAAGTTTTTCGCTTCCTGGATATTTTCGTGGGATAGTCACAACTATTGGTTCAAATCGAGGATCCTTACTCATTGCGAGCCAGATGGCGTGCAAACTACTCCAGATTTCAACACTGTGGACAAGAAAAACACAACGCCATGGTGCTTTACTTTTCAATATCAGACGCTCAGAATGATGAACAGACTGCGATACAACCAAAAGTGTCTGTCGAATATCATTCAACTGAGAAGAGAGCGAGTCAATCTGCAATTGCTGATGAACACTGTTGCTTAAAATGGCGTTAATTAAGTCTATAAGCCGCCGATAGCGCAGAGTTATCCCTGGAAATACTCTGCGAACACCCATGGCGATCAGAGTTCTAACCATTACTCTTCCCCTTTGAACCAAGTCCAGCCACCAGGCTACAGAGGGTTAAACGCATATAAAAGTTAAACATTTTTCTCCCCATCTTCCTCGCCAGCAAGAATCGCTCAAAATGCGTGAGCGGAAAGGATGCGCCAAGACATTGTTTAGAAATATTGTTCAGGTAGTGTTTTTTTAGGGACTTTTCGATAGTCAACCATCCCCAATAGTGTGTATTTAACATCAATCTAAAAGCTTGCATTGCCGTGGAACGTGTTATCTCTGATTCAAGGCGCAACATGAGCCATTCGAAAAGCTCAACATGGACGAGTAAGCGTTCATCCTTGATGCCAATATCCTGTCCTGGCCTTGCCTGACGGTAAAAATAGTGACAATCCGTAATCGTTGTTAACTTCCGGGCTGCGAGCAACGCTTCAAACTGAAAAGGAAGGTCATCGAAACGACGAATATGTGCCGGGAAAACAATCCCCTTTTCCTGCAGCATCGCTGTACGGTAGATCTTACGCCAAATCGTGGGACGCGAACTTAATTCATCACAAAGCAACGCGCTTTCATTACCCGGACATTCAACCTTCCTGCCATCGGGATAAAATTCAGTCCAGCCGCATTGAGCCACATCAGACTGAAGCAGCACAGCAGAACGATATAGAGAGCTAAACATGTTCGGTGCAACAAAATCATCGCTATCGACAAACCCAGTAAATGTTCCCCGGGCAGCTAAAAGACCGGTGTTTCGTGCAGTAGCACACCCTGAATTTTGTTGATGGATCGTTCTGAAGCGTTGCGGATATTGCATCTGCCATTTTTTAGCGATATCCCCACTACCATCGGTTGAACCATCATCAACGACAATGACTTCCAGCCCGTCCAAATCCTGATGCGCTAATGATGAGAGGCACTCATCCAGCCAATCGACAACATTATAGACAGGTACGACAACACTAACGGGTACTGAAGACAAGCGCCCACTGACTTGCGCTGAAGCGTCATCCACCCACCAGCTAAAACGCTCACAATGTGTCGCTGAAAATTGGTACCATTGCAGCCAGTCTCCCGCTGAACGTTCCAGAACGCCGCAGGCAACATCTGGAGCGTGAGAAAGAATTAATTTTTTTATTTGTTCTGAGTTGTGCTGGTCCAGCACAGCATAAAGTTCATATCTCTTATCGACAGGACATTTGTTAATTAGCTGATTTATATCTGAAACGACATAAATATCTGAATGCGAAAGTAACGAACTCCACTCCTGCTGGCCAGAATATTTTGAGTCCACAACCCAGATAGGTGCCTCATGCCCTTTTAATGAATCAATCATATTTTGGCACATCAGTTCGTCACCCGGAATGATAATCAGTGGGATATGAGGACGCTGAGCAAAATAAGGGTGTCGGCCATCAACACGCGAAGAAGTTACTTTCATTGTGAACTGTCCTTAATCATTTTTCCCAACTGACGAAAGATACCGAACCATAACGTCGGACGAAACAGTAAACCGGGGATCAAAAATGGCAGACTGCTCCATCGGTAGCCAGCAGCCAGTCGAGACAGTCCATGCGAGCTCCCCACTAATAACGCTAAAGCAATAATGGCCTGTCTCGCAGGCAAACCTGTCCTGAATGCCGTAGCAAGCATCTGACGCGGGCGGGCATGTTCAAAAAGCAAACATGAAGCAACATAGTAGGGTTGGCGATCTTCGGGTAGAGAAGCGACGCCACTCCAGTGCAGCATACGTAATAGCTGTCCCATTAATATCCTGCAATGATTACTGGAAAACGTTGCTGGTACTGCGTCAATGACTCCCGCTACTGCGTCTACCATATCGCGTCGGCGATGGCTTCGTTCCTCCGTGATTTTCCCGGGTCTTCCTACCCGATAATAGTATCCAACCATGTCCATCAATATTATTTTCCCTTCACTAAAAAGCACCCGATAATGAGGAACCAAATCTTCAAATACTTTGCCATCATGAAAAAAGCCTACGTTATGCAACCAAAAACTCCGCCGATAAACGCCGGTATTAATATTGGGTTCAAGACCCAATAATTCAGGGGCTGCAATAAACGTAGTAACCCTCTCATCACAATACTTGCGCGACTGAGAATAGCGTTTTTCATCATAGAAAGGAGACAGTGTCTGATTAATATCGTCATAAATCATGCTGCGCCAAAAAACAGCATCAGCATGATTTCTGTCACCACGATTAATGGCCGTCATTAACGTTGATGCCTTTAACCAGTCATCACTATCACAAAAGGCAATCCAGTCACCTCTTGCCAGACACACCCCTGTATTACGGGTAGCCGACAGTCCCTGATTGGGTTGCTTCAACAGAACAACCTGTCCTGGAAATTCCGCCAGTAAATCCGGCAAACACCTGAAACTATCGTCGGTGCTGCCGTCATCAATGACGATCAATTCAGCATTAGTCAGTAATGACGAGGACAGTGAAGCTAGTGTCATACCTACCCAGGCAGCTGTGTTATATACAGGAACGACGATGCTCACCACCGGTATTTCTGCCCTGCGAGTATCAAGAATAATGTCAGGTTTCAGGTGAATTCCCTCTTACTTAATAATAAGATTGGTAGATGCTATACGCACGGCGCAGCGCCCTCAGACGCCGAGAACCTCGTAAACAATCCTGTATCTTCTGCCCGCCGATCCAAAACCACAGATGGCGATACATGCGAATTAAACCATCCGATAGCGTAAACCGAAGCTTGCCCAGTGGCGTGCGGGGCGTTCTTAAATGCCTGAAATACTCGCGTCGAAGCGGATGACGACAGCCGGGAAGCCATGGCTTATCCGGCCCCGTAAAATGTAATATGACGGGGCCGGCCAGCGCGGCAATGTGTTCCTGGGCACTAAAAGAAGGCGTCAGGATGTCCGGCAAGTAACAACGCGTCTGGACGTTGTAGATTAAAGGCAGAGTATGAATTTCTCCCTGATGTGCCAAATTCAGCACATCCTGATCCTGCAATCGGATAACTTGCTGAAAGCGGTAATAGATAGTCAGGTATTCTTTCAATAGAGATGGGTAACGCGCTCTGAGTGCATCCAGGTTGATAAGGAGTACCCCAGCATTAATGTAGGTGCTCTCAATACCCAGCCGCTGCGCCTGATCTCTTCCCCCCTCATCCGCACAGGCCCCCATTACCGCATTTGCCGGCAAATCATACTGCCAGAGGGGAAGAATATTGCCGCATACCACCGTATCCGCATCCAGCCACAGCACCCGGGAGACATCGGTAAGCACTTCCGCAAGCAACAGCCGATACCACGTTCGATGACTAATATGGCGCCGATTATTGGGGAGCAATTCAAGAGAGTTGTGTGCGATCTGATGAAACTGAAAGCGGATGTTGTCCCCCCTTTCATTGGACAGGAGCGCTCTGCTTTTTTGAGATAATGTTTCATCGCACAGTAAATGGATAATGAGTTCTTGTTGCGAATGTAGCCCTGTAATCAGCGATGACAAGAATGTATCTGCATGAACAACATAGGCGTCATCGACAGCGATCGCGACTTGTATTGCCTCATCACTAAACTGACTTCGGTCTGGCTCTGCAGGTTGAGAAGGCTTGAGGTACGCAGGAGAAACGCCCGTTGCTACCCCTGTTTGCCCAATCCTTATCTCTGGCCAACGCTGCGTAGCCGCAATGAGCCAGGCCTGCGTCAAACGCTCGGCAAGAAAGCCCCACACTCGCTGCTGATAAGGCGTGTAATGTGCAAGTGAACGTTGTTGCGATTCCGGTAGTAATACCCCAAAAAGAAACGAACAGTAATCCTGAAAATAAGGATGTCGCATCACCACAAGATTACCGGTGACCATTGACGTTCGTGAAAGGCAGTCAATCAGAGGGAGATAGAAATCTGGCCAGTCTCGCTTCACTCTTTCAGTGATGCTTTCCAGATCGGCACCATGATGTGCACGATGATAATACTCTGCCACCGTCATGATCTGTTCAGGCAAACCCGCGGGATGTACCGGTAGCGCAGGAGCGGTCATGACGTCATATTGCTTCAGACACTCATTGACCTGTTTCTCCGTCCAGCCGAAATAATGAAGGGTATGTTCATCCAGTTTAGAGAACGTTCCGTTCAGGATCTTATTCTTACGAAACGTCAGCATGCGTCGATAGTGCATCAGCCCATACCAGTCGGCATCGACATTTTTCCATATCCAGTAAAGAGCCGTAAGCTCACTCCAGAAGGGATTTTGAGACGAAATATTGTCCCCTTCGTCGTCTCCCACCGCGTAATCCAGACGAGTTGAAACATCAGCTCGCCCTGCCTGAATGGGTGTAAAATAACGATTTTGAAAGTATGCTGCCGGGCGATGATGGCATACGAAAAAACGAACCACGGGCTCAGACATTATTCTCCTCCCCCGGACCCGCCAGACCATCGCGAAGCCCCATACCCCAGTGCCAGATATTGCGGAGTTTTTCAGGGCCACGCATTGCGCCAGCCAATTGCCCCAGCACCCTAAAGGCAGTAACGTAGTTATTCCATGGAGCCCCCGAGCGGGTTTCTGGTAGCCACAACAGGTTTCGTGTTAACAACCTACGGCGCTCTGGGGAGACGCCGCTGCGGCTGTTAATATCATGTTGAAACAGCAGCGACGGGCACCACAGCATCCTGACGCCTTGTTTTGCAAGCGCGGCCCCGGCGGCCAAATCGTCAAAATAAAGAAACAATCTGGTATCCAGTACATCCAGCAATTGCCGCACGACTTTACGCTCAATGCAGCAGCCCACAAACGTCAGCGTACAGACCGACGTTATGTCGGTCTCCCGGGGCAGCCATCGCTCAGGGAAAAAAAGATAGCCAAGCGATTGTCGTAAGGTTTGCGGCAAACGCTTAAACGGCATGTTCATTCGACAAGGTTGATCAAGTGAATCTCGAACATGGCTCAACCAGATATCGGCCTGAGGCTGCTTTGCCAGTTCACAAAGCCAATCCGGTGAAGGTTGCGCATCATCATCGTAAAGACAGACATGCGTCCAATCCGCCACCGCCGTTAACGCTTCTAATCCTGCTGCAAAGCCCCCCGCACCACCACGATTCTTAGGTTGATGCAATACAGTCAGCCTTGGCTCATCCAGGCTGTCCAGCCATTCTTTGGTTCCATCGGTGGAGGCGTTGTTCACCACCAGCACCTGGTCGAATGACATATTTAGCGTGTGGACCAGCGTCCTTTTCAGCATCGTTAACCTGTTAAAGGTCACAATCAGCGCAGCCACTTTCATGCGTTATCATCCGGCCACGCCAAAAAGCGTTCCCCTGCAGAGGTTATCATAAAATGCTTCGCGATCGACATGGCCTGGCGTAGCGTAACGTCCATATCCATATAGCGATAAGTCCCTAATCGTCCGATAAATGTCACACCGTTAAGAGCCGAAGCACGTTCGCGGTAGTGAGTCAGCAAACGTTCATCATCTGCCATTCGCAGCGGGTAATAAGGGATATCATTCTCTTTGGCCTCACGAGGGATTTCCCTGACTAAAAGCGTTTGTTGATGCTGCTCCCAGGGGCTCAGACGCGCATGGTCAGTAATGCGCGTCCAGGGAACAGATTTATCAGCATAATTCATGACGGCGCATCCCTGAGCGTCAGCCTTTGCAGCCTCCCGAACAAAATCCAGCGTCCTCCAGCGCAGGCGACCCGCATCATGATTAAACCAGGCATCAAGTGGACCGGACCAGAACACATGCCCCTTCTTCATCAGCTCACGGGCCATTTCTGCCGTCACAGTGACGTCAGTCTGCACCAGAATATTGGGGTGTTGCAGCATGGACTGAACCATCGCGGTATACCCGTCCTCTGGCATACCCTGAAAACGGCTATCAAAATAGCCATCGGTGTAGTCAAACCTGAATGGAAGGCGCTTGAGGACAGAAGCCGGGAGCTGTGTAGCCGGGCATCCCCACTGCTTTTCGGTGTAATCACGGAAAAACGTCTCATAGAGGGGGGCTCCCATAAGTTCATGCGCATGTTGCTGAAGATTTTCTGCGCCACCTGGCGTTGAAATCGTCATTGAAGCAAGCCACTTTCGCGCTTCATTGGGCGTCATTGCCGTCGCGCGAAACTGGTTTAAGGTGTGCAAATTTACGGGTAGATTCCACACCTGTCCCTGGCTGGTCGTAAACACTCGATGCTGATAAGGCATAAAGCGCGCAAAACGCTGGACAAACTGCCAGACGTCTTCATCGTTGGTATGAAATATATGCGGCCCGTAGCGATGTTCACGCACCCGGGTATGCGGGCATCGGGCATCGTGGCAATTTCCCGCGACATGGTCACGCTGTTCAAAGATGCTTACCTCGGCACCCTGTTCGGCCAGCAGCCGGGCGATGGTCGCGCCGGATAAACCAGCCCCTACGATATAGATTTTTTTATTTTTCATTTTTTACTCGCTTCCTGCTGCATAGCGTCCTGATAGAGTGGAAGAATGTCGTTTGGTGAACCATCGGCAATCATCTGATGGTTTTCGAACCACAGCACGCGATCGCAGAATTGTTGAATATCCTTGGGATTGTGACTGACGAAAAGAAGGGTGACGCCCTGGGCCCGAAAGCGTTTTAGTACTTCATAGCAGCGCTGGCGGAAGGCAGCATCCCCCACGGCAAGCACTTCATCGACAAGTAAAATATCCGGAGAGATTTGAGTCATAACCGCAAAACCCAGCCTGGCTAACATTCCGCTGGAATAGACTCGTACCGGTTCATCAATAAAGCGTCCAAGTTCAGCGAAATCGATAATCGCCGGCATCGCCCGTTTAACCTCCTCCCAACGCAGGCCAAGAAGCGTTGCGTTCAGTGCAATATTTTCCCGCCCGGTGAGTTCAGGATGAAATCCGGCCCCCAGCTCCAGCATTGAGGCAACGCGGCCACAGACTTTTACCTCTCCGGTCGTGGGGGAGAGCACGCCTGCGACAAGTCCCAATAGCGTACTTTTCCCAGCTCCATTGCGGCCTATCAGCGCCACGGATTCTCCACGACGAATTCGAAAACTCACATTTTCCAGCGCTGTGTGCTGATGTTGCCTGATCAGAGCTTTAAGCTGTCCTGGATGTAGCAATAGCGATTTAAGACCGGAACCGAGGTGGTGCCAAAGCGGGTAGCTCTTACTTACCTTGACAAGTTCAACCGTCGATGACATCACAAAACCTCCGCGAATCGGGGAGCAAGCCTACGGAGCACTTGATATCCAACCAGTAACATCACGACGGAAAACACAAACATTGACAGCAAATGTTCGCCAGAAAGTCGTCCATGCATAAAAAGTTCACGCCATGCCTGAATCAAAGGTGCCAATGGATTAAGATTGAGAAGCCATTGCCAGCGAGCAGGTACCATTTCAGGCGAATAAAGCACCGGCGTGGCGTAAAACAAGAGCATCAGCCCAAGCTGTACAAAGCGTTCAAGATCGCGCAGAAACAGAGTCAGCGACGATAAGAGGCAAGACAGCCCCGTCAGCAGGATAAATTGCACTAAAAACAGCAGGGCTCCCCCCCATAACCAGGCAAGCACAGGCTCTGAACCTGTACGGCTCACCAGCAAAAATAGAGCCAGCACCGGGAGGGTAAATAAAAAATGAACCCCCTCCGTTAACACCTGAGTGATGGGCAAGACTATGCGTGGAAAGGTGGTTTTTTTGATAATGGCACTATTTGCAAAAAACAACGCGGGTGCCGTGCTCAGGCAGGACGTAATCCACTGCCAGGGAAAAAGACCGCACAACAAAAAAAGCGGGTAGTCAGCAACAGGTACCCGCATGACCTGTCCGAAGATCAGCCAGTAAATAGCCCCGAACATCAGCGGGTGCCCTACAGACCACAGCCAGCCGAACAGGCTGTTTTTGTAGCGTACCTTTATCTCTTTTTGGACCAGCACACGAATCAGATCCCGCTGCCACAGTAACGACGAAATAAAACGTTTCATTTTTCAAGTCCCATGACACCAGAGATCGCCGGGAGACTCAGCACCCGCTTATAACAGGAGAGGTTCTTAGCCTCGGCATGAGCGGCCGTCAGAGAATGAAGCACACGCTGTCGGCCTGCTTTACCCTTGCGTTCACAGCAAGCAGGGTCCTGCAATAGCCGCCTCAGGGCTGCAGCAAAGGCAATATCATCGCCATCTTTTATCAGCGCACCACAACTGTTATCTGCGGGTAAAATGGTACGGCATCCACCGCGATCAAAAGCCACGGAAGGACGACCGCAGCTGGCCGCCTCCAGGAGAATGCGCGGCACCCCTTCTGCATAACGCGATGGAAGCGCAATAATATTGGCCTGAGCAATCAAAGCAGGCATATCATGTCGTGCCCCCAACCACTCAATCTCCCCCTGGTGGTGAAGCTGAACGAGCTCTGCTTCGGGAATACCATTCACGTCTCCCGGGGCGGCGAGTCCTGCCACCTGCAGGTGCAGAGCCACGCCCTCTGAGCGCAGCTGTCGACAAATGTTAAGCAACGTGTCGAGCCCTTTAGGACGAATGAGCCTCCCCGCAAATAACACAACCGGTACGCGATTTCTGGGGAAAGCCGAATAAGCAAAAGCATCGGGATTAACCCCTGAGCAACCGGTCACCATTGTGCGGGATATTGTGATACCGCAAGTGTCCACGAGCGTCTTACGATCGCCTTCGTGCTCAAACACCAGCAGAGACTGAGGTTTTCGGGTAGCCCTGCGCCACCACCATCCCGTGATTGCCCTGGCCGGTCTCGCGAAAGGAAAGGAGCCACTCCACAAGCGGCCTAATCCTGGGAAAGTCAGGGCTACCGGCCAGCGGCCAGCAAGACCTGCACCAATCAGGCAGGGTTTTAGCGTAATGCAATGCACCAGATCAGGCTTTAAACGGCGCAACCAAAGCGATATTTGCAAGCCGCTTTGTATCAGGTTAAACGGGCTTGCTGACGGGCCTTTCAGTGAAATTTCATGCCAGTGAATTCCTGCCTGATGCAATTGACGCATAACAAACGCATCGCCCTGACGGCATAAAAGATGAACGTCATAACCGGCCTTTTTCGCCGCACAGGCGCGGTCAAGCCAGTGCAAGGCAAAATAGGCCGCATCGTTAACGATAAAGCAGAGTTTCAAAGATCACCTCGGAGGAAGCGGGGATCGAAAGGAAAATCACGATGCCCCCGGATGCGCCATTTCTCCGCCGCCTCCAGGTCACCTTTCGATTTTGCAATGGTAATCAACGACGCTGTCATATTGGCGTCGTTATGCACGTGCAGCCAGGAGCTGGCACAGCGTTCAAATTGATTCAGATGAGCGGTTTTTCGGCTCTGATTGAAAGCCATAAGCTCACTGACACACCGGTTAAATTGCAATCGGTCATACTGTGCGAATGAATTTGGTACATCCTTGAGCAGTTCCGTATCCGTTAACCCACTTCTCTCAGCTGTGCGCAGTATTGCGCGCGTCTGCCAGGCCGTATGCAGAAAAAACATGCCCCATAAGCAGAGGCCCCCCACTGCAATCAGGATGAAACGCTTCAGGCTGAGTGAAACTTCCCGAAGTTTAAGCAAACGAACCGGCCAGCTAAGACGAAGCAAAAGCAAAAAAATGACGGCATGCACGGCTGACAGATAAAACGGATACTCTGTCATGCAGTGCAGGGCAATAGGCAGCGTGAGGGCCCAGATCGTACGCGAACGATGCGACCCCTTAATCAAAGGGATGCAAAAAATGCCGGCAAACAACAGTAGCCCGCTCAATGCCACAATGCCGCCTTCAGCCAACACGAATAGAATTTCATTGTGTGGATGCGTCACCGTATGCTCAAAGCTGGAAACTTGCCCCGTACTTGCGAGCGCATCAGGCCACACGCTTTCAAAGCTGCCTGCCCCCGTGCCCAAAAGAGGATGCTGTTTTATCAACGCAACACTTCCTTCCAGCATTTGCCTTCGCTGAGTGGAAGATTCAGCCCGCATGCGCTCAAGGCTGAAAGTCGATGCATCTTTTGCATCAGAATTTATTGCCGTCTTAACCGCCTGGGATTGCATCTGGTGTTCAGCTGGCACGAGAACCGGGATCCCAGGCGAGGGAATGATTTGCACCAGCAGCCAGCCGCCAACGACCAGGCCAGTTACTAGCAAGAGGGTTTTACGACGCGTTTTCACCGGGGAAAAAATCACCAGGCCTACCATCGCAATTGTTGCCCCCAGCCATCCTGTTCTGGAGTGGGTCAAATAAAGGGCGAAACCGATCGTCAGTAGAATGACAACCCAGGCAGAAATTGCATTTTTACGGCGGCATTGCACCACGGACCACAGCGCCGCGCCGAGGCCCGTCGCCAAAAATGATCCCAGAAGATTGACCTGACCGAACATACCTAATGGCCGACCTTCCGCCGCCAGAGGGTTGTATTGCAGCCAGCGCCAGGAAAAATAAGGCGCATAAAGCTGAAGGACGGTAACAATGGCCTGAAGAAAAGCGGCACCGGCTATTACACCAATAAATACTCGTGCATCAAGCCACGTCAACTTATGCTGCAGCAGTAACCCCAAAAAAAACGTCATGAAAATAATAAATGCCGCTCTGGGTAGAGCATTAATCCGCCATCCACTATCATGTACGGTGAACAGTGACACATTCATTAAAATGAGAGCCAGAACCAGCCAGAGGTAATATTCCCCCCCGCGAAAAGTAGAGTTATCCCATTGACGGGAAATAATAACCATAGACTGCAAAGTAATTACCCCCCAGGTAACAATACTGCACGCTGAATTAAGCCCTGAAGAAGTAACATTGTCTGCAGGAAGATTAATGACAATAAAAAAAAGGCTAGCGCGAAACAAAGAAAATCGCCTCACCACTTCGGTAAAATAAAAAAATACTCACCCCCCGATTAACGCCACAAGTGATTTTCGGTAATATTCACCACAATAAAGAGGACTATCCCTCAACCTTCCCGCTTCAATAAGTCCGTGAAGATAGTGTGCAATCTCAGCCAGAACTTCCGACACTTCAGGGTAATTGTTCTCCAGCCGGAGCATTCCGGCCAATGCTTTTCTTTCCAGATTAAAGACACCACCACTGTAATTAACAACCGCGTTCTCCAGAATCTGAAGTCGCTTTAGCTCACAAATATCGCATAAAAGAGCGTCGGGCATACACAACCTCTTACTAAAAGATTTAATGAGAATAAATGATTATTGAACTGTCATTATCATTACTGCACTTGCTGTAAACTCTCCAGCAGGAATGTCACTAATAGATTGAGATGCATCTCTTACAGCTCTAAATTCCAAATCAACATGAGAATACCCCATGATGAATGAATCATTAAATACACTGGTAGGACTTACCAGTTGATTATTATAAAACAATGCTATACCAACCCCATTTGCAGTAGTGTGAATTATTTCATTACTTCCAACGGATATGGTTGAGTAGCTAAACGTAATATCAGCAGATAAAGTCGCATCACGAGTGCACAAAATATCCAACTCTTTTTTCACTGTATGGCTGGAAGAGTCAATATTGGTACTAATTTCACTTCTTTCTAACTCTCCCATATTAACGTCTAAATCGTTTCCATAATTTAAATAGCAATCTG